>ERZ1026796.281-NODE-281-length-43680-cov-3.189470_pt1 | contig 43680 bp, 43 predicted proteins | sample MGYA00520874_ERZ1026796 | MGnify/ENA primary metagenome ERZ1026796 (study PRJEB33270, sample SAMEA104284474) | anaerobic digester metagenome | biome: Anaerobic digester microbiome; feature: mesophilic sludge digester; material: Anaerobic digester biomass | place...
GTTGCGATCCAGCATGGCCATCAGCACGCGCACGGAGAAGTCGGGCGCCAACGCGTTCTCGCTGGCGCGCATGATGGTGCCCACCGGCGACATGCCCATCGCCGATCGGTTCGCGGCCATCCAAGCTGCCGCAGGTGCCGCCAAGGAGGCCAGCGCCACCGCCTCGCTGGAGACGCTCGCCGCAGTTGCGGCCACGCTGCCCACCAGCCTCATCACCCGACTCGCCAGGCAGCAGGCGCAAACGGTCGACTTCGCCACCAGCAACGTGCGCGGCGCCCCGGTGCCGATGTACGTCGCGGGCGCCCAGTTGCTGGAGAACTACCCGGTGGGCCCGCTCGGCGGCGTGGCCTTCAACCTGACGTTGCTGAGCTACAACCACAGCCTCGACATGGGGGTCAACATCGACACCGCAGCCGTCACCGAACCGACGCTGCTGCACGACTGCTTGGTGCGCGCCTTCAAGGACTTGTTGGCCGCATAGCGGCGCCGCCGCAGCGCAGCGGCGTGTGCCCGAACGCTCAGTGGTGAGCGGTGGTGGCCAGCGCGGGCGTGGTGAGCAAGGTGCGCACGTCGAGCAGCACGTCGGTGATCTCACCCGACGACACCAGCTCTCGGCTCATCATCTGCGAGAGGGCCTTGTCGATCACGCTCAAGGCCTCGTGGATGACGGCATCGGTGGTCTCGGTCACTGTGCTTCTCCTTCACGGACTGGCGTGCCACGAACGTATCTCGCCCGCAACCCTTCGCAGCGCATGGTAGCGGCAGCCTTGCCGAACAATTGTCGAAGCTGCCTGCCTTCTGCGTTCCTCCGTGTGGCTGCCGTCACCGCCTACGCTTCGCCGCATGGAACTCGTGGGGAAGCATGCGGTCGTCACCGGGGCCGCTGGCGGGATCGGCGAGGCACTTGCCGAACGATTCCACGCCGAAGGCGCACGCGTGGTGGTCGCCGATCTGCAGGCGTCGGCGGCGGGCGTCGTGGCCGACCGGCTCAACGAGATCCGCGCCGGCAGCGCGCTCGCCGTCGCCGCCGACGTCGGCACCGAGGAGGGCAACCGCAACCTGGTCGCCGCCGCCGAGCACGCTTTCGGCCCGATCGATCTGTTCTTCGCCAACGCGGGTGTGGGCATCGGCCGCGGGCCGGAGAGCCCCGAGTCGGAGTGGGAGCTGGCGTTCAACGTCAACGTGCACGCTCATCGGTGGGCAGCCAAGTACCTGCTCCCCGGTTGGCTGGCCCGAGGCGAGGGATACTTCTGCTCCACCGCCAGTGCAGCCGGCCTGCTCAGCCAGATCGGCTCGGCGCCCTACACCCTCACCAAACATGCGGCGGTCGCCTTCGCCGAATGGATGAGCATCACCTACGCACACGCCGGCATCCGAGTGAGCTGCCTGTGCCCGCAGGGCGTCAACACCGCCATGCTGCGCGCCGGCGACGACCCGTCCACCGGTATCAGCAGCAGTGTCGTGCGGTCGGCCGGTCGCGTGCTGGAACCCGCCGACGTGGCCGCCGTGGCAGTCGCCACCATCGCTGCCGAGACGTTCCTCATCCTGCCGCACCCGGAGGTGCTCACCTACCTGCAACGCAAGACCGGCGACTACGACCGCTGGCTGGCCGGCATGAGCAAGCTGCAGGCACGCATGCTGGCCGGCAGCTGAGCCGCGCACGGCGACTGACGAACGATGAAGGACACAGCGTGATCGACACCGCAACACTGCATCGCCTCGGGCTGCGCGCGGGCGAACCCGTGCGCTTCCGCAAGGGCGACGCCGGTCGCTGGTTCGCGGGCAAGATGTCGGGCGTCGCCATCGATGGCAGCATCACCATCTTCGACGCCAACGGCGCTGCCCGCAGCCTGCGTGCCGAGCGCGTGGAAGTGCGTCGGCCGGGCAGCCGTGGCCGCCTCACCTGGCAGACCGTCAGCGACGTCGCGATCACGTGGGAACAGCTGCAACTCTGGTGAATGCGCTGGCACACTCTCATGACGATGACTGAGCACGCAGCGATCACGTTTCCCGACGGCTTCCTGTGGGGGGCCGCCACCGCCGCCTATCAGATCGAGGGCGCGGCACACGATGGCGGGCGCGGTCTCAGCGTGTGGGACACGTTCTCGCACACCGAGGGCAAGGTCGCCAATCGTCACACCGGCGACATCGCCTGCGATCACTACCACCGCGTCGAGCAGGACGTGGCGATGATGGCCCAACTCGGCCTGCAGAGCTATCGCTTCTCGATCGCCTGGTCGCGAGTGATGCCCGATGGTCGTGGTCACGTCAACGCCGAGGGTCTCGCCTTCTACCAACGGCTGGTCGACCTCTTGCTCGGGCACGGCATCACGCCGTGCCCGACGCTGTTCCACTGGGATCTGCCGCAGGGGTTGGAGGAGATCGGTGGCTTCCGCAACCGCGACACCGTCAGCTGGTTCGGCGACTACGCCGCGCTGATGGTGCGCGAGCTGGGTGACCGTGTGTCGATGTGGTCGACGTTCAACGAGCCGTGGTGCTACGCCTACCTCGGCCACGCCGCCGGTCTGCACGCCCCAGGGCTCACCGATCCGCGCGCCGCCGTCACGGTTGCCCATCACGAGCTGCTGGCGCACGGCCTCGCCGTGCGTGCGATGCGGGCCGAACGAGACGGTCTCCAGCTCGGCATCGTGATCAACCCCTCCAACATTCGCAGCGAGGGTGCGCCCGCCGCTCCCGCCGCCCAGATCAGGCTCATCGACGCGATCCACAACCGGTGGTGGTTCGACGGCACGCTGCGCGGCGAGTATCCCGCCGACCTGTTGGCCTCCTACGGGGCGCTCGCAGATGCCATCCAGCCGGGTGACATGGAGACCATCGCCCAACCGCTCGACTGGATGGGCATCAACTACTACTTCGACATCCTCGTGCGTGGTGTCGAAGCCGGTGAGCCCACCGACCGGATGGGCGCCTATCCCACCGTCGCCGGCGTCACCGAGGCCGACGAGCGCGACGAGCACACCGACATGGGCTGGCCGATCACGCCGGAGGGCTTCACCGAGCTGTTGCTGAGGTTGCACGACGAGTACCCCAACATGCCGCCGATCTACATCACCGAGAACGGCTGCGCGTACGACGACCCGGTGGTCGCCGGTCGCTGCGCCGACCCCCGCCGCATCGAGTACCTCGACCTCCACCTGCGGGCGCTCCGCAACGCGATGCGCCGTGGAGTCGACGTGCGCGGGTACTACCAGTGGTCGCTGATGGACAACTTCGAGTGGGCGCTGGGCTACGACAAGCGGTTCGGCCTGGTGCACGTCGACTTCGAGACGTTGCAGCGCACACCTCGCGACAGCGCGCTCTGGTACCGCGACGTCATCACCCGCAACGGCCTCGCCGCCGGGTCGTCGTAGCGCATCGGCGCCACGCAGGCCGCGCGACGCTCAGGCGAGCCGGCCTCCTGTGCGCGGGTCGAACAGAATCACCTCCTCGATGCGCAGCGACACCTCCTCACCGCGCCGGTAGACGCGGCCGCCCGTCGCGACTTCCACCTCATCGAGGCCGGGGCCGTTGCCCAGTGCCACCGTGATGGTGCCGGTGACCGGGCTGGCCGCCGCGATCGTGCCGTGCACAGGGCCATCGGCCGCGACCCGCAACCACGTGGGCCGCATCACCACCAGCACCGCAGCACCCACGTGCTCGGCGAGCGACGGTCGCCACGCGCGCTGGCGGAACGACGGGTGCACGAGCCAGAACCCATCACCGTCACGCTCGACCAGAGCGCTCACCGTCGAGAGCCGACCGGTGCACGCGGCCGCCATCAGGGTGGCCGGTCGTTCGTAGATCTCCATCGGCGCGCCCACCTGCACCACGTGGCCGCCATCGAGCACGACCAACCGGTCGGCCAGCGACATCGCCTCGACGGGGTCGTTCGTCGCGAGGAAGGTCGTCACGCCGTAGCCCTGCTGCAACGACCGCAGGTCGCGGCGCATGTGCTGCGAGAGCGGGGCGTCGAGGCGTGCGAGCGGTTCGTCGAGCAGCAGCACCGAGGGTACGTGCACCAGTGCGCGCGCGATCTGCACGAGCTGCGCCTCGCCCGCCGACAGGTCGCGCGGCGGGCGGGCGAGCAGTGCTTCGATGTGCAGTGCACGGGTCTCGGCAGCGACCCGTGTGGCGATGTCGTCCTCTGGGTGGTGGCGCAGCTCGAGTGGGAAGGCGATGTTGCGGCGCACGTCGCGGTGCGGGATCAGTTGCGGTGTCTGGAACACCATCGACACGTTGCGCTCGGCCGGAGCGGCGTCGGAGACGTCGACGCCGCCGATGCTGATCGCGCCGCTCGCGAGTGCTTCGACACCCGCGATCGCACGCAACAGCGTCGTCTTGCCAGCGCCGGAGGCACCGACCACGCCGATCATCTCGCCGTCGCCGACGACCAGGTTGACGTCGTCGAGCAACAGCACTGCGTCGTGCCGGACGCTGACGTGTTCGAGCGCAACGGTTGCCATGACGACCTCACCCCTCGAGGGTCACCGTACCGCCCGCCGCGCGATCACCGAGCCCGCATCCGGTTGTTGCGTGGGTTGTGCTCCACCTCGGCGAGGCCGAGGGCTTCGAGCACCGGGGGAACGTAGTTCCCGAAGCGACCGCGCAGGCCCTTCTTGATGCCGTACCACCCACCGACCGGGTTGTCGGTGGCGCGGCCCCACGCCTCGACGGTGTCGGGAGCGGCCGGCTTCTGTTCATCGGCATTGCCCAACGCCATCCAGTCGTCCCGCTCGCGCAGCATCGCGTGCAGGTCGTCGATGCACCGCACGTGGTAGCGCAGCTCGGTCGCGCCCACCTGCACCACCAGTGCGGGTGGGTTCGCCTCGAGGTCGCGGTATGCCTCGAACTCGGACTTGCCCGGCGGCGTCGTCAGGATCCACGGATCATCCGGGGTGCCGGCCCCCTCCACATCGTTCGTCGCCATCAGCGGTCCCCTTCTCGTCGGTGGTGGTCACTGTCGTGGTGACCGTCGTGACAACAGTAGAGATCGAAAACTGACATCTCTTGTCATGAATTGATGGAACCTGCGAACATGGCGCGATGCGCGCGGGCCGGCTGATCACCTTGCTGCTCATCCTGCAGCGGCGAGGGCGGGTCACGGCCGGCGACCTGGCCACCGAGCTGGAGGTCAGCGAGCGGACGGTGCTGCGCGACATCGAAGCACTCTCCGGAGCAGGCGTGCCGGTGTACGCCACCCGAGGCCCCGGCGGCGGGTTCCAGTTGCTCGATGGCTACGCGTCCGAGCTCACCGGCCCCACCGCCTGGCTGCCCAGCGCTCGCCGGCCCGGCGCGCAACGAGCTCTGGTCCGTGTCACGCCGGAGGGCCGGCGCCTGGCGGCGGTGCTCGGCCGGCTGCAACCGCTTCGCGTCCGGCGGCGGTCGTCGGCGGCCGACGACGGCTGGCTGGATGCCACGTTCCGGCTCCACACCCTTGAGAGTGCCGTCGTCGACATCATGTCGCTCGGCCCGCACATCCTCGTTCTCGAGCCCAACGAGCTCCGTGAGCAGGTCGCCGATCGCGTCCATCGCACGTCACTGCTCTACGCGCAAGGACCACGCCGACGGGACTAGGGTTCGCGCGATCAGGGCTGCTCGGGGGCGGCTCGACGGAAGAGGGTTCATGGACAACCTGCGCGGGGCCAACGCCATCGTCACCGGAGCATCGCGAGGCATCGGCGTGTACATCGCTCGGGCGCTGGCGCGAGAGGGTGTCAACCTCGCGCTCGCGGCACGTTCGCTGGAGGATCTGGAGCACGTGCGCGCCGAGATGGAGGGGCTCGGGGTGCGGGCCATTGCAATCCAGTGCGACGTCGCCGAGGCGGCCGACAGAGCGGAGCTGATCCGGCGCACCGAGGCCGAGCTGGGCACGATCGACATCCTCGTCAACAACGCCGGCATCGAGCGCGTCGCCCGGTTCGAACAGGCACTCGAAACCGACATCACCGACACGCTGACGATCAATCTCGAAGCGCCGATGCTGCTCACCCGCGCAATCGTGCCGGGCATGCTCGCCCGCAACCGTGGTCACGTCGTCAACATCGCCTCCGGCGCCGGCAAGGTGGGCGTCGCCTACGGCTCGTCGTACTGTGCGAGCAAGCACGGCCTCGTCGGTTTCACCAACGCGCTGCGCTCCGAGTATCGGGGTCGTCCGGTCGGCTTCTCCGTGGTGTGCCCCGGCTTCGTCACCGATGCCGGCATGTACGACCGCTGGGAGAAGAACGGCATCCGCGCTCCTCGCATCGCCGGCACTTCCAAGCCGGAGAAGGTCGCCGAGGTCACGGTGCGCTGCATCAAGCGCAACAAGGCCGAGGTCACCGTCAACACGCCACCGGTGCGACCGCTCATCGTCCTCGCCAACATCGCGCCGTCGATCGTGCCCGCGTTGCTCCACCGGCTGGGCTACGCCAAGGTCTTCGAACGGGTCATGGATGCCGAGGCGGGCGCCGGCACGAAGTAGGGCAGCGGCCACCGGTGCCGTCGCCGAGACCCGGCACGGCGAGGTCTAGTTGGTCTTCGCCTTGGCCAGGGCTCGCTGCAACACCACGTCGAGCAGGCTCAGCACCGTCTCCTTGACGGCGACGCGTCCACGGGCGTCGGTGCTGACCACGGGCACGTGAGCGGAGATGGACAGCGCCTCGCGCACCTCGTCGACGGTGTGGAACATCTGACCGCCGAACCGGTTGACCGCCACCACGAAGGGCACGCTGCGGCTCTCGAAGTAGTCCAACGCGGGGAACGAATCCTCGATGCGCCGGCTGTCGACGAGCACGACCGCGCCGAGCGCACCCTGGATCAGGTCGTTCCACATGAAGCCGAAGCGATCCTGGCCGGGCGTGCCGAACAGGTACAGCACGATCGCGTCGTCCACGGCCACTCGGCCGAAGTCCATCGCCACCGTGGTGGTGGTCTTCGTGCTCACGTCGCCACGGTCGTCGACACCTTCGCCGTAGCTGGTCATCGCCGCCTCGGTGGTGAGCGGCGCAATGTCGGAGAGGGCGCCGACGAAGGTGGTCTTGCCCACGCCGAAGCCGCCGGCAATGACGATCTTCACCGGGATCGGGCCGGTCGCAAAGGGTCGAGTAGGAGTTTCAGAGACTACGGACACCGGCAATCAACCTCGTGATCAGGAGCACGTCGTCAGCGACGTTCGCACTCGGCTGGAATGCTTCCAACAAGCCTTCGGACACCAGGTCTGCGGCAACGACGCGCACCACACCGATCGGCACGTGCAGCCGGGCCGAGAGCTCGGCCACCGACAACGGGTCGGTGTGACACAACCGCAGGATCTCGGCACGCTCGAACTTCAACGCGGTCAACGCTTCGCGGCCGGCGCCGGTGGCCTGCAGCATCGTCTCGAACTCCAACACGCCACTGGCGTGCGCCCGACCACCGGTCATCGCATATGCGCGCACACCATGCGCTGCGGCCGAGTGATCCTCCTCTACCGCGGCACGTTGCAGCGGTCGCTTGCGATCGAGGAAAGGTCGCACCAACTGTGCGTGCGGATCGTCCGCGCCGGCGGGTTCCATGTCACACCGAGACCAGCGAGTTCTTCAACTCGCTGATCAAGGTCGGAGTGAGCTGTGCACCCACTCGTTCGACGAGCAAGGTGATCTCGAAGCCCACCAGGCCGAGGTCGCAATCACGAGCCGTGACCACCCCCAGTGTCGAACCACCCGAGATGGCGCTGACGAAGAGGTAGGCGTTGGCCATCTCGATCAGCACCTGCATGACCTGACCCTTGGCGAGCTCGTTGGCGCCACCGTGGGCAAGGGCTCGCATGCCGGTGATGATCGCTGCCATCTTGTCGGCGGAGGCCCGTTCCAGCTGGGAGCTCAGGGCGATCAGCAACCCATCGGACGACACGGCCATCGCCTGTTCGACACCGGGAGTGCTGCGCACGAAGTTGGCCATCAGCCAGTTGACGTTGTTCGCCTTCTCAGAGAGTGCCATGTGAGTTCCTTGTGTTCCCGTCGTCTCGATCAGCTGTCGCCGCGCTGCTGGCGGCCCAGTTCCACACCGCGCTGCAGGCTGGCGAGGGTGTTGCGCACCTCTTCAGCCGGCCGCGCCGGCGTGTCCTCTGTCTGGGTGGAACCCAGTTCGGGCATCTGCGCACCACGCACACGCTTGGTCAGACCGGACTGCGTCGTGAGTGACTGCGTCGTGAGCGATGGCGTACCGAGTGGTTCGATGGCCGGCACGACGCCGGTGGTCACACCATCGGGCGCAAGTGCGACGGGGGCCACCGCAGCTGCCGGCGCCTTCATCGCTTCCCACAGTGCCTCGTCGGACATGTCGGAAGGTGCCTGCTCCATCATCATCGGCGCCGCGGCGACCGAGACGGTGAGCGGCAACGGCTCGCTGAGCACTTGTGCCATGGCCGGCACGTCGACCACAGGAGCTGAGGTGCCGGGGGCACCCACCACTTCCAGGATCGCCTTGGGCAAGCGCACGATCGCCGTCACACCGCTGCCACCGGGGGTGGTGGTCAACATCACCTTGATCTCGTGGCGAGCGGCAAGGCGGGCGACCACTTGGAAGCCGAGCATCTTGTTGCTCTCCCGGTCGAACGACGACACCTGGTTCAGCCGTCGGTTGGCGTCGGCCAGCTCGTCGGCCGTCATGCCCAACCCGTAGTCGAAGATGGCCAGCTGGTGCCCGTCGGGCACGGCGCGACCGACGACGGTGACCGCGCTGGTGGGCGGCGAGAAGCTGGTGGCGTTCTCCAGCAGCTCCGCGAGCAGGTGAGCCACTTCGCTCGCGACCTGACCGAGCACACCGATGTCACCGAGGTCGGCGAGCTCGACCTGGCCGTAGTTCTCCACTTCGGAGAGCGCAGCACGAACCACGTCGCCGATCGAGACCACCGGCGCCCACAGGCGAGTGGGCTCGGCGCCGGCCAGCACGAGCAGCGACTGAGCATTGCGTCGCATGCGAGTGGTGAGGTGGTCGAGACGGAACAGGTTGTCGAGCGCTTCCGGGTCGCGCTCGCCATGCTCCAAGGTGGAGATGAAGCCGAGCGTACGGCCGAGCAGGTTCTGGTTGCGGCGGGCGATGTTGACCAGGTTCTCCGACACGATCCGACGAGCCATGGCCTGCTCTGCAGCAAGGTCGACGGCGGCGTCCTGCACCGAGTTGAAGCTGGCGCCGAGCTCGGCGATCTCGTCGCGGGTACCGACGTCGAAGCTGGCAAGGTGCGGCACCGGGGCATCGGCGGGGAGGTCCTGCACCGTCTGCACAACGTCGGGGAGGTCTTTGGTGGCAACCGAGTTGGCCTGGGCCGCGAGGCGGCGGATCGGGCCGACGATCGACCGGCGCACCAGGCCGGAGAGCAACAGGGTGAGCACGAGCAGACCCAAGGTGGCGGCACCGGCGAACAGGATCACGGTTCCCACGTAGTCGTCGGTGCTCTCCTCACGGGCGATCACTTCCGGCTCGGCCCATTCCAGCGCCCGCTGCACACCTGTCTGCTGGAGGTTGTAGCGCCACTCCATGCTCTTGATCACCGCGATCAGGTTCTGCGGCGCCTTGGAGGCGATGGCGGGCTTGACCTCGTCGGCCACCTGTTGGAAGAACTTGCGGCCCTGGTCGCCGCCGATCTGGATCAGCCGCAACTGAACTCGCTCGTCGAGGTCCTGCTGGCTCCAGTAGGCCATCGACTCCTCGAACCGAACCTGCGCAGCATCGAGCTTGGCGAGCTCACCGTCGATGATGGCCATGCCGTCCGGGGTGAAACCGTTGATGGTCGCGCCGAGCACGCCGATGTGGTTCACGATCGCCCACGCTTCCAGCAGGCTCGCGGGTGGCGGCGCGGTGGCGGCGCGAAGATCCTGCGCCTGCTTCAACGCCTTGTACTCGTCACCGCGCACGCTGGATCGCTGCAACGCGACGTAGCCGAGTGCGGCTACCGCGATCAGTGCCAGCAGTGGTACGGCGATGAGCATGTTCACTCGACCGCCGATCTTGAGTCGTCGAAGCATCGACTCGCCCCTTCCCGTTCTGTGGCAGGGCCTCCCTGCCCTGGCCGGTCCCGCCTACCTGGAACCTTGGCGACGTGTCATCGGTCCGCAGCGTGGTGACCTTGAGAGTTCCTTTTGACAGTTCCTCAAGTTCAACGACCTATCGACCGAAACCCCTTGCCGAAGGGTTCGGAACGGGAGGGTCTCTCAATGATTCGCAGCCAACTCAACTCATACATGGGTGGTGACCCCATCTGGGGTTTCGTCGCGCTGATCGGCACGGAACGGTTCACTGGTGAAGCGGCAGTCGGGCTCGATCCGCGGGTTCGACTCTTTGCGGTCGACGGTCGCATCTACTTCGCTGAACGTGAGGGTGAGGCATCGGTCGGCGCTCGATTGGTGAGCTCGGGTGTGGTGTCATCGGCTCAGCTCGCCCACGGATCGGTGCAGATCGGCGATACGTCGTCGCTTGCCCGCCTCTTCCACCGCGATCCCTCGATCGACCGTGACGCCGTCGAGCTCACCATCGAGATGGCCACCGAGGCGCTGCTGGAGTCGATCGCCAACCGCGCCGTGGGCATGCCCGAAGTGTTCCCGCTGCGCCATCATGTCACCGGCATCCATCACTGGCTCCGCGCCGCAGCACCCGCCAGCGGGTCGGCGGCGGCGACTGCGCCACCCGACGAGGAGCTCGCCGTGGAGGACGCCCCCGTCATGGAGGACACCGCGGCGGAGGAAGCCGTCGAGGCACCCGTCGCGGATGCGCCCATCGTCGAGGCACCCGTCGTCGAGGAAGCACACCACATCGAGGCACCAGCGTTCGAGGAAGCACCAGTCGTCGAAGCGCACGTCTTCGAGGAAGCACCCGTCGTCGAAGCGCACGTCTTCGAGGAAGCACCTGTCGTCGAAGAAGCACACCTCGTCGAGGAAGCACCCGTGGTCGAGGAAGCGCCCGCCGTCGAAGCAACTGTCTTCGAAGCACCCATCGTCGAAGCACCCGTCGTCGTCGAAGCACCTGTTGTCGAAGAAGTCGTCATGGACGACAGCCCCACACCGGTCGAGGGCGAGGGCACATCGGTCGAGGGCGAGGGCGCATCGGTCGCAGACGCACCAGCGTTCGAGTACCAGCCGCTCGCAGCTCGCAGTGGGCCGGCACCGTCACACTGGCAGCCCGATTCCCCCGAACACACCGCTGAACTCGCCGACGACCATGCCGCTGTGCTCGAGCCGGAGACAGTGGCAGTGATGCCCGCCGACCATCACGTCGACCGGCCCGAGCGGGCAACCCTCACGCCATGGGGCGCCAGCGAACTGGTTGCCCCGATCGTCGAACCCCACCTCGAACCCCAGCTCGAACCCGATGCACCAACCGTTGACGACGCTGCGACCATCGTCGACCACATCGAGGCACCGGCGAGCGGCGGGTTGCTGCTGCTCGGCGCGCAACCGCCGGCCGACCCGGTCGACATCTTCATGCCGTCGCACTCCAGCGAACCCGAGGCAACGGAGGTCACCGTCGAGTCGGCGGAAGCCCCCGTCGAGTCGGCGGTCGAGGTACCGAGCGAGGCACCGTTGGCGGCACCGATCGCACTTCCCACGCTGCAGAGCTCGTCGGCCCGCACCGCACCGACGAGCGCCGGCACCACGCCGCCGGCAGCGACGGCTGACTTCTTCGACTCCCTGCCCGAGCAGGTGTCGTACGAACCTGGCGTTGCGCCAGAAGGACTGCCCAAGCTGGCCTCGTCGCCGATCTCGATGTCGGATCTGGTGGCCGCCAACGCCGGCCAGACCGCGCCGTTCGGCGACGCGACGCACAACCTCGCAGCGGTCGACATCTGGCAGATGGTGGACGTGCTGCTCGACGACCAGTCCGCCGGCAACGAGCAACTCGTCGGCAGCGGCGGCCCCGAGAAGCGGGGTCGCGGATGGTTGCGAGGCCGGAAGGACTGAGCACCGTGAGCGAGACCCCCGACGACAAGATCGAGCTACTCGTCCGCTCAGTGCTGACTGCAGTGGACATGCGCCTCGGCGAGGTGCGCCACGAGATGCACGCCGTGGCGGCCGAGTCGGAGCAGCGGCACCGCCAGGTGTTGCAGTACATGCGCGACCTGGAGCACCGGCCGGAACGCCGCTCCGACGACGCTTCCCCACTCTCGGGCACAGGCGACTCGCTCGCGCAGCGGATGGAGGAAGCCACGCAGGCGATGCTCGAACGCATCGACGAGTTGCACCAACGCAACACCGTCGCCACCAATGAGCGCTTTGCGCTGATCAACAACACCCTCGAGCAACTCGGTGGTATCGCCTCGGCCAGCTCGACCGGCTCCATCTCGCCGCCTTCGATGATGCTGTCGCTCGACGCCATGGACGCGCCGTTGCGCGTGGGGCCGATCACCGCTCAGCAACCGGCGGTGGCCGACGCTGCCGACATCCCGCTGGACATCTCGCCGGCCTTCGCGGCACCCGCTGTGGTCGCAGCCGAATCAACGATGCAACACGACGACGGTGCCCACGACGAGGCCGTCCACGAGGAAGCCGTCCACGAGGAAGCCGTCCGTGCGGAGCCAGTCGGGCCTGACGAGACGGGAGACGAGAACGCGGAGACGGAAGAGGTCGAGCGAGCGGCAGAGCCCAGTGCGGAGATCGACATGGATCGCCTCGCCGACCTGCTCAGTGAGCGGTTGGAGCACATGAGTCTGCCGACACAGCTCCAGTAGACCGACCGGCGGCCACAGGCCGCACGGCATGGGCCGCACGGCATGGGCCGCACGGTACGAGCTGACGGCACGGGTATCGGTACGGTGACCGGATGGCAGTACGACTGGACGCGTCCGACGAGTTCATGCACGAGTTGGGGCCCGAGACCAACTTCAACGAGAGCATGTACATCAATTGCTTCGACCCTGCGCAGCAGGTCGGGGGCTGGTTCCGAATGGGCAACCGCGCCAACGAGGGCAACGCCGAGATGACGGTGTGCCTGTACCTGCCACCCGCTGCCGACGGCGAGCGACGCAGCGTCGGGTTCATGTACAAGCGCCCCACCATCACCAACAACGACGCGCTCGATGCCGGCGGCCTCACCTGGACGATGGTCACGCCGTTCGAGGAGCTGCGCATCGACTACGTCGGCAAGGTGGTGCTGCTCGACGAGCCCGAGCAGATGGCCAACCCCAAGGAAGCGTTCACCAACAACCCCTACGCGGAGTGCGAGGTGCACATCACCTTCACCGGTCAGGGCAAGCCCAGCATGTTCGGCGGCGAGCCCGACACGCCGCACGAGGCGCCCGGCGAGGAGTTCGCCAAGGGCCACTACGAGCAACTGGTGCAGGCGCACGGCACCATGCGCGTCGGCGATCGCGAGTGGGAGATCAACGGGCACGGTCTGCGCGATCACTCGTGGGGTCCGCGCTACTGGCAGGCACCGTGGTACTACCGCTGGCTCACCGCCAACGTCGATGCCGACTTCGGGTTCATGGCCAGCCGCGTTGCGAAGAAGGACGGCCCGGGCACGCGCGGCGGCTTCGTGTGGGAGAACGGCGAGATGCACTACTGCGACGAGGTGAGCATCAGCACCGACACCCGCGGCGGCGAGCAGTACCACGAGCGCATCACCGGCCTGTTGCGTTCGTCGCGCTCGGATCGCGAGTGGAAGTTCACCGGCGAGGTGATGGACCTCATCCCGCTGCGCAACCGGCGCCAAGACCCCGACGGCAACTGGCTGATGACCCGCATCAGCGAGGGCATGACCAAGTGGACCGTGCACTCCGGCCCGTTCGAGGGCCGCGAGGGCTACGGCCTCAGCGAGCACCTCGACCAGATCATCGACGGCAGCCCGGTGGGCATCGCCGAGTAGCGCGCGGCATCATCCACGGCCGGCTCGAAGGAGCGGCTAGCGCAAGGCAGGGAAGGCGACGAAACGTGTCGCGACGCCGGCGTCGCCGATGATGTCGACCGTGCTCAGTGGGCGCCGACGCCACAGGGCGAGCAGGATGTCGCTCGCCGCGCCGCGGATCGCCGCGTCGCCCTTGGCATGCTCGCGCGTGACATCGTTGCCGCCTTCGGGCAACGGGCGCACGGTCCACTCCCCCGCCACGTCGGTGCAGTGCAGGTGCACCGAACCCTCCACCGGTGCGGCACCCTCGGCAGCGTCGTCGCGGAAGTGGGTGAGGAACTCGTCGATGCCGTCGCTGGCGAGGGTCGCCTCGATCGCGGCATCGCGACCCGCCGCCTGCTCGGCGTCCCAGCGATGCACTGCCGTCTCGTGCGCCATTCGCCGGATCACGAAGCCGGCGGTGTGGTCGGCGGCCCAGGTCCAGTTCCGTTGCGCGGGATCGGCCGCCGACAACACGCCGAGCGCGTGCGCCAAGCGGTCGCGGACGAAGGCCGGCAACTCGGCGTCGCGAGGGCGACTCGCCGCCTGGTACCCCTCCCAGGTGTCCCTTTGGTCGCCCACGATCGTCGACCAGAAGTCGAGCACCTCGCCAAGGTGCCAAGTGAGGTCGGCCACCGACCAGCCGGGGCAAGCCCCGACGGCTGCGGTCGTGCCTGCCGCCTCGCAGGCGGCGACGAACGCCTCACCGTCGCGGGCAAGGGCTGCAAGCAGGTCGGGCTTCTCCATGCAGCGATGCTGCCACAGGATCGACACCCGTCGAGCACGCGGTCGTGCCGGGACACGGCCACCACCTGTTCGACAACGACGAGCTCGGTGGGTGTGAGACGCCTACGGTAGCTGCCGATGGACGACGAGGCCGATGTCGAGGGTGGTAGGGGTGCCGAGCGGGTGCACCGGGTGACGGTGCGCGGACAGTTCCGCGATCTCAGCGAGCAATCGCGGCAGTTCCTCGTGCGGTCGAAGGCCGACCACGACATCTTCGTGTCCGCGTACACGCCGGAGGGCACGTTCACCTACGACGACCGGATCCAGTTCTTCAACCTGCGCTACGAGATCCGCTGCGGTGGCGACGATCCGATCGGACTCGCGGCGATGACCGGAGAGGTGGAGGCCGAGACGTTCCTGCGCACGATGGGGTTCGGGCACGGCGAACTGAAGGTCGACGTGGTCGACGCGTCGGCCATATGGGACGGGATCCGGGGAGACGTGGCTCGACGGCGAGGGGCCTGACGGCACGCTCGCTTCCCCGCATGCCCTGACGACGTCACAGCCCGACGGATCGGTCGCGGGCCAGGTCTACGACAGCTGGGTGAGGCCTCCGTCGACAACGAAGATCTCGCCGGTCACGTAGTGGTTGCGCACCAGCGCGAGCACCGCCTCGGCACAGTCGTCGGGGGTGGCCGAGCGCTTCAGCGGTGCCATCCTCTTCACGCCTTCGTGCTGGGCGTCCCAGTCAGAGGTCCACGGCGTGGCCACCAGACCGGGCGCCACGGCGTTGACGCGAACGGGCCCGTGGCTCTTCGCGAGCAGCCGGGTCATCTGGTTGAGGGCCGCTTTCGACATGGAGTACGCGATCGACGATCCGACGGGCCGCACACCGGCGATCGAGGTGACGTTCACGACATGGCCACCGCCCGCGGCCTGCGACTCGCGCAGCAACGGCATCGCCATCTTGGTGAGGTTCCAGGTGCCGAACACGTTGACCTCGAAGGTCTTGCGGAAGATCTCCTCGGTGAGCGCGTCGAGGTCGCGGTGATCGACCAGGGTGGTCCAGCCGGCGTTGTTGACGAGGAGGTCGAGCTTGCCGAAGCGGTCGACCGTCGCGTCGAGCAGCCGTCGGCACTGGTCGGCGTCGGCGATGTCGGCCTGCACGTAGATCGACTCGCCCGGCAGTGCGGCGGCGACGGCTTCGCCGGCGGCCACGCTCGACGACGAGTTCACCACCACGGCAGCGCCGAGTTCGGAGAGTCGTTGCGCCGTGCGCTCGCCGATCCCGCTCGACGACCCAGTCACGATCGCGACCACCCCGCTCAGCTCTGCCATGTCAGCCCCCTTCGCCCGCGAACCGATCGGTTCGCGGGGTCATCCTGTCAGGCACGGAGTCGACGGCGAGATCCGTGAACGGAGGCTGAACACTGTGTGCGAGGGATCACGTTGCCGCGATTGCGGGGTCGTGCTGTGACACGCTTCGGGTGATGCCGCACGCGAGCCGACCGGTCGATCCGGATCGGCTCCCGACAGAGAGAGGTACACCGTGCTCAAGATCCAACCCGCCGGTTCCACGGCCAAGGTCACCTTCGCACTCCCGCTCGACGAGGTGTCGTGCAACGTCTCCGTGCTCGGCGACTTCAACGGATGGGATGCCTCGGCGCACCCGCTGAAGAAACGCAGCAACGGTACCCGCAGCGTCAGCGTCGAGCTGCCGGCCGGCGAGCACCGCTTCAAGTACTTCACCGAGTCGGGAGAGTGGTTCTGCGACCCCGCGGTCGGCGACGTCGAGTTGAACGAGTTCAACACCGAGAACTCGGTGCTGCGCGTCTGACGCGCGCTCGCCTCGGCCGGCGAGCTGTCAGCTCGTCATTCGGCCTCCCACTGCTTCGTCGATCCCTCGATGTCGATCAGCGGGAACGTGACCGTGCCCGTGGGAAGCACCACAGCGTGATCGTCCGTCGCCTGCGGTTCCGACGGCGGGTCGATGACGCTCATGGCCAGGATCATCACGCATCATGGAACGGAAGAACATCCACGTTCGGTGGAGCTGCCCTCACAGCGACGGCACTGTTCGCCCCGCCTGCGTCGCAGCGGCTGATCGGCTGGGTGCCAACAGTTACGATCCCGATCATCCGCACGGGGGTGACCGGCATGGTTCGCAATACAGATGGCGTCTCATGAGCAGCCCGAGTCGGCGGCCGACCGGGACGGTGACGTTCCTGTTCACCGACATCGAGGGGTCAACCTCGGCCTGGGACACTCACCACCACTCCATGGCAAGCGCGCTGATCCGGCACGACGAGATCCTGAGGAACGCCATCGGTGCCTTCGATGGCTGGGTGTTCTCCACTGGCGGCGATGGCGTCGCAGCTGCGTTTCACACGGCGAAGGAGGCCGCAGCGGCGGCCCTCGCCGCTCAGATCGCGCTGGAGTCCGAGCAATGGCCGGAGCCGTTGTGCCTCCGCGTTCGCATGGGCCTCAACACGGGGGAGGCAATCGAACGTGACGGCGACTACTTCGGGCCCGCCGTCATCAAGGCGGCTCGCCTGATGGCACTCGTCGATGGCGGTCGTATCGCCGTCTCCTCGACCACTGCCGACGTCGTACGGCATCACCTCCCGCCCGACACGCGCCTCTTGCCCGTTGGAACGGTGCGTCTGAAAGGTCTCGAAGGCCAGGAGGCCGTGTTCGTGCTCGCCGCTCCGGGCCTTGGGGAGACAGGGGCGCCGCTCGCAGCACATGGCATCGGCGCCCGGCTTCCGCCAGCGACGACCAGCGCCATCGTCGGCCGTACCGCCGAGTTGGAAGCGGTGCAGCGCGCGATGCATCACCATCGAGTGGTCACGCTCACTGGGATCGGTGGCATCGGCAAGACGCGACTTGCCGTCGCAGTTGCCGAACGCTCCGCCGGCGCATTCCGTGATGGAGTGGCTTGGGTGGAGCTCGCTCCTGCGCTCGACGACGACGCAGTGGTGCACGAGATCGCGGCCGCCATCGGAGCGCGCCCGCAGATCGGCCACGACCTCACCGACACGGTCGCCGCTGCGCTCACAGATCGGCAGATGCTGGTGGTCTTCGACAACTGTGAGCACCTTCGCGAAGGCATCGCCAGAATCCTCGACACACTGCTGCGAGCGGGCGCGAGTGCCACCTTCCTCACCACCTCCCGCCAGCGACTCGGCCTCGATGGCGAGCATCTCATCGCGCTCGGACCCCTCGACGTCGTCGAGCCCGACGCTGCTCACCGGCTCCTGGTCGAACGGCTCACAGGTGTCGACGACCTGCCCGACGACGCACTGGCCGAGATCGTGCGGCAGACCGATGGCATTCCGTTGGCGATCGAGCTGGCTGCGGCACGCTGCCGTGCCCTGGGGGTCCGCAACGTCGCGGAACGCCTCGGGGGCGCTCTGCGCCTGTTCACCGATCCCCAGCTGGTGACGGAACGCCACCGCACCCTTGAAGGCGTCATCGACTGGTCCTACCGAGCACTCTCCGCTGAAGCCCAGACAACCTTCCGCTACCTGTCGGTGATGCTCGGATCGTTCACGCTCGACACGGCGGAAGCAGTGAGCTCCGATGGGACGTTGACACCGCTCGACGTCGATGACGCGCTGACGGAACTGGTCGACAGGTCACTGCTGGTTCGCGCACAAGGTCGGTTTCGAATGCTCGAACCGACCCGGCGATTCGCGTCGGATCGACTGGTCGGGGAGGATGCCGACAGGTGCCGATCTCGCCACGTCATCGCCATGTCGGCCCGCGTCGATCGTTGCCACCGGGGCATCGCTTCCGCAGACGAGGCGCGCTGGGTCGTCGAGCTCGACGCCGACTGGCCCGATGTGCGGGCTGCCGTTCGCCACTGTCTCGACACCGATTCGAGAGACGAAGCGATCGATCTCGTCGTCCACCTTGCGCTCGAGTCGTTCAACCGCCGGCCGGAGGCGTTCGCATGGATCGACGAAGCGGTACGCCGTTACGGCGACCAACCGTCGGCGCGTCGCCACGAGTTGCTCGGTGCGGCCAGCTACGTCGCGTGGACGACGCTGAACATCGATCGCGCGGTCCTCCTCGCGGAAGAAGCACTCGCCCTCGAGCCGGCGCCGGGCGCCTCCCTCGACATCCTTCCTCAGGCCGGGGCGATGGGCGCTTACAACTTCTCGGGCCAGCCACTGAAGGCAGTCGTCGTGGCCACGGACGCACTCGCCCGGTCCGGCGAGAACATGCCGCTCTCCACCTCGGCATGGCTGCGGGCGAGCGAGGCGCTCTCACGTGCGCTGTGCGGCGACGCCGGCGCCGTCGAGTCCGCTCGCCGCGCTGTCGAGTGCGGCGAACGATCCGCGAATCCGTCCGCGCTCGGCATGGCCCTCTATGCCCAGGTCGTGGTCCACCTCGTACGAGGGGGCAACCCCATGGAGACGGCCCTCGCCCATGACCGGGGGTTTTCGCTGGCGGCGTCGGTGCGCAACCAGTGGCTGCTCGGCATGTTCATGGGCCTCCCGCGGCCGAACCTGCATCAGGGAGATCCAGCCGCCCAGCTGACGGTGACTCTCGATGTGATCGACGATTTCCTGCACAGTGGCTGGACCACTCATGCGTGGGGTGCTTGCTGGCTGGTACCGGACCTGCTGGTCGAACTCGACCGGACGATCGACGCGGCCACCTGGCTCGGCGCGTGCGCCGCATCCTCGGTACCGAGGCTGCAGTTGGACGCGTTGCCACACCTGCTCGAGCAGGTGAAATCCGGTACCGCGTCTGCCGAGCTGCTCGCCGCATGCGCACTCGGAGGCTCGATGTCGTTCAGCGAGCTTCGCCGGCACACCGGTCTGCTCGCGTGAGCCGATCGCTGCCGGCCCACCCCTTCCGACTACCAGTCGGGCAGCGCCGTCGCCAGCTCGCGCCACTCGGCCATCGGCAGGCCGGCCGGGTCTCTACCCTGCCTGCATGGCCATCGCCGTGCGAGCGTGGATGTTGGCGATGCCGGTAGCTACGGTGACGCTGCTGCCGCCCGACAGCAGCAGCGCCACGTTCGCGAACGGCTCGCGCCCGACGGCCTCGGGCACCAGATGCCACCGAAGCCGAGCGACTCGAGCTCGGCCACCGCCGCTTGCGCCTTGGCCATCGGCTGCAGCTCGAGTTGAAAGGTCCACAGGCCGACGCGACCGAGATCGGTGTGCTGTTCCATGCGCCGGACGACGCGTGCCGCGAGCCCCAGTTGACACCGGCGCACGATGAAACGATCGGCAGTGGCGGCCGAGCGGCTACCGTCATCGGCCATGTCCGTCCCCGTTCTCAGCCCGCACGCGGCGCTCGCCGAGCGCATCATCGGCAACATCGTGCAAGCATCCAGCCCAGCTGTCTCACCCGATGGCCGGCAGGTGGCGTTCGTCGTCACCCGCGTCGACATCGAGAAGAACAAGTACTTCTCGCAAGTGTGGCTGGCGGCAGCCGACGGCAGCGAGGCACCGCGAGCGGTGACCGGTGGCGACCACGATGGCAACCCCACCTGGAGTCCCGACGGCACCACGCTCGCGTTCACCTCCCGGCGCAGCCCGAAGAAGGGCGACAGCACGCTGCACGCGCTGCCCATCGCCGCGCCCGGCGAGACCCGCACGCTCGCCACCATGCGCGACGGCGTCGGCGATGTTGCGTTCAGCCCCGACGGCAAGTGGGTGGCGTTCATCAGCCGCACACCTCACGAGCGGTACGACGCTCCGGGCGCCGACGAAGGCGACGAGAGCTGGCAGGCGCCGCGCAAGATCGAACGGTTCTTCACGACGCTCAACGGTGAAGGGTGGGTGTACGACCGCCCGGCGCACGTGTACGTGGTCGCCGCCGATGGCACCGGGAAGCCGCGCAACCTCACGCCCGGCGAGTTCCAGCACAGCGGCATCTCCTGGCTCACCGACTCCACTGGCCTGGTCACCGCCGCGCAGCGACACGACAACTGGGACCTCGACTTCGCCACCGACCTCTACCTCGTGCCGCTCGACGGCGACCTCACCGCCCTTGCCGCTCTCACCGCGACCACCGGCAACTACGTGGCGCCGTCGGCTGGGCCCGACGGCAGCACCATCGCCTTCCTCGGCTTCGACGATGCCGGCACCTATCCGCAGAACGTGCGAGTGGGGCTGGTCAGCACCACCGGTGGCCAGCACCGTTGGATCAGCTCGGCACTCGACCGCACCTTCGAAGCCACCGCCGGCACCACCCCGCCGCAGTGGCTCGACGCCACCACGCTGCTCGGCAGCGCCGAGGATCGTGGCCAAACGCACCTCTGGCGAGTGTTCACCGACGGGTCCGCACCGCAGGCCCTCACCTCCGGCCCCATCACCGTCAAGTCGTTCGACAGCGCGGGTGGCACCATCGCCTACTGCGCCGGCGCGGTCGACCAACTCAGCGATGTGTTCGTGCTCACCGACGGCGAGCCGCGCCGTCTCACCTCGTTCGCCGAGACCTACCGCGCTGCATACGCACCGCTCACGTGGGAGCGCTTCGCCGTGCCGTGCGCCGACGGCAGCGCCGAGATCGATGCCTGGCTCATGCGCCCGTCGGGCTTCGACCCGGCCAAGCAGTACCCGGTGGTGCTCAACGTGCACGGCGGCCCGCACACCCAGTACGGCGAAACGTACTTCGACGAAGCGCAGTTCCAGGCGGCGGCCGGCTTCGTGGTGCTGATGAGCAACCCGCGCGGCGGCTCCGGTCGCGAGCAGGCGTGGGGCCAGGCCATCATGGGGCCGCAGCACCCAGTGGCGCCCGGCAGTGGCTGGGGCGGGGTCGACGTCGACGACGTGATGGCGGTGCTCGACACCACGCTGGCCCGCTACCCGTTCTGCGACGCCGCCCGCGTGGGCATGCAGGGTGGCAGCTACGGCGGCTACATGGCCACCATGCTGGCGGGTCGGTTCAGCGACCGTTTCACGGCAATCTGCAGCGAGCGGGCAGTCAACAACGTGCTCACCGAAGAGGTGAACAGCGACATCGCCACCATCTTCCGCGTCGAGCACGGCCCCACGCACATCGACGCGCCTCAGGAGTACGAGCGCCTGTCACCGATCCAGTACGTGCGCGACATCGCCTGTCCCCTCCTGATCATCCACAGCGAGAACGACCTCCGCTGCCCCATCAATCAGGCCGATGAACTGTTCGTCGCCATGCGCCTGCTGGGCAAGGACGTCACCTTCTACCGCTTCCCCGGCGAGAGCCACGAGCTCTCCCGTAGTGGCTCGCCGGTGCACCGCCGCCAGCGCGCCGAGATCATCCTCGACTTCTTCGCCCAACATCTCCACCCCTGACCCCACCCCGTTCTACGTAAAGGCTGTCGGGCGCTGAGCTGGGGCTGTGAGTTCCGGGGTTCGACACAAACCGGAGGGAGCGGCTGGTCAGTCCTCGGCGAGCCAGGCGTCGATGAGCTTGCGGGCGATGGAGATCGGCGGGGGGATGGGCGGCAGCGCATCGCGCCGGTACCACTGCGCATCGAGGATCTCGGTGGGCTCGCACACGATCTCGCCGCTCTCCCACGCAGCGCGGAAGCCGATCATCAGGCTGTGCGGGAACGGCCACGGCTGACTGCCGCGGTACTCGACGCTGCCGATCACCACGCCGACCTCCTCCTGCACCTCACGGATGACCGCCTCCTCCAACGATTCGCCGGGCTCCACGAACCCAGCGAGACAGGAGTACATCGGGGCCCGGAACTGCACGCCGCGGGCGAGCAGCACCTGCTGATCCGGCCCGGGCTCGCCTTTGGTGACCAGGGTGATCATCGCCGGCGCCAGCCGCGGGTAGGCCAGCAACCCGCAGGCCGGGCACTTCATCGAACGGTCGTTGGGCGACTGCTCCGTCGGCGTGGCACAGCGGCCGCAGAAGCGATGGGTGCGCGCCCACTCGGCAAGCTGCACGGCGCGACCCGCAACCGCCCACTCGGCCTCCGTCGTGCGACCGAACAGCGAGTAGAGGTCGAGCGCGGCACCGTAGGAGGGGTCTTCCCCATTGGGCACGTCGACGGCCCAGCACGCCTCGTCGCCCAACATGCCCAGGAAGTGCACCGCCCACTCGTCGGCTGCCGGACGGTCGTCGATGAACACCGCCGAGCCGATGACGTGGATGTACCGGTGCCGGTTCGGCGAGCCGAACGGCACGAAGGAAGCGTTGAAGGTCGCCATGACCTGCCACCGTAGGGCACACGCCCGCGGGGTGAACCTGTCGTCGGCTCGCGCCTGCTGTCGTGGCTGTCGTCGGCTGGCGTCGGCTCGCTTCGGCTCTGTGGCGGCAGCGGTGCTCTCGTAGGCTGCGGCCATGAGCAACGTAGTGATCGTCGACGCAGTCCGCACCCCCATCGGGAAGCGCAACGGTGGCCTGTCCACCTTGCACCCGGCCCAGGTCCTTGCCACCGTGCAACAGGCCATCGTCGAGCGCACCGGCATCGACCCCAGCGTGATCGACCAGGTCATTGGCGGTTGTGTCAGCCAGGTCGGCGAGCAGGCGTTCAACATCACCCGCACCGCCTGGCTCAGTGCCGGCTTGCCCATCACCACCGCGGCCACCACCGTCGACACGCAGTGCGGCAGCAGCCAGCAGGCAACCAACCTCGCCACCGCGTTGGTGGGCAGTGGCGTGGTCGACGTCGCGCTGGCATGCGGCGTGGAAGTGATGAGCCGCATCCCCATCGGCGTCGGCGGCAGCAAGGCGCTGGGCCTGGGCATCCCGATCCCGAAGACCTACTTCGACCAGTACGAGATGACCTCCCAGTTCGAGGGTGCCGAGCGCATCGCCGAGAAGTACGGCATCACCCGCGCCGACACCGACGCGTTCGGTTTCGCCAGCCAGCAGCGCGCAGCGCAGGCGTGGGCGGAGGATCGCTTCTCCGGCCAGTACGTCACCGTCGACGCCCCCGACCGCAACGACGACGGCAGCTTGGCCGACACGTTCCACACCGTCGCTCGCGACGAAGGCCTGCGCGAGACCACCATGGAGAAGTTGGCGTCGCTGAAGCCGGTCGGTCGCGAGAACGGCGTGCACACCGCCGGCAACTCCAGCCAGATCAGCGACGGCGCCAGTGCGGTGCTGCTGATGACGCAGGAGAAGGCCGATGCGCTCGGCCTCAAGGCCCGCGCCCGCATCGTCGACACGTGCAACGTCGGGGTCGACCCCGTGCTGATGCTCACCGGGCCGATCGACGCCACCCAACGCCTGCTGGCCCGCACCGGCCTCAGCATCGACGACATCGACACCTTCGAGATCAACGAAGCGTTCGCCTCGGTCGTGCTCGCCTGGCAGAAGGCAGTCGGCGCCGACCCGGCGAAGACCAACCCCAACGGCGGCGCCATCGCACTCGGCCATCCGCTGGGCGGTACCGGCGGCTTCCTCATCACGAAGGCGCTGTACGAGCTCGAGCGCATCGGTGGCCGCTACGGCCTGATCAGCATGTGCTGCGGTGGCGGTCTGGGCACCGGCACCATCATCGAGCGGCTGTAATCACTCACCGGCGGTTGGAACCACCGTCCAACCGATAGAACGGGCCGATGCGGCCCGTTGCACTCATCGCTCTCATCGCCCTGGCCGCGGCGTGCACCGACACGCCCGGCCGGGCAGCAGGCACACGGGCCACCTCCGACCCCGCCACCGCGCTCTCCCCCAACGCCACCGTCGTGTACGTGACCGACGGTGACACCATCGACGTCGAGGTCGATGGTGTGGAGGAGCGGGTGCGCCTCATCGGCATCGACACGCCCGAGACCAAGAAGCCCGACACCCCCGTGCAGTGCTTCGGCCCCGAGGCAACCGCGTTCACCAGATCGCTGCTTCCTGAAGGCACCTCGCTGCACCTCGAACGCGATGTCGAGGCACGCGACGCCTACGGCAGGTTGCTGGCCTACGTGTACCGCAGCGACGACGGCTTGTTCGTGAACATGGAGATCATCGGTCAGGGGTACGCGCTGCCGCTCACCATCGCGCCCAACGTGGCCCACGCCGACCAGTTCGTTGCCGCCGCCCGAACTGCGGAGGCCGCCGACCTGGGCCTGTGGGCCGGGTGCAGCGGATAGCGTTCGCAACGATGTCCGCGCCCTCACGCTCTCTCGCCCAACGACTCGGGTACGGCCCCGAGGCACGGCTGGTCATCATCTCCTGCGACGACCTGGGTAGCTGCCACGCCGCCAACGATGGCGTGCTCGACGCGCTGCATCACGGCGTCGCCACCTGCGCGAGCCTGATGGTGCCCGCTCCGTGGGCACGCGATGCGGCCGCTCGGTGCCAACCCACCGACGACATCGGCGTGCACCTCACGCTCAACTGCGAGCACGCGGCCTACCGCTTCGGCCCCATCACGCACGCTCCGTCATTGCTGTCGGGCGAAGGCGGCTTCCCGCGCGAAGTCGACGATCTGTGGCAGCACGCCGACCCGGCGGAGGTGTTGCGCGAGTGCCGGGCGCAGATCGAACGCGCGATGGCGTGGGGCATCGATGTCACGCACTTGGCGCCGCACCTCTCGGTGATCACGCTGCGACCCGAGTTCTTCGATGTGTACCTCGAGCTCGCGTGCGAGTTCCGCCTGCCCATCCGCCTGCCTTCCACCATCACCGCCGAGCAGGCCGGGTTCCCCTTCCGCCGGTTGGCCGCGGAGGAAGGCGTCGTGTTCCCCGATCACTTCGACCACGACTGGCGAGCGGGTAGCCGCGAGCGGGTCTACGACGCGGTGCGCAGCTTGCCCGCGGGCGTCACCGAGATCCACGTCCAGCCGTCCATCGACACTCCGGAGGTGCGGGCCATCACCGACGCCGCCGCACTCTGGATCGACGACCACGAGTTGGTCACCGCCGATGCCACCCTGCGCACGTTGCTGGCCGAGTCGGGCGCGACACCCATCGGCTACCGAGCGCTCAGGGACGCGATGCGAGCCGGCTGATCGCCGCTGCCGCCGAGCCATCACGGAAGGCGGCGAACAACGCACCGGTGGGCCCGGTGTTCTTCAGCTTGCCCAGCATGAACGCGGTGGCCGGTGCCAGCCCTGCATCGGCAACACCGATGGTGACCACGACATCGGCGTCGTCGGGGCCGGCTACCGCTTCGTCGTTCTTGGCGAACACCACCCGGTACTGCACGCTCATCGCGAGACGCCGACGGAGCGTGGGACACCGGCGAAGAGGTCGCCCTCCAGCTCACCCTGCTGGGGCTCGCCGACCAGCGAACGGGCGAGGATCCAGTCTTCCCATGGGTAGGCCTCGGCCAACTGCTCGTCGCTGAGGCCGAACCACCACGGCTCGGTGGGGTCGACCTGAGTGGCATGCGCCCGCAACGAACCGCTGCGCGCCCACAGATACGGCCCGACCTCGATGCGAGTGGTGATGCGATGGTCGTGGCCGGGCCGATCGAGCCAATCCTGCTCGTACGGCGACTCGCCGCGATGCTTGATCATGCCCTCGTGCACGGCCATCAGCCGCGCCTTCGACCACACCGTGTAGTACAGCTTCTGCGGCTGCCATGGCTCACCCAACTCGGGGTACCAGGCCGGGTCGCCGGCGCGGTCGAAGGCCGGCCCGGAGATGTCGTGCACCTTCAGGTGGTCGGGATGCAGGTAGCCACGCTGATCGTCGCCATAGGTGATGATGACCTGCGGCTTCTCGCGGCGGATGATGGCCACCAGCCGACCCACTGCGTCGTCGAGCGGGGCCATGTGGAAGCAGTCGGGGTGGTGGTTGGCCGCCGAGTCGGCCATGCCCGAGTCGCGGTAGCCGAGCATCACCACCTCGTCGAAGCCGATGATGGCGGCGGAACGGGCCAGCTCGAGCGGGCGCAGTTCGGCCAACAGGGCCTTTTCCTGCTCGGCGCTGAGATCGTGGAACGGCTGCCCCGGCTCGCGCAGGCCGGGGTTCTGCAGATCGCCCTCTTCGCCGCCGGTGCAGCACACCAGCACCGTGCGAACACCTTCGGCGTGGTACTTCGCCAGCGTGGGCGCGCCTTTGGACGCTTCGTCGTCGGGGTGAGCGTGCACGGTGAGCACGCAGAGGGGGCTGGATTCCACGCCGGCACGTTATCCCCTGCACCCTCACGCGACCCACCGCTGCGTAGGCTGCAGCGGTGCGACGAGTAGCCACGATCACCCTCTCCTGTCTTCTGCTGATGGTCGTCGGGGGTTGCCGGAACGACGGCCGCACGCTGCGCCCGGCCTCCTCCGACCAGACCGAATCCATCTCCGTGCCCATTCCGTCGTCCACCGACGACCCGACCTTCGTGGATCCCGACGGCATCGACGATGCCGTCACCTCCACCATCACCCTCCCCCCGGCCGCACCGGTGCTGCTGGTCACCGCGCCGTGGCGCACCGGTGCCGCCATCGACGCCCGTTACACGTGCGACGGCCTCAACGTGTCTCCCGCGCTCTCCTGGAGCGCGGCCCCGGCCGGCACCGTCGAGATCGCGATCACCCTGAGCGACCTCGACGCACCGGGCTTCGCGCACTGGGTGATCGCCGGCATCCCGCCGCAGAGCATCGCCCTCGACGAGGCCACCGTGCCGCTCGATGCCTACGAGGCCACCAACGGCCTCGACGACATCGGCTACACCGGCCCCTGCCCACCGGCAGGCAGCACGCACCGGTACGCCATCACGGTGCACTATCTTGACAATGCGACAGGGCTCGACAACGGCACACCGGCCACCGAGCTGATCGCAGCGATCACCTCGGCCCAAACCGCATCTGCCGAGGTCACTGGCACCTTTAGTCGTAACTAGCTTCGGCCGATACACCACTTGACACTTCGACCTTGTAAGGATGGCGGACATCATCGAGTTGTTACCAACGCTGCCGGTGGGCCTGTTCCAGGCCGATCGTGATGGTCGCGTGCGCGCGGCCAACGCAGCATTTGGCGCGCTCGTACAGGTGTCGGTGGGCTCACCGGTCGGTGCGCCACCGTGGGCCAACGCTCATCCCGGCGACCGAGCGTCCGCCGAACTGCAGTGGCGACGGTGCATCGAGGCCGGCGACGACATCCGCCTCGAGTTCCGAGTGTGGCACGGCGAAGGGCGAATGACGTGGGTGCGCATCGACGCACAGGCCATGCACGATTCCCAGGGCATGATCACCGGCTATGGCGGCACCGCGCTCGACCACACCGAGAGCGTCGGCCAGCAGCTGCTGCTCGACCGGTTGTCGGGGGTGGTGGGCGCCTCCGACGACGTGGTCATCATCCTCGATCGCAATGGTGCCCCGGTGTACACCAACGCCGCCGCTCGGCGGCTGTTCGGTGTCGACGACGAGCTCGACCTCATCCGCGACGCAGCGGCCCGCGGGCTGCTGCAGGCCATCCGCGATCAGGTTCCCCGCGAGGTCATCGCCAGCAGTGAAACCTCCTCGTGGTCGGGCGAAGTGGGCTTCCGCGGCCCCGACGGCCTGCAGCGCACGCTCGACATCGATCTCCTGTTGCACCGCACCGCCGACGGTGTCGTCGAGTACTGGGGCGGCGTCGCTCGCGACATCACGGCCACCAAGCACCTGCAGAGCGAGCTGACGCGGCAGGCCAATCACGACCCCCTCACCGGTCTGCCCAACCGCCTGCTGCTGCTGCGCACCGCGGCCGACGCGCTGGAAGGCATCCGCAGCACGCGCAACAACGTCGCGATCCTGTTCATGGACGTCGATCGCCTGAAGGACGTCAACGACACGGTCGGGCACGAGATCGGCGATGCGCTGCTGGCGCAAGTGGCGAACCGCATCTCCCACGCCACCCGCCCGTCCGACGTCGTGGCTCGCATCGGCGGCGACGAGTTCGTCGTGCTCTGCGACGGCAACATCGACGAGCACACCGCGGTCGACCTCGCCGAGCGCATCCGCCACTCGCTCAGCGGGCGCATCATGGTGCACGGCGTCGAGGTCGAGCTCTCCGTCAGCGTCGGTGTCGCTGTCGGCCTACCGGCACACCTGGAAGGGGTCAGCTGCCAGGAAGCCGCCATCGAGCTGCTGCGCAACGCCGACATCGCGATGTACCAGGCCAAGCGCCGTGGTCGTTCGCGCAGCGAGTTGTACACCGACGCCATGCGCGCCGAGTCGCGCCACCACAAGCAGCTCTCCAACGAGCTCGAGCGGGCATTGGCGGCCGGGCAGCTGCGCCTGGCCTACCAGCCCATCATCTCCACGCACAGCGGCCGCGTGGCGGGCGCCGAGGCGCTGCTGCGGTGGGATCACCCCGAGCGTGGCCCGTTGCTGCCGGCGCAGTTCCTGCACCTCGCCGAGGAGTCGGGCGTCATCGTGCCCATCGGCGACTGGGTCATCCGCCAGGCGTGCGTCGACACGCGTGCCTGGCTCGATGCCGGCCTGGTCGATCGCGGGTTCAGCGTGCACATCAACGTCGCCGCCCGCCAGCTCGCGGAAGGCACGTTCGTCGAGCGAGTGCTGGCCACCGTGCGCCAGATGGAGCTGAACCCTCACCAGGTCACGCTCGACTTCGACGAGAACACGCTCAACGATCGCCAGCCCGGCAACCTGCGCGCGATGCAGGCGCTGCGTCGCTTCGGTGTGCAACTGGCGCTCGACCGCTTCGGTACCGGCATCTCGTCGCTCACCGCCTTGCGAACCTGCGAGGCCGACGTGCTCAAGCTCGACGGCACGGTGGCGCGCATGCTGGGCACCAGCGGCGACGACGACCCCATCGTGCGCGCCATCATCCAGCTCGCTCATGCGCTCGACATGCAGGTCGTGGCCGAATGGGTCACCTCCGCCGACCAGTTGCGCCGGCTGCGCGTGCTCGGCTGCGACCTGGTGCAAGGCCACCTGCTGGGCGAGCCGGCGGCTGCCGACGTGTTCGCCAGCCGCACGAATCGGTAGCCGCCACGGCCACCGCGGCCGAGGCCACTGCACCCGCTCGTACACTCGCCGCTCGTGAGCAACTCTCTGACGAACGTGCTCACCTTCGCCGTGTTGGGCTTCATGGGCGTGCGATTGGTCACCGGCCTCCGTCGATCTCGATCCACCGAAGGTCGTTCGATCGTGGCAGCGGTGGTGCACAACATCGGGTGGCGGCACGTGTGGCCCGTGCCCTTGCTGCTCACCGCAGTGATCGCAGTCGCAACCGCTCTCGTTCAGGTGCCCGGCCTGTCGTGGGGATGGTGGTCGATGCTGCGCGGCATCGGCAACCCGGTGTTCGGCGACTCCGACGCCACCGCCGGCACCGTGCTGGAGTGGATCATCCCGCTGACGTTCATGGCGCTGCTGCTGCCGGCACTGCCGCTGTTCGCGTACGCCGAAGAGCGGATGTTCCGCACCGGAGCGCAGCGATGGGCTCGCGGCCGGCGAACACTGAAGGTGCTGCAGTTCGGCATGATCCACGTGATCATCGGCATCCCCATCGGCGCCGCGCTGGCACTGTCGATCGGCGGCGCGTACTTCATGTGGGTCTACCTGCGCGCGTTCCGGGTGCACCAGAGCGAGCACGCTGCGACGATCGAATCCACCACCGCCCACACCGTCTACAACGGTCTCCTCGTGATCCTGGTGCTCCTGGCCATCACGCTCGACGCGGTGCTCTGACGCGGCACGTCTGCGCGCGGGCGTGGCTAGCCTGACCGCCGTGTCGCTGCCCGAATCACCCACGGTGCCCCGCTGCTATCGCCACCCGGATCGCGAGGCGGGCCGCAGTTGCACCCGCTGCGGCAAGCCGGCATGCGGCGACTGCCTGGTGCAGGCCAGCATCGGGTCCCACTGCCTCGACTGCGCGAGGGCGGCTCGCCCCGATGTCGCCACCCGCGCCAAGCTGGCCTCGTCGCGGGTGCTCACGCCGGTGACGTACACGCTCATCGGGCTCAACGTGGCCGTGTTCGTGCTGATGGCCATCGCCGATTCACGCGCGCTGGGGGGCAGCATCACTCAGGCGCACGCCGACCTCGGGCTCAGCAAGGCCATTCTCCAGGGCCGCGTCGGCGACCTCGATGGCACGCCCATTCCGGCGCACCAGTGGTACCGCCTCGTCACCTCGGGCTTCATCCACTTCGGCCTCTTCCACATCGCGATGAACATGCTGCTGCTGTTCCAGCTGGGAGCGCTGCTCGAGCGGGCGCTGGGCGCCGTCAAGTTGACGGCGATGTACTTCGCCAGCCTGCTCGCCGGGTCGCTCGGCGTGCTGTTGGTCGGTGGCGCCGCGCTCACCGGTGGCGCGTCGGGCGCCGTGTTCGGGTTGATGGCCGGCGCCGCGGTCGGGTTGCACCGCCGAGGTGTCAACGTGTTCAGCACCGGCATCGGCACCACGTTGCTCCTCAACCTGGTGCTCACCTTCTCCATCAGCGGCATCTCGATCGGGGGGCACGTCGGCGGCGCCATCGGCGGCGCCATCTGCGGCTTCGTCATGCTCGCGCCCGGCTGGAAGCCGATGCCCAAGTGGGCCGGCTACGCAGCTCCGGCAGCGGTCGCGCTCGTCGCGCTCGTGGCCTCCGTCATCGTCGTCGGCTGACTCGCCGCAGCTGCGCCGCGCCCACCGCCGCGCCCACCGCCGCGCCCACGACAGCGCTCACGACCGGGCCATGTCAGTGCCGCCGCCTCGGCCTGCGGAACACCTTCGGGAAGGTGGTGTCCACCTGCACCCGATCGCTGCTCCACTTGCCGGGCGGCGCCATCACCAGACCGCACAGCTGGATCAGCACCGAGTCGTAGTTCACCCGCCAGCCGGCGTAGTCGCGCCACGCCACATCGAGGTCGGGCTTCAACGGGATGTCCATCGCACGCAGCTCCACGCACAGCAGATCGAACTCGCGGCGGCTCACCGAGATCGGCGCGTCGGCGGCAGGGTCCGGGTCGTACGACATGCCGAAGTAGTCGGCGATGCGGCGCAACGCGAAGAAGCCCGTGCGCAACATCAAGTCGGTCTGCGCGTTGTGCGGCCGGTCGATGGTGGATGCCGTGATCGCCGCGGTGTCGAGCACGCACCCGGCGGCGGTGATCCAGCTGCGCTCGGGGTGCGGCGAGCGGAAGAACACCAGCGACGGCTGGCTGGTGTGGCTCTCCTCGACGTCCATGAACCACTGCTCCCACCGCTCGAACAGGTCGTCGTCGAGCCGGTGCAGCCAGCCGATGCGGGCATAGCGCGTCAACAGCTCGATCGGCGACGGCGGCAGACCGGCGCGCACCTCCAGCAGACCGACCAATGCCTCGCGGCGGCTGAACGCGCCGTAGATGGTGGGCAGGTACGAGATCATCAGGCTCACCAGGCCGAGACCGATTCCGGCTTCCACGAACGACAGCACCACGCGGCCGGTGCCCGGCGGCCGGATGAAGCCGAGCGTGAACAACGATGACCCGCTGGCAGCGAACGCCTCCGTCAGCGGCTGCACACCCGACGCCCAGAAAACACCGGTGAACCCCACTCCCACCAACGTGACCCACACTGCGGGCAGCGTGACCAACGCCACCGGCGAGAAGTGCGCCAGCACCCGGTCGCGTCGGGCGTATGGCCGGCCCGGCCGAGCGAAGAGCCCGAACAGGCGCCGCCACACGATGAAGTGGCCCCGGGTGAGCCACGAGGCGTAGCCACGCGGCACCACGATCGTCTTCAGAGCGGAGGCGAGCGTCGCCACCACCAATGCCGACCCGGCCATCGCGGCCAGGACCCGAAGCAGGATCATCGGCACACTGTGGCACGGCGGCCTGGGCCCGTTCGCCGATCCGCACGGCTTCCGTTGCACGCGTTCGGTGTCCCGGTCGCACGGCCCACCAGTTTTGGTGCATGATGGGCGAGCCATTTGGGGGCATGACAGAGGAGATCACGGGTGAAGATTTCAGTCACCGTCAACGGGACGGTCCACGAGAGTGACGTCGAGCCACGCACGCTGCTCGTGCACTACATCCGAGAAGCATTGGCGCTCACCGGCACCAACATCGGCTGCGACACCTCGTCGTGCGGCGCATGCAGCGTGCACCTCGATGGCGAGGCCGTGAAGAGCTGCACCGTCCTTGCCGTGCAGGCCGACGGAGCGGTCGTCACCACCATCGAGGGCATGGCCGTCGATGGTGTGATGCACCCGATGCAGCAGGCGTTCATGGAGAACCACGGCCTGCAGTGCGGCTATTGCACGCCCGGCATGGTGATGGCCGCCACCAGCTTGTTGAAGGAGAACCCGCACCCTTCCGAAGAGGAAGTGCGCATCGGGCTCGAGGGCAACCTGTGCCGGTGCACCGGCTACCACAACATCGTCAAGTCCGTCCTGGCTTGCGCCGCGGGCGAGTAGTCACACATCCGCACGAGGTACTGGGGGTACCCGAATGACCGTCACCGACGATCGACCTGCAGCCGTGCTGGGGAGCCGGCTGCTGCGTCGTGAAGACCCGGCTCTGCTCACCGGCGAAGCCAAGTACACCAACGACCTGCAACTGCCCGGTGCACTGCACCTGGCGCTCGCCCGCAGCCCGTACGCGCACGCACGCATCATCAGCATCGACCTCGGCGCGGCGCTCGCCGCACCTGGCGTCGTTGCCGCCTACACCGGTGCCGATCTCACCGACCTGTGGGCCGCTCCCATGCCGTGTGCGTGGCCGGTCACGGCCGACATGAAGAACCCGGCTCACTATCCCGTGGCGGTTGGCAAGGCCGCCTACGTGGGCGATGCCGTTGCGGTGGTGCTCGCCACCAGCGACGCCGCCGCTCGCGACGCCATCGAGCTCATCGACGTGCGCTACGAGCCGCTCGCTGCCGTCGTCGATCTCGAGGATGCCCTCAGCGATCGCGTGGTCATCCACGACGAGCTGGGCACCAACAAGAGCTACCAGTGGGACCTCAAGATCGAGGACCACGAGGGTGCCATCGACGAAGCCTTCGCCGCGGCCGCCTACACCGTCCACGACCGCTACGTGCAGCAGCGTCTGCTGCCGATGGCAATGGAGCCCCGTGCCGTTGCCGCCGTGCCGCAGCCCTTCGGCGGCGACATCACGCTGTACTCCAGCACGCAGGTGCCGCACATCCTGAAGATCATGAGCGCCATCACGCTCGGCATCCCCGAGCACCAGCTGCGCGTCACCACCCCGTCCGTCGGTGGCGGTTTCGGCAGCAAGCTCAACGTGTACGCAGAGGAGCTGCTCTGCCTCGCCCTTGCCCGCAAGCACAAGGTGCCGGTTCGCTGGAACGAGGAGCGCGGCGAGAACGCGGTGGCCACCATTCACGGTCGCGGCCAGATCCAGCACATGGAGCTCGCGGCCGACGCCCAGGGCAAGATCACCGCGGTCCGGGTCCGCATCCTCGGCGACATGGGCGCCTACCTGCAACTGGTCACGCCCGGCATCCCGCTGCTCGGGGCATTCCTGTACGCCGGCGTGTACGACATCCCGCTCTACGACTTCAGCTGCACCAGTGTGTTCACCACGCTCACCCCTACCGACGCCTATCGCGGTGCCGGGCGGCCCGAGGCCACGTACGCCATCGAGCGCGCGGTGGATTCGCTGGCCCGCAAGATGGGCATCGATCCGATGGAGCTGCGCAAGCGCAACTTCATCCAGAAGGAGCAGTTCCCCTACACGGCGATGACCGGCCTCACCTACGACAGCGGTGATCATCTTGCTGCTGCCGAGATGGCCGCAGGGCTGGCCGACTACGCGGGCGTTCGTGCCCGCCAGGCCACTCAGAACGTGGCAGGCGCAACCAAGCGCATCGGCATCGGGCAGGCCAGCTACTTCGAGATGTGCGGCCTGGCCCCGTCACGCGTGCTGGCTTCGTTGAACTACTCGGCCGGCGGCTGGGAGGCCGCCACCGTGCGCGTGCTGCCCACCAACAAGATCCAGGTGGTCACCGGCACCGCACCGCACGGTCAGGGCCACGAGACCTCGTGGAGCATGATCGTTGCCGACAAGCTGGGGGTTGCACCGGAAGACGTCGACGTGTTGCACAGCGACACGGCCATTGCTCCGCTGGGCCTCGACACCTACGGCTCGCGTTCGCTGCCCGTGGGCGGCGTCGCCATCGCGATGGCGTGCGACAAGGTGATCGACAAGGCGAAGAAGATCGCCGCCCACCAGCTGGAGGCGAGCGAGGACGACCTCGAGTTCGCCGGGGGCACGTTCACCGTCAAGGGTTCGCCCGACAAGGCAATGCCGCTGGCGGCCATCGCCTTCGCGGCGTTCACCGCCCACGACCTGCCCGACGGCCTGGAGCCGAACCTGGAAGCGCACGTCACCTACGACCCGCCCAACTTCTCGTGGCCGTTCGGCACTCACATCTGCACCGTCGAGGTCGACGTCGAGACCGGCCACGTGCAGGTGCTGCAGTACGTGGCGGTCGACGACTGCGGCAACCAGGTGAACCCGATGATCGTCGAGGGCCAGGTGCACGGCGGCGTCATCCAAGGTCTGGCGCAGGCACTCTTCGAAGAAGCGGTCTACGACACCGAGGGCAACCTGAAGAACGCCTCGCTGGCCGAGTACCTGGTGCCCGCAGCCAGCGACGTCCCCAGCCTCACGCTGGGTCACACCATCACGCCATCACCCACCAACCAGCTGGGCGTCAAGGGCATCGGCGAGGCCGGCACCATCGGCGCCGCACCCGCCGTCATCAATGCCGTCGTCGACGCACTGTCGGGCCTCGGCGTCACCGAGATGATGATGCCGGCAAGCCCCAACACCGTCTGGAACGCCCTGCAAGCCGCCCAGAACGCTCAGACCCAGACCACCGCTCAGAACGGAGCAACCAAGTGATTCCCGCAGCATTCGACTACGTCCGTGCCGGCTCAGCTGCCGAGGCGATCAGCCTCATCGGCCAGCACGGCGACGAGGCCAAGTTCCTCGCCGGCGGGCACAGCCTGCTGCCACTGATGAAGCTGCGCCTCGCATCGCCCAGCGTGCTGGTCGACATCGGCCGCGTCAGCGACCTCAACTACATCCGCGACGCCGGCGACCACATCGCGATCGGCGCCCTCACACGCCACATGGATGTCGAGACCAGCGCGGTCCTGAAGGAACACGTGCCGCTGCTGGCGCACGCCGCCGGCTACGTGGGCGATCCACAGGTGCGCCACCGCGGCACCCTGGGGGGCACCATCGCCCACGCCGACCCCGCCAGCGACCTGCCCGCAACCACGCTCGCGCTCGGCGCCACCTATGTGGTGCAAGGCCCCAACGGCACACGCGAGATCGCTGCCACCGACTTCTACCAGGGCTTCCTCGAGTCCGCGCTCGAGCCCGACGAGATGCTCACCGAGATCCGAGTGCCCAAGATGGGCGGCGCCGGTTGGAGCTTCCAGAAGTTCAACCGGCGTGCGCAGGATTGGGCCATCGTGGGCGTGGCGGCGTGGCGCGGCAACGGTTCCTCCGGCGTCGCGCTGGTCAACATGGGCAGCACGCCCATCCTCGCCGGCAGTGTCTCTGCTGCCCTCGCCGGCGGCGCGTCCGTCGCCGACGCGGCCCAGTTGGCCGCCGCCGACGCCGAGCCGCAGGCCGACCTCAACGCCAGCACCGAGTACCGCACGCATCTCGCCAAGGTCCTGGTGCGCCGCGCCCTCGAGGAAGCCTCCCACTGATCATCCGCTGTACGTACAGTCTGTCGAGCGTTCACCTGGTGCTGTGAGTTCGCGTTCTTGACACAAACTGGTGGGCATGGTCGCAAAGGTGCCATGAACCGGAGGTGAACGATCGGTAGCGTTGGCGACCATGTCGACCACCGAGGCACCCACCTTCGTGCCGCCGCCGACGCGCCTGTCGCTGCGTTCGGTGGTTCCGGTCGACCACCTCCAACCGGTGCGACTGGGGCTGATGTTCAGTTACCTGTTGGCCTACCTGCTCTGGCTGCGCCTGAAGGGCTTGCCCATCGACCGCATCTCGGTGGCCATCAGCGTGGCCATCTTCCTGGTCTGCGCCTTCGTCGGGCGCAGCTGGCGCACCTGGGGCATCCTGCTGGTCGATTGTGCCTTCTACATCGTGATGTGGCTCGCCTACGAGAAGACACGCGGCGCCGCCGACGACGGCTTTCAGGTCTTCGGGCTGTTCCAGGTCGGGCCGTATCCGCTGCAGGTGGAGTCGATGCGCAACATCGACCGCGCGATGTTCTTCGGGCACGACCCCAACATCGTGCTGCAGGATCACTTCTGGGAGCGATCGGTGCGCTGGTACGACGTGGTGGCCTCGGCGACGTACATGACCCACTTCGTGTTCCCCATCATCGCGATGGCGGTGCTGTGGGTGCTCAGCCATCGGCAGTGGGTGCGGTTCATGAAGCGCTTCGCCACACTGCTGGGCGTCGGCTGCCTGCTGTTCGTGCTGCTGCCCACCGCGCCACCATGGATGGTGGCCAGCCCCAAGTACCCGTACCAGCTGTTCCACGAGCTGCATCGCGACGCCGGCCGCGGCTTTCGCCATCTCGGGTTCAAGGGCTTCACCAACGATTACAAGATCGCACTCAGCAACGGCAACGGCGTTGCCGCGATGCCGTCGCTGCATGCGTCCTTCGCGCTCATCGTGCCGCTGTTCTTCATGCAGTGGATCCGCCAGACGTGGGTGAAGGTGGCCCTGCTGCTGTTCCCCATCACGATGCTGGCCTCACTGGTCTACCTCGGCGAACACTGGGTGATCGATGGCCTGGTCGGCTGGGGAATCACCGTCGGCACCTTCTGGTTCTGGAACCGGATGGAGCGCCGCACCCGGGTCGCGCGCAGCCACCGGGCACGTGCCGCGCTTCGCGCGCCGGCACCGGCACCGGCACCGGTGATGCCATGATCGATCCTCCGAAGGTGCTGCTCGAGCACTCGTTCCTGCACGCTGTCGCCGACGACCAGCACGAACAGCACGAGCGCGCCACCGGCGAGTACCTCCGTCTGGTTGCCGAGTACGAGGTCGAGGCGGTGCTGCTGGTCGCGGTCAGCGATCACCTTCGTGCACACGGCGGGTTCGATCGCCGCGGCAGGTTCGCTCCCGTCGATCGCCTGTGGGTCGGCATGCAGCATCGCCGAGCGGCGAAGCGCACATCCTCTGGCGGCGACCTCGATCTGGCGCTCACGTTGGTGATGGCCGAACGCCATCGCGTGCGCACCATTGCCACGTTCGACCCTCGGTTCGAGCAGTACCAGCTGACGCTGCTGCCGGCCCCCGAGGTCGAGTGAGCTCACCACCAGGTGCAGGTGGCTAGCCTGGCGCTCGATCACCCGCGCCTCTCCGAGAGATAGTGACACCATGTCGTTCAACCCCGACGACGAGAACTCGCAGTTCGATGCCTTCCACCTCGACGCGATAGCCGATGCAGATCCGTACCCGTACTGGTACGACGACGCCGACGAACCCGATAGCAATCCCACGTTGGTACGCAGTGAGATCTGCGACCTGTGCGTCGTTGGCGGCGGTTACAACGGCCTGTGGACCGCCATCATCGCCAAGGAGCGCGACCCGAGCCGCGACGTCATCCTCATCGAGGCACACGAAGTCGGCTCGGCCGCCAGCGGTCGCAACGGCGGCTTCATGGAGAGCAGCCTCACTCACGGCGTGGCCAACGGGCAGGAGCGCTTTCCCGACGAGCTGCCCTTGCTCGAAGAACTGGGCCTGAAGAACCTCAACGACATCGAAGCTGCGATCAAGCGCTACAACATCGACTGCGACTACGAACGCACCGGTGTGATCGACATCGCCACCGAGTTCCACTCGCCCTCATACCTCGACGAACTGCGCGACGACTACACGCAGCTGCGCTCGCTGGGCCAGAAGGTGGAGTGGCTCGACAAGGCTGCGATGCAGGCACAGGTCAACTCACCCACCTACACCGGTGGGCTGTGGCGCAAGGATCGCGCGGCCATCGTCGACCCGGCCCGCCTGGCCTGGGGCCTGAAGAGCGCCGCCATGTCGTTGGGCGTGCGCATCTACGAAGACACCAAGGCCACCGCCATCGAGAAGGACGGCGTCGGTGTGCTCATCACCACACCGCTCGGCCGCATCCGCGCCGGCAAGGTGGCGCTGGCCACCAATGCGTTCAAGCCGCTGCTGAAGCGGATCAGCCACTACGTGGCTCCGGTGTACGACTACTGCATGGTCACCGAGCCGCTCTCCAACCAGCAACTGGCCGACATCGGGTGGAAGGGTCGCCAGGGCCTCAGCGACATCAGCAACCAGTTCCACTACTACCGCCTCACCGAGGACAACCGAATCCTGTGGGGTGGCTACGACGTCATCTACTACTGGCGCGGCAAGGTGAACACCGAGCTGGAGAGCCGACCCGAGACCTGGGCCAAGCTCAGCAAGCACTTCTTCGACACCTTCCCTCAGCTGGAGGGCCTCAAGTTCACACATGCGTGGGGCGGCGTCATCGACACCTGCAGCCGGTTCTGCGTGTTCTGGGGCAGCGCCATGCAAGGCAGGGTGGCGTACTCCGTCGGCTACACCGGTCTCGGCGTCGCGTCCACCCGCTTCGGCGCGGAGGTGATGCTCGACATGATCGACGGCAAGCGCAGCAAGGCCACGAGCACCGAGTTCGTGAAGAGCAAGCCGCTGCCGTTCCCACCCGAGCCGTTCCGATTCATCGGCATCCAGGCCACCCGCTACTCCTTGAACCACGAGGACAAGTCCGGCAAGCGCAACCTGTGGCTGCGTGGCCTCGACCGCTTCGGCCTCGGCTTCGACAGCTGACGCCCGGCCGGGTCAGCGGCGCAGCACCACGATGCTGCGCGGCGCGAGCGTGAAGCTGCCCGGCCCGCGCGCTGCCGGCTCGGCAGTGGCGATCACCACCTGCCAGTCGCCCGGCTCCTGCACGTCGAACGTCAACTGCTCCCACCACGCGTTCACCATCACGTACAGGCCGCTCGCGCTCCACGCGATGGATCGCGATTCGTGCGACTCGTCCACCTCCGCGCCCACACCGTAGAAGCGAACGTCGACCGGGGGATGGTTGCGGCGAAGCTGCACGAGCGATCGGATGCACTCGGTGAGCTCGTGCCAGGCCCGCGCCCGGGCCCAATCGACCCAGGTGAGCGGACCATCGATGTCGTACGGGTTGTCGTTGCCATCCTGGGTTCGGGCGAACTCATCGCCCATCACCCACATGGGCGTGCCGGCCGACAGCAGCAGCAGTACGACGTGGTTCTTCAGCTGCTGCAGGCGCAGTTCGGGGCCGGTGTCCCACGATCGATGGCGATCGCTGGTGACGATGGTGAGGTCGTGGAGCGTCAGGCCGTCGTGTGCCGTCACGAAGTTGACGGTGCGCTGTGCACCGTCGGCCCCGAACTGGTCGGGGCTGCCCTGCACCCGTTGTCGGATCGCGCCGACCAGACCGGGTTCACCACGAAGGAAGCCGCGCACATCGTCTCGGAAGCGGTCGTTCCACTGCAGCCAGCCCGGCGGCCACACCGGCGAGCCGACCTGGTACGCGCCGAGATCCCACGGTTCGGCGATCAGCGCCACGCCACGTGGTGCCGCCCAGTCGGTGATCATCTGCACCAGCTCGCCGCCGTCGCGCGTGAGCAACGAGGCGAGGTCGAACCGGAAACCGTCGATGCCCAGATCTGCGTAGCGCCCCAACGCCTCCAGCACCAGCTCGCGAACGTAGGGATCGCCAGGGTTGATGTCGTTGCCACACCCGCTGTCGTCGATGTAGCGACCGTCGGCATGGTGGCGGTACGCATGATCGTCGTCGAGCCCGCGCAGGCTGTGAGTGGGCAGGCTGGCATTGCCCTCGCCGGTGTGGTTGAAGACGACGTCGAGCCACACGTGCATGCCCCGGTCGTGAGCAGCGGCGACCAGCTCGGCCATCTCCTCGGCAGCACGCTCGGGTTGCAGTGCGTACGGTCGGTGCACCGCGCCCCACACCAAAGGCATGTAGCCCCAGTAGTTGTGCTGTGGGTCGAACGGGTGCACGGGCATCAGCTCGATCACGTTCACGCCGATGCCGGCAACGTGATCGAGGTGCTGGATGCACCCACTGAACGTTCGGCCGAAGCCGCGAACGTGCAGTTCGTAGACCACCGGTGACTGTGCGAGTGGCGCACCTTGACGCTGGCGAGGCCAGGGATCGCGTACGACGCTGCGCGGACCATCGGGCGTGACGAGCAGGTCGTGGCAACTGGGGTCGAGCAGCGGTGGCCCGTCATCCACTCGGATCCAGTAGTGGTCGCCCACCGCGGCCTCGAACTCGGCCACCCACGAGTCGTCCTCGCGTCGAGCCGCGACCGAGGAAACCTCGCCGGGGAGATGGTGCGAACGGACGAACACGGCGACCTGTTGGGCGCCGGGCGCGGGGACTCGGAGACGACGAAGAGCGTTCATCGAGCACCAGCCTGCCATCCGGCTCTAACCTGCACCGCAATGGTCACCCAGCCCAACACCCCCGCTGATGTCTCGCATGCGCTCAGCCTGCACGGCTACATCCCCGACGACGGTCTGGCCACCTCGGTCTTCCTCGCGATGACCCTTCGCCGCCCGCTGCTGCTGGAGGGCGAAGCCGGTGTGGGCAAGACCGAAGTGGCGAAGGTGCTCAGCCGGTGGACGGGTGGCGAGCTCATCCGCCTGCAGTGCTACGAGGGCATCGACGTGTCACAGGCTGTGTACGACTGGGACTACAGCCGACAACTGCTGCACCTGCGTGCTGCCGAGGCCACCGGCGAGTCGTTGGGGCTCACCACCAACGCGCTCGAGCAGCAGCTGTACAACGAGCGCTTCCTGTTGAAGCGAGCGCTGCTGCAGGCCATCGATCACGCCGGCGAGATCCCGCCGGTGCTGCTCATCGACGAGATCGACCGTGCCGACGACGAGTTCGAGGCCTACCTCCTGGAGGTGCTCTCCGAGTACCAGATCACCGTGCCCGAGATCGGACGCTTCAACGCGGTGCGTCCGCCGCTGGTCATCCTCACCTCCAACCGCACGCGCGACGTGCACGACGCCCTGAAGCGCCGCTGCCTCTACCACTGGGTCGAGCACCCCGACTTCGAGCGTGAGGTTCGCATCGTGCGCATGCGGGTGCCACAGGTGCTCGACCGGCTGGCCCGGCAGGTGGCCGGCGCCGTCGAGGCGCTGCGCACGCTCAACCTGTACAAGCCGCCGGGCGTTGCAGAGACCATCGACTGGGCACAGGCGTTGGCAGCGCTGGGCCGCACCGAGCTCGACGAAGCGATCGTGGAGGCAACGCTGGGGGCGGTGCTGAAGTACCGCGAAGACCAGGACCGCACGCGCCAGCACGGCATCGCCGACCTCGTCAAGCAAGCCTTCGAGCGAGGCTTCCAATCGTCATGAACGCGGGCGACGGATGAGCGACGTGCTCGCGCCACACACGCCGGCCGAGCGCATGGCCGTCACCTTCGCCCGCGTGTTGCGGGGCGCGGGCCTGCGCGTGCCCATGGGCAGCGTGCTGGCGTTCGTCGATGCGCTGGGGCAGGTGGGCATGCAGGACCGCACCTGCGTGTATTGGGCAGGGCGAGCCACACTGGTTCGCAAGCCCGAGGACTTCGAGCTCTACGACCGGTCGTTCGCGGTCTTCTGGCTCAGCGCCGCCCACGACGATGCCGACCAGCAACCCGACGAGCCGTTGCACATCACGCTCGCGCTCGACGACGAGCCCGACGATGACGACCACGACGGTGACGGCGCGGCGAACGACGAGCCCACCATCGTGTTGCGCTTCAGCCCGATGGAGGTGTTGCGCGACAAGGACTTCGCCGCCTACACCACCGACGAGCTTCGCCTCGCGCAGGAGCTGATGTCGCAGCTGCGCTTCATCGGGCCACCACGTCACTCGTTTCGGTACCGTCGCTCACGCCGCGGCAGCCGGCCCGACCTCCCTGCCACCGTGCGCGCCTCCCTGCGAGCAGGCGGCGAACCCATCCGTCGACACTGGCGCGAGCCCGGCGAGCGGTTGCGGCGGCTGGTGGTGCTGCTCGACATCTCGGGCTCGATGGAGCCGTACGCTCGTGCGATGCTGCGCTTCGTGCATGCCGCCGTCTCCGGCCGCCAACGCGTGGAAGCGTTCGCCATCGGCACCCGGCTCACCCGGATGACCAAGGAGCTGCACAGTCGCGACCCCGACACCGCGCTCGCCGCAGCCGGCAGGCGGGTGCACGACTGGAGCGGTGGCACGCGGCTTGGCGACTGCCTGCGCGAGTTCAACGACCAGTGGGGCGTGCGTGGCATGGCCCGCGGCGCCATCGTGGTCATCCTCAGCGATGGATGGGACCGTGGCGACCCGCAGGTGCTCGCCGACCAGATGCAGCGGCTGCAACGGATCACGTACCAGACGATCTGGGTGAACCCGCTGAAGGTCACCCCCGGCTACGCGCCCTTGGCCCGTGGCATGGCGGCTGCACTGCCCTTCGTCGACGACTTCGTGGAAGGGCACAGCCTGTCAGCCATGCACGAGCTGGCAGGAGTCATCGCCGGGGCGCCACTGCGCCGCACGTCCCAGGTCCCACCGAGCAAGCTGGAGCCACGATGAAAGAGCTGCTCGACGACATCGACCGGTGGCGGGCAACCGGCGCCCGCGTCGCCATCGCCAGGGTCGTCGACATCGAAGGGTCCGGCCCACGGTTGCCGGGCGCGGCGATGGCCGTCAACGAGGCCGGCGAGGTGACCGGCAGCGTCACCGTCGACGCCGGCCATCCCCTCACCGTCGAGATCACCCGGGCCAGCGCCGAGGCGCTCGGGCTCGCTCCCGGCATGGTGGTCGCGGCGGTCTGGAAGGCCACTGCGACCCGGCTCGTCGAGCGCTGACATCGGCGTCCGTGGCGTCGCTCTGCAGGAGGTAGAGTCGGCCCATGAGCGAGGAGACCACGGCGTACCGCACCTGCCCCTTCTGCGAGGCCACCTGCGGCCTGACCCTCACGCTCGACGGCGATCGGCGAAGGCGGGGTGGTGAAGGGCCCGGTCCTTCCACGCCTCAGCGACGTGGTGGCGGTGGCCGAGCGGGTGCGACGCGCGGCGCTGAAGCTGCACGGCGAGCCTTCGTCCACACTGTCTGGCAAGGGGCTCGACGAAAGCCGCGTCGACGACCAGCACGCACACGCCCACTTCTTCGGGGAGTGCCTCGATCCCGAGCTGCCGCAGCGGATCACGCACGTCATCGTCTGGGCGCCGGCGGGCTTCTCGCCGTCCGAGGAGGAAGCGCTGTCTCGCATCGAGTTCCTTCCCTGGTCGCCCGACGGCGACGAGAAGGGTGGAAAACCGGGGCCGGACGCTCGGCTCGAGGTGGCTTGCCT
>ERZ1026796.284-NODE-284-length-43613-cov-3.269765_pt1 | contig 43613 bp, 42 predicted proteins | sample MGYA00520874_ERZ1026796 | MGnify/ENA primary metagenome ERZ1026796 (study PRJEB33270, sample SAMEA104284474) | anaerobic digester metagenome | biome: Anaerobic digester microbiome; feature: mesophilic sludge digester; material: Anaerobic digester biomass | place...
GTACGACGGGTCGGCCAGCTCCGGGTCGAACTACGGGCCGCAGAACCCCGACTTCCTGGCGGCGGTGGCTGAACGAGTCGCCGCCTACCGTGAGGAGAACGGCCTGAGCGGCGATGTGAGCGTGCCGGTCGACGCAGTGACCGCATCGGCCTCCGGGCTCGACCCGCACATCTCGGTCGCCAACGCTCGCCTGCAGGCCGCTCGCGTGGCGGAGGCTCGAGGGCTGACGCTCGCTGTCGTGATGGGCCTCATCGACGACCACACCGACGGTCGTTCGCTCGGTGTGCTCGGTGAGCCGGGGGTCAACGTGGTGCTGCTCAACCTCGCACTCGACGAGCAGGGATGATGAGCCGGTCGCATCGCTCCGACGGCACCACCGGTGAGTCGGTCGGTGCCAGTGCAGGCTTTGCCGCCCTCGCCATCGGCGTCGCCGCGGCGCTGGTACCGCTGAGGGACGAGCTGGGCAGCGCCAACGCCGCCCTGCTGTTGGTGATGATCGTGGTGGCTGCGGCGGCCGTGAGCGGCAGGGTCGGTGGCGTCGTCACCGGGGTCGTCGCGTCGTTGGCCTTCAACTTCTTCTACACCAAGCCATACCTGACCCTTCGAATTCACTCCGGCCGCGATGTCGTCACCACCGTCTTGATCGTGGTGCTCGGCTTGGCCGTGGGCGAGCTGGGTGTGGCCAGGTCGCGGCAGAGTGCAACCCGTCGCTCGCACCTGCGCTCGATGCGTTCGCTGGAGACCATCGGTGCGCTCGTCAGCGCGGGAGCGTCCAGCGATGAGGTGTGGCAGGAGGTGCGCCGCGGGCTCGTCGAGACACTCGCCGTGCTCGACGCACGCTTCGAGGTGGATGAAGCGAACGCACACCTGCCGCTGATCGAGCGCGACGGGCGAGTGGACTTCCACGACAAGAAGTATCTCGGTGAAGGCTTCGCGCTGCCGGCGATCGGCGCGACGTTGAACGTCGAAGCCGATGGTGTCCGGCTCGGCCGCATCGTGCTCGCGCCCGACCCGAGCGCCGGGGTCACTCGCGAGCAGCGCCGAACTGCTGTGGCGATGGCCGATCAGCTCGCCATCGCGCTGCGTGGCCGGCAGCAGAGCCAGTCGACGAGCTGACGCTCACGGTCGAAGAACCTCGCCGCGTCAGGAACGCTTCGGGGCGACCAGCCGCAGGAGCAGGTAGGCGCAGACGGCGAGTACTGCGATCACTTCCAAGATGTTGAGGCCGGTCGCATGAGCGGTGGCCACGAGTGCTGTGTTCATGCACTCATTCAGCCGCCGGCCAAGGCCGCTGACCAGGCCCTTGACGAGTTCCTAGCGCGCCGGCGGGTCAACTTGACGCGGTCTGCACGAGGCTTCCTCAGCGAGCGGCTGCCACCTCGGCGATGCACCACTCGGTGAGCGCCGCAGTGACGCGCATCTGCTCGGTGGTGGCGGGGCCGAGCTCGCCCGTCGCTCGTGCGGCGAGCGCCTCGCGCAACACCTCGTGGAACGCCGCCGGCGCCGCTGTGAGGCCGTGCTCGCCGGCGCCGCGCTTGCTGGTGACATCGCCCGTGAACGCGGTGTAGTGCAGGCGCAGCGGGCCGAGCGCGCACCACACCAGGTCGGCGGCGCTGAAGGCCGGCGGCTCGGCACGGGCGCACGCGGCGGCGACGCCATCGGCCACGCCGCGCCAGTACCCCTGCAGGTTGTCGACCACGAACCGGATGCGCGCCTCGATGTCGATGGGGATGCCGAGCGACTCGACCGCCGGGCCCCTGACGGTGACCCCGTACGTCGCGAGCGTGTACCACGTGATCGGATTGATCTCGAAGCACTCGCCGTCGTGACGCAGCCGCCCGTCGAGCACCCAGGGCCGATGCAGCCCGGTTGCCGGCTCGATCAGCAGATCACCCCATGCGAGGTACGGGCCGTCGATGAAGGGCAGCGGCTGCTCCGCGAGCAGCGCATGCACCGTGCGCAGGCTGCCGAAGTCGTCGTCGGTGGCGGGCTCGGCGGTGACAGCCACGATGTCGATGTCGCTGGTGCCTTCCGTCCAGTCGCCCAGCGCGTACGAGCCCACCACGTACAGCCCCTCCACCAGGCCCGGAGCGACGGAGTCGACGATGTCGAGGTAGGTGCCCAGTGCCGTGGCCACGTCCATCAAGCCGACGGTAGTGCGCCGGCGCGCTCGGGCCCTCGCGGCCCTCCGTTGCGGTGTTACCGTCGCCGGCATGTCGACCATCGACCTCCCCACCGTCGAGCGTGCCGCCGATGCCTTGTTCGCGGCCGATGCGCCGCATGGCGTGTCGCTGGCACTAGTGGTGATGCAGGCCGGCACCGTGGTCTTCGAACGCTACGGGCAGCAGCCCGACACGGTGTTCGGGCCTGGCGGCCCGGTCACTGCCGACACCACTCTGGTGTCGTGGAGCATGGCCAAGAGCATCACGCATGCGGCCGTCGGCATCCTGGTCGGCGAGGGTCGCCTGCAGCTCGATGCGCCGGCGGCGGTGCCCGAGTGGCAGGGCACGCCCAAGGCCGCGATCACCCTGCAGCACCTGCTCAACATGCGGCCCGGCCTGGAGTTCGTGGAGGACTACGTCGACGACTCGGTCAGCCACTGCTTGGAGATGCTGTACGGCGCGGGCACGCACGACATGGCGGCATACGCCGCCGGGTTGCCGCTGCTGCACGAGCCGGGTTCGTGCTGGAACTACTCCAGCGGCACCACCAACATCATCAGCCGCATCATCGGCGATGCGGTGTGCCCGGCTGGTGGCGACCGCCGAGGCACGATGGAGGCCTTCCTGCGCACCCGCCTCTTCGAACCTGCGGGCATGCATTCGGCCATTCCCAAGTTCGACGACGCCGGCACCTTCGTCGGCTCCAGCTACGTGTACGCCACGGCTCGAGACTTCGCCCGGTTCGGCGACCTCTACCGCAACGACGGCGTCGCCGCCGACGGCACCCGTGTACTGCCCGCAGGTTGGGCCGCACACGCCGCAACGTTCACGGCGCACGACACCGACACCGGGTTCGCCTACGGGGCTCAGTGGTGGCTGTGGCCCGACTTCGCCGGCAGCTTCGCGTGTCACGGATACGAAGGCCAGTACACGGTGGTGCTGCCCGACCGCGAGTTGGTGGTGGTGCACCTGGGCAAGTCTCCCTCCGCGCAACGGCCGATCGTCAACGATCGCCTGCGCGACATCTTCCGCGCCGCCGAGTAGGGCGGGAGACGCCGCCGGCCAAGCCGAATCGGCTAGCAATGGGGGGTGGCGATGGACTCTGTGGGCCCCCTCACCGGCGAGCTACCTCGTGTATCGCTGGACGATACGGGTGGCCCGCCGCGCCCGCACAGGTTCCGCCCGTTCCGGCTGAGCCTGAAGCTCGTGGCCTTCGCGCTGATCGTCAACTACATCCTGTTGCCGCTGTTGCCCAACTTCCGCAAGGCGCTCGACGAGCTCAGCTCGGTCAGCCCGGCGCTGCTGGCGATGGGTCTCGTGCTGCAGATGGCCGCGTTGGTGTGCTACTCGTTGCTCACCAAGGCAGCGCTGGGCGAGGCAGGTCATCAGATCTCGCGCTCGCGCCTGTTCCGCATCCAGATGAGCACCAAGGCGTTGTCCAACATCGTGCCCGGTGGCAGTGCGGCAGGCCCGGCGCTCGGGTACCGGCTGATGACGCTGTCGGGTGTCGATGGCCCCAGTGCAGGCTTCGCACTGGCCACCTCGGGGTTGGTGTCGGCCGTCGTCCTCAACCTGCTGCTGTGGTTCGGCCTCATCATCTCCATCCCGATCCGTGCCGTCAACAAGGGCTACGGCGTGGCCGCGCCCGCGGGCATCATCGTGATGCTCATCGCAGCGCTGCTGGTGCTCGGCCTGATGGACGGCCAGGGCCGCGCCGAGAAGGCGCTGCGCTGGATCGCCAAGAAGCTGCACCTCAACGAGGATCGCGCCGGCGCCGCCGTTCGCCAGATTGCCGTTCGCCTCGACGACCTGGCCACGGATCGCCAGCTCCTGATGCGCGTGGCCGCGTGGGCGTTGGCCAACTGGTTGTTCGATGCCGCGTCGCTGTGGGTGTTCCTCCGTGCGTTCGGCGTTTCGCTCGACCCCGATGCGCTGATCATCGCGTTCGGTGTGGTCAACGTCTTGCAGGTCATCCCCATCACGCCCGGCGGTCTGGGCATCGTCGAGGGCGCCTACACCCTGCAGCTCGCCGCCTTCGGTGTGCCCAAGACGGTGGCCACCTTGGGGGTGGCCAGCTACCGCATCGGGCAGTACTGGTTGCCGACGATCGTCGGTGGGTTGCTGTACGCCTCGCTGCGCGTCGGGCCCTTCCGCATCGAACGGCGCGACAAGTTGGTGCGCCTGCGCGAGCTCGCCAAAGCCACCGACACCAACCGCGAGAGCTCGCTCGACTTCGCCGCCCGGTTCGGCAGGCGACGCGGTGTGATCAACGAGTCGTCGCCCACCTACCCGGCGGAAGGTGACGGTAACGACGACCGCTGACTAGCGTTCGGTTCATGACCACGCATGAGCGCCCATTCGGCCGGTACTTCGAGGACTTCGTCGTCGGCGACGTGTACAAGCACTGGCCCGGCAAGACCATCACCGAGTACGACGACCACCTGTTCTGCATGATCACCATGAACCACCATCCACTGCACACCAACGACTGGTTCGCGGCACAGAGCGTGCAGGGCCGCAACGTCGTGGTCGGCAACCTCGTCTACTCGTTGGTGCTGGGCATGAGCGTGCCCGACGTCAGTGGTGCGGCCATCGCCAACCTGGAGGTGGAGACGCTGCAGCACAAGTTCCCCACGTTCCACGGCGACACGATTCACGCCGAGACGCGTGTGCTGGAAGTCACCGAGAGCAAGAGCAAGCACGACCGCGGCACCGTGCTGGTGGAGAGCAAGGGCTTCAACCAGGACGGCAAAGAGGTGTGCTACTTCCGCCGGCGGGTGATGGTGTGGAAGACCGAGTTCGCTCCCGGCCGCCCCCGCCCCTACGACTCCACCACCGCCTGGTCCTGACCCCAACCCCTCACCAAACCCACCCCAACCACCGTTTTACGTAAAGGCTGTCGGGCTGTGACCAGGGGCGGTGAGTCCGCGTTGTTGACACACAGCGGGGGCGACGTGTTGCAGTGGGGGTTGCCGCGGCTGCGTGATCTGCCCTGGCGGCACACCCGCGACCCATGGGCCATCCTGGTCAGCGAGGTGATGCTGCAGCAGACGCAGGTGCTGCGCGTCGTCCCCAAGTGGCTGGTGTTCATGCAGCGGTTCCCGACGGTCGAGCACTGCGCGGCGGCGCCGTTGGGCGATGTGTTGCGCGTGTGGCAGGGGCTCGGTTACCCGCGACGAGCGCGCAACCTGCATGCCGCTGCAGCCGAGGTGGCACGCCTGGGCCACTTCCCGCGCTCGCTCGAAGCGCTGCTGGCGCTCCCCTGTGTCGGCCAGTACACGGCTCGAGCGGTGCAGGCGTTCGCCTTCGAGATCGACGCGGCCGTCGTCGACACCAACATCGCACGCGTGTATGCACGCGTCGGCGGGCGTTCGTTGACCGCCAGAGAGGTGCAGGCGGCGGCCGACGAGGCGGTGCCGAAGGGGTCCGGCTGGGAGTGGAACCAGTGCCTGATGGAGCTCGGTGCGGTGTTGTGCCGGCCAGCGCCGAACTGCGGCGAGTGCCCAGTGCAGGACGTGTGCACGTGGCATGGAGTGGGCGACGACCCGGCCATCGGCTCCGCCGGCGTCAGCCGGACGCAGCCTCGGTTCGAGGGCAGCGAACGCCAGGCCCGGGGCCGCTTGATGAGGGCGCTCACGGCCGGCCCGGTGCCGGCGACCGACGCGGCAACCGTACTGGCGCATCCTGCCGCGGAGCGACTGCTCGCCGCGCTGTGCGCCGAGGGCCTGGTGCACCGTGACGGCGGCACGCTCCGGTTGCCGTGACGGTGACGGTCAAGGCGACGGTTGCCCTGACGGCGACGGCAACCGGGGAGTGACGGCGCGCCGCTCAGGCGACGGTGGTGGCCACGAAGCTGCCCAGCTGGTCGACCACCAGGTGTGCCGCCACCGACGGGCTGAAGCAGACGGTGCCGCCAGCCCCTGGCGCGACGGTGCCCAGGTTCGCAAACGTCTCGCCCGGGCTGGTGTTCAGCAGCGAGCTGACCTGCGCCGAGCCGCACGGCGTGGCGCTCACGTACCCTGTGCCGCCGGCGGTGACGGCGGTGATGTTGAACACACCCACCGTCGCAGCAGGCAACGCAACCACGGCCTGCGCAGCCGGCATCGGCGCGGAACGGGTGTCGAGCACGCGAGTGGGTGCCGAGCTGCGCAACGCCAGCCCGCCTGGCAACGAGCCGCCGAACCACCCCGACACGTCGACGATCGCCTCCCCGCCGCCCTGGTACGCCTGCACGCAGATGCCGCCGTTCGCGCCCAGCTGCACCAGACTGGATGTGGCCGCAGATCGATTGGCCAGCACGTTCACGGTGGATGAGAGCGGTGGCGCGCTGCACGGGCCGGGATACGCCTGCCACACCGTGTCGACGCGTGAGCCGGTGGCCGTGAGGTTGATCCACACCGCGGATGCGTCGACCGGTACTCCCGCTCGCCCGGCGATCGGCACATCGATGCCCTGGCCGGTGGCGATCGGGCCCTTCGTGGCGAACACGGCGGCGGCGCCTCTTGTGTCCACCCACCGCACCGGGCCGAGCGGGTGGAACAGGGCACCGCCGGGAGCGAACGCTCCGATCAGGTCGACCACCACGTCGACCTTCGAGAAGGAGAAGATGCACACCGCCGAGTCGGTGACCGAGGCAATGGCCAGCGCGGCCGTGGTGCGCCCAGCGGCGAAGTTCACGTTGGATGTGTCGGGTCGGGTGCCGCAACTGAACACGGTGAGGTACCCGCTGCCGCAGGGGGCGACGGCCGTGACGTTGAGCGCAGCGGCCGAGGCGCCGGCCGGCAGCCTTCCGGCGAGATCGACCCGAACGGTGCCGCCGGCTCGCATCATCCCGCCGCTGCCACCGAGACCCGCAACGCGCGTGTCGAGGACACGGACGGGCTGCATGCCGACGAAGCCGGCATCGGCCTCGGCAACGACGGCGGCCGCCGGCGAACCGGTTGCACCATCGAGCGCGCCTGTCTGAGCGCGCGACGCGACGCAACGCTCGACGTGCTCGGCATCGACTCGGCCCCGGATGTAGTGAGCGAGCGCGAAGGCCCCGCTGCTGGTGATGTGGATCTGATCGGAGGAGAACCAATCGGCTTGGGTGGCCGGCGACTGCGACATCGAATAGCCGTGCCAATCGAGCACCACCAGGTTCGGGAAGCGAACCTTGGCAGCCTCCAGTGCGGCATTGTGTGCCGCGTAGTACCGGCTGTACGGGTACCCGTTGCCGCCGTACCGGTAGTTCAACCAGAACACCTTCGCGACGCCCTGCGCCGTCGCCTCCGCCATGATCTGCTCGATCGCAGATTCGATCGAGACATCGTCGTAGCCGGCCATGATGACCAACGCCTCGCCCAGTCGGCCGCGCAACGTGGATTGCATCAGCGGCAGCACGCTGACGGGGGTCCACTTCAGGCCGCTCCCCGGATCACTGCGACCGGTGCAGCTGGCTGCCACCAATCGCCGGCAGCTCTCCACCGACCAGAGCAGGTCGTAGGTGTCGGCCATCACGTCGTAGCGAGCCGAGTTGTTGTTGGCTTCGTCGTACCAACGCATCGCTGCCGAGGTGGAATCGCCGATCACGGTGACGCGGGCCGCGCCGGCGGGTGCCAATGCGCCACGCAGGCCGAGTTGGCGGCCGGTGACGGAGGTGACGATGCCATCGGGGTACAGGCCTCGAGCGGATTGGAAGTCCATCACCGCGGCCGCGCTGCCGATGTCGTAGGTGGTGTCGGGGCCGCTGATACCGCTGTAGCCGAGCTCGATCAACCGCTGCTCCAGGCACACGACACCGGGATGCACCGAACCCGGCGACAGGCGCTCGACGACGGCACACGACACCGCTGAGGCAGCGGGTACGGCCATCGGCACGACGCCGGGCGCGACCAACGCGATGATGCCGATCGCGGAACAGAGCTTGAGCTTCATCGGTGGGCCTCCCGTTTCCATGCCCGCGATGTCGGAGGGGTTATCGGTGCGTGATCGCCGAGGCTTGAACGCCTACCCATCAACCGACGATGGCAGACACGATTCGCTCGAAGGCGTCGTCGGCGTAGGCGCGCATCTCGTCATCAGTGCGGTCCTGGATGGGGTGGGGGGTGAACACTCGGGCGACGCCGGGAAAGCCCAGCGCCACCGACTGCGCGACCGCCGCTTCCACGAACTCGGCCGACGCGACGAAGACGCCGGGCACGCCCCGCCGCTCGAGATCAACGATGTCGTGCACACTGCACGACGTGCAACTGCCTCAATCGGCCAGGGCCTCGATCACCAGCGTGCACTGAGTGGCGATCTGCTGTCGCAGATCGACAGGGGCGGGTTTGGTGAACGTCGGCTTCTTGTACCGCAGCACCTTGGCCCCGGCGCCGATGAGCAGCTGTTCGAGCCGATCGAGGAAGACATCGCCGCGCGGTTTGGTGATGTCGAGCAGGCCCACGACCTGTCCACGCAGGTGCGCCGGCCGTGCCAGCTGCTCGCGGTGCGGTACCGACCGTTCGCTGGTGGGGTCGAGCAAGATCCGTGTCATACGACCAACTCTCTCATGTAGCGGGGAACCCGGCGACTGCGTGTCACCGGGTGACCTCCTTGGTGACGGGCTGCGACCCGATCTCGCCGTTGGCCCAGCCGCCGATCATGGCCGAGAACAGCCCCGCGCCGCCGCCGGCGTGCACCAGCAGGATGCCATCGGGCCGGAACTTGGGCAGCGTGACGTCGCGCAGATGAGTCGGAATGCCATCGGCGATGCCGCCCGCGCCCCACACCAGCTCGCTGCCGGGGAACTGCAAGCGCTCGTGCAGCTCGGCCAGCAGCCGAGCGCGATCCCAGCCGGCATCGGCACACACGCGGGCGTGCTCGGGGCCCACCACCAGGATCGCGTCGAATGCCAGCACCAGCTTCGGGTTGTGCATCGCCTTCAAGCAGGCGGCGAACACGTTGGCGAGCTCGGGTGCGGTGCGCACCTTCTGATCGACGATGCACCGCGGGCCCTCACCGGCGAACACGGTGACGGCGTCTGTCGTGGCGGAGAGCCCGCGGCTCGCGGCCAGCGAGCTGAAGGGCGAGTCGTGCTCGCGTTCGGCGAAGCAGAAGCTGAGCTTGCCCGGGTTGCCGTGCGTCGCCCGGTCGACCTCGCCGGGCCGGCCACCGCCGATGTTGCGCACGATCAGCTGCACCGCGCGGCCGATGGTGAGGTTGGCTCGGTTGCCCTGACCGAGCGCGTTGCCCTCGCTGTTCATGCCGATGGCTCGCGTGCCCGGACCGTTGCACACGATGACCGGGCCTACCGGCATGGTGGTGGCCAACACGCCGTGCATGTTGAACTCGTCGGTGCACACCGCTTCCAACGCGGCGATGACCCACGGCAGGTACTCGGGCTTGCAGCCGGCCATGACGGCGTTGATGGCCACCTTCTCGACGGTGACCTCCACCAGATCCGGCGGCACGACGGCGACGATCTCGTGTGCCGCGCGCGAGGTGCCCTGCAGCATCCGCAGCACGCGCTCCTCCGTGGGCGGCACGACCGGCAGACCATCGGTGAAGCCGCGCTCGAACATCAGCTCCATCTCGTCGTCGAGCTCGGCCAGCTCGAGGCGGCGCGACTTGAGCGTGTGCCCGCCGAAGCGAGCACGGAGGGCATCGGCGCGATCTGGATCGACGCTCATCGAGCCGCAACCGGGGCGGAACGGTGGCAGCTCCTCGCCGAGGCCGGCGAGGCCGGTGATGCGTCGCCACTCGTCGCGCACCCAGCCGACAGTGCGATCGACCTCGACACCCCCGGTGACGCGGATGAGAGTGGGCACGGTCTCGATGTCGTGGTGCCAACTGAACGACAGATCGCTGTCGAGCGTGGCGGTGGGGTCGGGGAACGTGGGGTCGTCCTGTGTGTACACGACGGTGGCGAACTCACCGAGCAACGGCGCGACCATCGTGCATGTTTCGCACTCGCGCTTGACGACCACTACCAACCCGTCGGGCAAGGCGGGTGCGCCGGTCTGGGTCACCCCAGGAACTCCAGGATGCGGGCGTTGACCAACTCGGCTTGCTCGAGCTGCAGGAAGTGGCCGGCGTGGTCGACGATCTCGACGGTGACGTTGGGCGGGGTCATGGTGGCGGCCAGTTCTGCGACCTCCGGGCCGATGCCGCCGTCGTCGCGGCCGTGCAAGTACAGCGTCGGCTGGGTGGGTACGGCACCCGCTGCCGCCTGCTCGGCCTCGAGCGTCGGATCCTTGAAGCCGTCGCCGAGTGCGGCGCGGTAGTAGCCCAGTGCCGCCGCCAAGCTGGCCGGGTCGCCGAGGGCCGCCTTCACCAGCGGCAGGTCGTGGCTCGCGTCGTACCCCGGCGACCAATCCGCCCAGAGCATGTCGATGTAGGCCATGTCGTTGGCCGGGACCACCATGTCGGCGAAGGGAGACTGGAAGAAGAACATGTACCAGCTGCGCTTGAGCTGGACGAGGTTGGTGACCAGCGACATGCCGAACGCCGGCCCGGGCGGCACGGCCAGCCCGACCACCTTGCGCCAGCGCTCGGGGCCGAGCACAGCAGCGCCGTAGGTGGCAGGCGCGCCCCAGTCGTGGCCGATGATGACGGCATCGCCGCCACCACCGAGTGCCTCGTGCAGCATGTTCATGTCCTGGGCCAGCACGCCCGTCTGGTAGCGACCGTCGGCGGGGACGCTGGTGGGGGCGTACCCGCGCTGGAACGGCGCGACGGCACGGAAGCCGGCCTCGGCCAGGCGCGGCAGGAGGTGCCGCCACGTGTGTGCGCTGTCGGGGAAGCCGTGCACGCACAGCGCGAGTGGTGCTGCCGGGTCGCCGGCGGTGAGATAGCCGAAGTCGACTCCGTTCGCCGAGACGGAACCGCTGGTGATCGCTGTCATTGGCGCAAGATACCGCGGGTGCGACATGCGTCACGTACCCGGCTGGTTTACCCTGGGCCGACGGCGGGCGTAACGTGGCGGGCGAGGGGGTACGCAAACGATGCAGGTCACGTTCTTCGGCGTGCGCGGCTCCACGCCGTGCCACGGCGACAACATCGCCCGGTACGGCGGCAACACGTCATGTGTCGCCGTGCGCGTACCCGGCGAACCTCCGTTGTTCTTCGACCTCGGCACCGGTGCCCGCTACTTCGGCGCCACCCAGCCCCAGGACGGCACCTTTCGGGGCACCTGCTTGCTCAGCCACCTCCACTGGGATCACACGCAGGGCCTGCCCTTCTTCTCGCCGCTGCTCCACGAGGGCTCCGAGCTCGACGTCTACGCCCCGGCGCAGGAAGATGGCCGGTCCGTCGCCGATGTCATCAACGCCGTGATCCGCCCTCCGCTCTTCCCCGTCACCATCGACCAACTGCCCGGCATGGTGCGCTTTCACGACACCGCCGATCGCGAGTTCGACGTCGGTGGCATCCGGGTGATCTCCCGGTTGGTGCCCCACGTCGGCCCCACGCTGGGGTATCGCATCGAGTGGAAGGGCCGCAGCGTGGCCTACCTCAGCGATCATCAGCAGCCGTACGACGGTTCGTTCTCGATGAGCGACGGCGCTCGTGAGCTCGCCGAGGGTGCCGACCTGCTGATCCACGACTCGCAGTACACGAGCCACGAGTTCGTGCAGAAGTCCACCTGGGGTCACTGCACCATCGACTACGCCATCTGGCTGGCTCAGCACTGCAACGTCGGGCGGTTGGCACTGTTCCACCACGACCCGTCGCGCACCGACGCTGCGCTCGACGACGTCTCGCGCTGTGCCATCGCCGCCGGCGGCAAGGTGGGCCTGGAAGTGTTTGCAGCCTCCGAGGGCCTCACCATCGAAGTCGGCTGAGCATGAGCCGCTCGGCGTGGGGTGCGGCAGCGTCCGTGATGGTTGCGGTCGTGCTGCTCGTGGCCGGTGTGTCGAAGGTGGCTCGGCCGACGGAGTGGCGATCGCAGTCACAGGGTTTGGGCGTGCCCTGGGTGCTGGCCCGGGTGGTGCCGTTCGTCGAGATCGTCCTCGGTGCCCTGTTGTTGGTGCAAGTGCAACGACATGCAGTTGCGTGGTGTGCGGTGGTGTTGTTCGGGGTGTTCACCGGGCTGTTGCTGGTGAGGCTGGCGCAGGGCCGCCGCCCACCGTGCGCCTGCTTCGGTTCGTTGAGCTCGAAGCCGATCGGGCCCGGCCATGTTGCGCGCAATGCGGTGTTCATCGTCGCAGCCGTGTTGGCGGCCACGCTCTGACGCCACGCCACGCCACGGTCTGACGCCAGGCCGGGCCAGGCCAGGAGCGTCAGGCCAGCTCGGTGAGCAGGAAGGCCAGGGTGCGGGCTTCCTCGCGCCAGGTCTCGTAGCGCCCGCTGGGGCCGCCGTGGCCGGCGCCCATCTCGCAGCGCATGATGAGCGTGGCATCGTTGGTGCGCACTGAGCGCAGCTTGGCGATCCACTTCGCCGGCTCGTGGTAGCTGACGCGCGGATCGTTGAGGCCGGCCGTGATGTACACGGCGGGGTACGCGGCGGGCACCGTGTGGTCGTAGGGCGAGTAGCTGAGCATGTAGCCGGCCATTGGCTCCTCGCGCGGGTCGCCCCACTCCTCCCACTCGGTGATGGTGAGCGGCAGCGTCGGGTCGGCCATGGTGGTGACCACGTCGACGAAGGGCACTTCGGCCACTGCTGCGCGGAAGAGGTCGGGCCGCATGGTGATGCACGCGCCCACCAGCAGGCCGCCGGCGCTACCGCCGCGCAGCGCCACCTTGGCGGGGTGCGCCCAGCCGGTGGCGACGAGGTGCTCGACACTGGCAATGGTGTCGGTGAACGTGTTGCGCTTGTGGGCGAGCTTGCCCTGCAAGTACCACTCGCGGCCCAGCTCGCCACCGCCACGAGGGTGCACCAGCGCCCACACCGCGCCGCGATCCAGCAACGAGAGTCGCGCCACGCTGAACCACGGTGGCATCGACGATTCGTAGCTGCCGTAGCCGTACACGCACAGGGCGGCAGTGCCGTCGGCGGGCGTGCCCTTGCGGTAGACGATGTCGACCGGCACCTTCGTGCCATCGGGCGAGGTGGCCCACAGCCGCTCGCTTGCGTAGGCCTGCAGATCGACGGCCGGCACGGGTGTCTGCTTCAGCACAGCTCGCTCGCCGCTGCGCACATCCTCCTCGTAGACGGTGACCGGGCGAGTGAGCGACTGCACGACGTACCGGACTGTTGCCGCCCGCCACTCGGGGTTCGCATCGAGCTCCAGGTCGTGGGGTTCGTCGGCGCCGTGCACGGTGCGCTCGGTGCCATCGCGGAAGAGCACGCGGATGCGTGGCTGCGCGTCGGCCCACTCGTGCAGCACCAGGTGGTCGGCGAACGCCTCCACGGAGGTGATGCGCCGGCCGGGTACGTGCGGCACCAGTTCGGTCCACTCGCCGGGCCGGTCGATCGGGGCGGTCATCACCCGGAAGTCGGTGGCCGCCTCGTTGGTGAGCACCACCCACTTGTCGCCCCAGTGGTCGAGGCCGTACTCCACGTCGGCAACGCGTGCCCGCACCATCGTTGCGTCGACCGTGGGGTTGGTGGCGGGGATGAGGTGCACTTCCGAGCTGAGCTTGCTCGCCGTCTCGATGACCACCCACTCGCCGCTGCGACTGAGATCGACGTACACGTAGAAGCGCTCGTCGAGCTCCTCGAACACCATGGTGTCGGCAGCCTGGTCGCTGCCCAGCGCGTGCCGCCACACTCGGTACGGGCGCATCTGCTCGTCGGCGGTGACGTAGAACAGGCTGGTGCCGTCGGCAGACCAGGCGGTGCCACCCCACGTGGTGCCGGTGAGGTGCTCGGCGCGGTCGGTGCCGGTGGCCAAGTCACGCAGGTGCATCGTGTACTGCTCGCTGCCGTCGGTGTCGCTGCTCCACGCCAGCACCGTGTGCTGGGGGTTGACATCGAAGGCGTTGACCGAGAAGTACTCGTGCCCGGCCGCCTCTGCGTTCTCGTCGAGCAGCACGTGCTCGGTGGCCCGGTCGGCGCTGCGGCCACGGCAGTGGATGGCGTAGCTGGCGCCTTCCTCGGTGCGGGTGACGTACCACCAGTCGTCCTTGCGCACGGGAGCCGAAAGATCGGTCTCCTGCACGCGAGCCTTGATCTCGCCGAACAGCGTGTCGATCAGGTCGCCATGGTCGGCGAACCAGGCATCGGAGTACTCGTTCTCCGCCTTGAGGTACTCCACCGTGTCGGGGTCGTCGCGATCTCGCAACCACGCCCACGGGTCGCTGGCCGGCCCCGTTGGTCGCTGCCACACATGGTCCACTTGCTTTGCGATCGGAGCCTGCACGGGCGGCATGGTAACCGTGCAGGCACGGGCACGACACAGCACGCTCGTCGCCGCGCCGGTAGCGTCGAACGCCATGCGGGTGTGGATCGACCAAGACCTGTGCACCGGCGACGGGTTGTGCATCGACCACTGCCCCGACGTGTTCGTGCAGCTGGAGGATGGCATTGCATACGTGGCGCAAGATGGTTGGCCGTTGAACGATCCGGGCGGTTCCAGCAGCCTGGCCGTGGTCGACCCCCGTGGCGAGCAGGGCGTGATCGACGCTGCGATCGCCTGCCCCGGCGAGTGCATCTTCATCGAGCTCGAGCGGGCCAGCGTGGCGTGACCGAACGGGCGATCGCCGCTCCTCACAGTTCGCTCACACCTGCGCATCACGATGCCGTGCATGGAGGAACGAGACGCAGTTGCCTGGTTGCATCGCCGAGCCGGCTTCGGCCTGCCGCCGGCCGAGTTGCGTGAGGCGGTCGCCCGTGGTTCGGTCGCCGAGCTGGATCGGCTGCTCGACCCAGCCGGGGTGGGTGGCGTGCCGGCGGTCGACCCGTGGGACGACGACCTGTTGCCGCTCGACCCGCAGGACAGAACGTCGAAGCTGTACGGCATCCACACGTGGTTGACCACCATGATCGGGTCCGATCGGCCGTTGGTCGATCGCGTCGCCTGGATGTGGCACGGGCACTTCGTCAGCGCGCTGGACAAGGTGCGCGTGGCGCGCCTGATGGTGATCCAGGCACGCCTCTTGCGCGCGGCCGGGCTCGGCGGCTTCCGCGACCTGTTGCGTGCGATCACGATCGACCCGGCGATGTTGGCGTACCTCGATCTGCGAGAGTCGACCGGGTCGCAGCCGAACGAGAACTTCTCCCGCGAGCTGCTGGAGCTGTTCACGCTGGGCGAAGGCAACTACTCCGAGGCCGACGTGCAGGCCGGCGCACTGGCGCTCAGCGGGTGGACGCTCGTGAGAGGTGAGGGTTCGGCACGGTTCGTTGCCCGCCGCCACGACGACAGCCCGCAGCGCTACCTGGGTGTCGCTGGCGTGCACGATCTCGACACCGTGATCGATGCGGTGCTGGCACACGCCGCCTTGCCGGGGTTCATCGCCGCGGCGGTGGCGGGAGAGCTGCTGGGCACCGACGACGAGACCGTCGTCGACCGGCTGTCGACGGTGTTCGTCGCGTCGGGTTTCGACGTGCGCTCGCTGGTGCGAGCCACGCTGGCGGAGGGCCTTGCAGGGCACAGTGCTCCACTGGTGCTGGGGCCCGTCCCGTGGTTCGCGACGGCCTGTCGGGTCACCGGCGCACGGCCGGCACCGAAGCAGTCGGTGCAGTTGCTGCGCGCCGCAGGGCAGGTGCCGATGCTGCCGCCCAACGTCGCCGGTTGGCCGGGTGGCACTGCGTGGTTCGGTGCCAGCAGCCTGGTGGCACGCGCGAACCTCGCTGCGCTGATCGCGGCGGCCGCTCCCGCCGGTGAGGTGCTGGCAGCCGCTCAGGGTGACGACAGCGCCGTGCTCGCCGACGTGCTCGGTCTGCCGATCGACGACTTCGCCGATGCGTCCCTCGCCGCTCTCGACGCCGCGCCCGCGGGGATCGATCGCCTCGCGGTCGCCCTGATCACTCCCGAGTTCATGATCGCCTGAGGAGCCGACGATGACGAATGCACTCAATCGCCGCCAGTTCATCCAGCTGGGTACCGGGTCCGTGGTGGTGGTCGGCCTCGGTGCCTGCGATCGCCGCACGTCCAGTCGCGCCGTCAGCGAGGCCGTCCCCACGTCGACGGACGTTGTCGGCTCCACGGCCACCGCGCCCACGTTCGACGCAACCTCCCCGCCACCGACCGCGTCGGCGGCGCCGTTGCCAGTCGGCGCGGCGTTCGGGGGTCGCCGCCTCGTGGTCGTGCAGCTCAACGGCGGTAACGACCTGCTCAACACGCTGCCCCCGGCCGACGGGCGCTACCACGACCTGCGGCCGACGTTGGCGATTCCCGATGCCGACATCGTGGCGCTCGCCGGTGTCGACGATGCCGGGTTGCATCCCAGCCTCGCCGGTCTCGCCCGCTTCTGGGACGCCGGGCGGTTGGCCGTCATCCGCGGCATCGGCTTCGAGGTGCCCAACCGCTCTCACTTCGTGTCGATGGACAGGTGGTGGCGCGCCGACCAGCTGACTCGACCGGGTTGGCTGGGCAGGGTGCTCGACGAGCTGGCGGAGGAGCCGCCGCCGCTGTTCGCCACGGCGCTCGGGTCTGGGGCGCCGTTGTTGAACGGCCGGCTCGTGCAGCCGACGGTGATCACCAGCCCGGGTTCGTTTCAGTGGGTCGACATCCAGCCGGCTTGGCTGACAGCGATGGGCGATGGTGGCGACGACCTGGCCGGCATCGCGCGACACGCATTCCAGCGCACGGTGCAGGCCGTGACCGACTTCGCCGAGATCACCGGACGTGCCACCACCTCCGACGACCTGCCGACGCGTGAGGGTGGGGCCACCATCGCCGAAGGGCTCTCGGTGGCGGCGCAGCTGCTGGCCGCGGATGCAGGCACGCAGCTGGTGGTGGTGAGCGCGAGCGGGTTCGACACCCATGCCAACCAACTGCCCGAGCACGCTGCCCTGCTCGCCGATGTGGCTGCCGGGATCGACGCGTTCTTCGATTCGATCGAGGCGACCGGCCTGGCCGACGACGTGCTGCTGGTGGTGACCAGCGAGTTCGGTCGCCGAGCAGCGGAGAACGGCAGCGGCGGCTGCGATCACGGTGCCGGCGGCCTCTCGCTGGCCTTCGGGAACGGCGTGCGCGGCGGCGTGTTCGGCGAGGTCGATCTGGCCGACCTGCTCGACGGCGATGTGCGCCCGACGGTGGCTCCGCAGGCATTGCTCACCCGTTGCCTCGACTGGCTGGGAGTCGATGCCGGGCACATCCTGGGTGCCCGCGACGACAGCCTCGACCTACTGCTGGCATAACCCCTGGTCGGCCGAGATCGGCAGCTGATGTGGTTCTCGACCGACCAGACGCGCATGGTGAGCGGCGCCTCGGCGCGAAGGTCCCTACCGGTGAGTTGCATGGCGCGACTAGCCTGGCGCCGTGAAGCGAAGCAGCGTGAGCCACATGAACTGCTCGGTGGCACGCTCGCTCGACATCGTGGGCGAGTGGTGGACGCTGCTGATCGTGCGCAACATCATGTTCGGCCAACGTCGCTTCGAGGCCATCCAGGCAGACCTGGGCATCGCTCGCAACATCCTCAGCGATCGCCTCAACACGCTGGTCGCGCACGAGGTCGTCGAGCGCGTGAAGTACCAGGAGCATCCCGAGCGCTACGAGTATCACCTCACCGAGAAGGGTCGCGATCTGTACCCGGTGGTCGCGGCGCTGATGGCGTGGGGCGACAAGTGGGAGGCGCCCGACGGCCCGCCGTTGGTGATGCGGCACACCTGTGGCGAGCAGGTCGCGGCTCGGATGGTGTGCGCTGCCTGTGGCGAGCCCATCGAGTTCGGCGCGGTGCGCTCGAAGGCGGGGCCCGGCTTCCGGCCGACGGTCGTCCCGCCGGGGAAGTGAGCCTCAACCAGTCCGTTGCATCACGCAACGTTGTGGCCTAGTGTCGCGTCATGAGCGACAGCGAGTGGCACCCATCGGCCTGCATCCTGTGTGAGTGCAACTGCGGCATCGAGATCCGTCTCGGGGCCGACGGGCACACCTTCGAGCGCATCCGCGGCGACAAGGCCCACCCGGCCTCGCAGGGGTACACCTGCGAAAAGGCACTGCGCCTGAACCACTACCAGAACGGCGGCGATCGGTTGCTCGCACCGTTGCGCAAGCGACCCGACGGATCGTTCGAGGAGATCGACTGGGAGACGGCGATTCGTGAGATCGCCGATCGATTCGCCGCCGTACGCGACGCACATGGCGGCGAGTCGATCTTCTACTACGGCGGCGGGGGCCAGGGGAACCACCTCGGCGGCGGGTACAGCGGCGCCACGCTGCGCGCGCTGGGCGCCAAGTACCGCGCCAACGCCTTGTCGCAGGAGAAGACCGGCGAGTTCTGGGTCAACGGCAAGATGTTCGGCGGCGGCGTGCGCGCCGACTTCGAGCATTGCGAGGTGGCACTGTTCGTGGGCAAGAACCCATGGCAGAGCCACGGCTTTCCGCGTGCCCGCACCACGTTGAAGGAGATCGCCAACGACCCGAGCCGAGCGATCATCGTCATCGATCCGCGGCGCAGCGAGACCGCCGAGCTGGCTGCGGCCGGGGGAGGTTTCCACCTGCAGGTGAAGCCGGGCACCGACGCGTTCTGCTTGTCGGCGATGGTGGCCGTGATCGTGCAGGAAGGGTTGGTGCATGCCGAGTGGGTGAGCGACCACGTCGCCGGCTGGGAGGCCGTTGTGGGCGAGTTCGCATCGCTTCCGGTTGCCGAGTACGCGGCGCGTTGCGGGGTGGACGAAACGTTGTTGCGCTCTGCCGTGCGCCGGCTGGCCGCAGCCGAGAGCGTGGCCGTGTTCGAAGACCTGGGTGTGCAGATGAACCGCCACAGCACGATGAACAGCTGGCTGGAGAAGCTGCTGTGGGTGCTCACCGGCAACTTCGCCAAGCCGGGTTCGCAGTACATGCCGTCGTCGCTGGTGTCGCTGATCCGTAGCGACGGCCCCAACGCGCAGAGCAAGGTGTCGCCGGTCGTGGGGGCCAAGATCATCAGCGGGCTGGTGCCGTGCAATGCGATTCCCGACGAGATCCTCACCGAGCACCCGGCCCGTTACCGGGCGATGCTGGTGGAGAGCGGCAACCCGCTGCACTCGCTGGCCGACACGCCTCGCATGCGTGAGGCGTTGCAGGCGCTCGACCTGTTGGTGGTGATCGATGTCGCGCTCACCGAGACCGCGCGTGAAGCGCACTACGTGCTGCCGGCGCAGAGCCAGTTCGAGAAGTGGGAAGCAACCTTCTTCAACTTCGACTTCCCGCACAACGTGTTCCACCTGCGCCGGCCGGTTGTGGCCCCGCCGGCCGGGCCGCTGCCCGAACCCGAGATCCATGCTCGGTTGGTGGAGGCGCTGGGCGTCATCACCGACGACGACCTGGCGCCGTTGCGAGCGGCTGCTGCGCAGGGTCGCGAGGCCTTCGCCGCCGCATTCTTCGAAGCCACCGCCGCCAACCCGCAACTGGGCGCGGTGGCGCCGGTGGTGCTGTATCGCACGCTCGGGCCCACGTTGCCCGACGGCGCCGCGTCGGCCGCGCTGCTGTGGGGCGCGGCACATCGCTGCGCGATGGGCTTCGAGGCGTCGGTTCGCCGTGCCGGGTTCACCGGTGAAGGCCTGGCGTTGGGTGAGTCGTTGTTCGAGGGCATCCTCGCCGGCCACCACGGTGTGTCGTTCACGCTCGACGAGTGGGTCGACGTGCCGGCGCGCGTTCGCACCGACGACGGTCGCATCCACGTGCACATCGCGGAGATGGTCGACGAGCTGCGCGGGCTCGAGGCCGAGTCGCCGCTCACGTCGGCCGAGTGGCCGCTGCTGCTCAGCGCTGGTGAGCGGCGCTCGTTCACCGCCAACACCATCATCCGCGACGCGTCGTGGCGCAAGCGCGACGCGCACGGTGCGTTGCGTGTCAGCGTGGCCGATGCCGCCGCCGCCGGTCTGGTCGATGGTGGGATGGCGCTGCTCAGCACGCCGCGGGGGAGCGCGCAGGTGGCCGTCGAGGTGAGCGAGATGATGCAGCCCGGGCACGTCTCGCTGCCCAACGGCATGGGGCTCGACGAAGGGGGCGTGCGCGTGGGCGTGGCACCCAACGACCTCACCAGCGGCGCCGATCGCGATTGGATCGCTGGCACGCCGTGGCACAAGAGCGTGCCGGCTCGCCTCACCGCCGTCGGCTGAGCCGTTGTTGGCGGCCGTTGCCGCATGGAGTGGGCAACCCGCCGGGGAATTGTTACTATGGCCGTAGTGCAAATCCCTCTGTGCCGCAGTCTGGCTGATCGGAACACACCATGACCTCGTTCGACCTCGATCTCAGCAAGTACAACCTCGGCTGGAGCGACACCGGCGTCGAATACGCGTTCACCCCTGCCAAGGGTCTCAACGACGGCGTCGTCGACCAGATCAGCTGGTGGAAGGGCGAGCCGCAGTGGATGAGCCAGATGCGCCAGCGCAGCCTGCGCACGTTCGACCGCAAGCCGATGGCCGAGTGGTTCGCCGTCAACATGCCCGACATCGACTTCCAGGACATCTACTACTACCTGCGCCCGGCCACCGACCAGGTGAGCGAGTGGGACGACCTGCCCGAGCAGATGAAGGCCACCTACGAGAAGCTGGGCATCCCCGAGGCAGAGCGCAAGTACCTCGCCGGCGTGACGGCCCAGTACGAGTCGGAAGTCGTGTTCCACCGCAACCGCGAAGACCTCGAGAAGCAGGGCATCTTGTTCTGCGACATGGACACCGCGCTGCGCGAGTACCCCGAGCTGGTGAAGCAGTACTTCGGGGCAATCATCCCTCCGGGCGACAACAAGTTCTCGGCCCTCAACACGGCCGTGTGGTCGGGCGGGTCGTTCGTGTACGTGCCCCCGGGCGTGAACTGCGAGATGCCGTTGCAGGCCTACTTCCGCATCAACAGCGAGAACGCCGGCCAGTTCGAGCGCACGCTCATCATCGCCGACGAAGGCAGCCAGGTGCACTACATCGAAGGTTGCTCGGCGCCGGTGTACACCAACGATTCACTGCACTCGGCCGTGGTCGAGATCGTGGTCAAGCCGTCGGCCCGCGTCACGTACACCACCATCCAGAACTGGTCGCCCAACGTCTACAACCTGGTCACCAAGCGTGCCCGGGTGGAAGCCGAGGGCCACATGGAGTGGATCGACGGCAACATCGGCAGCAAGCTCACCATGAAGTACCCCAGCGTGTACCTGGTCGGCCCGAAGGCCACCGGCGAAGTGCTCTCGGTCGCGTACGCAGGCGCCGGCCAGCACCAGGACGCCGGCGCCAAGATGGTGCACGCGGCCCCCGAGACCACGTCCAAGATCGTGTCGAAGAGCATCAGCAAGGACGGTGGCATCACCACCTACCGCGGCCTGGTGCGCGTGGAGGAAGGCGCCTACGGCTGCAAGAGCCACGTGCAGTGCGACGCGCTCATCCTCGACGAGGACAGCGAGAGCCGCACCTTCCCGTACATGGAAGTGGGCGAGCGCGATGCGCAGGTGGGCCACGAGGCCACGGTCTCCAAGATCGCCGACGAGCAGCTGTTCTACCTGATGTCGCGTGGCCTCTCCCAGGAGCAGGCGATGGGCATGGTGGTCAACGGGTTCATCGAGCCCATCACCCGCACGCTGCCGATGGAGTACGCGGTCGAGTGGAGCCGCCTCATCGAACTGCAGATGGAAGGCAGCGTCGGCTGACCCGGCCCGCGTCCGGGTGCAGTCGCCGGGTCCGGTGTTCCGGGGCTCCCCAGAACGCTCCGTAGGCTTCTGGGGCTCCCCGGTTCGGCCCCGAGGGGCCGGTTCGTTGCGCCGTCGGTCGCCGGGCGTGCAGGCGCCTGCCACACTCGCAGGGTGGAGCAGACGCAGGAGTACGACTCGAAGCTGGTGACGCTGCTGGAGGCGTTGTGGGGCGACGGCTACCTGTCGCCGGGCGGCAACGCCGAGACGGCACTGGTGCTGGCCGGCCTCGACGTGCGTGGCCTGCGCGTGCTCGACATCGGCTGTGGCACCGGTGGGTGTGCGTTGTACATCGCGTCCGGGTTGGAGCCGGCCGAGGTGGTCGGCATCGATGTGGAGCCGGAGGTGGTGGAGAAGGCGTCGGCGGCCGCCGAGCGAGCGGGCCATGCCGGCCGGCTCTCGTTCGTGGCCGTCGAGCCAGGGCCGCTGCCGTTCGCCGACGGTCGTTTCGATGTCGTGTTCAGCAAGGACGCGATCGTGCACATCCCCGACAAGCACACGCTCGCGCAGGAGATCTTTCGCGTACTGGCTCCGGGCGGAGTGTTCGCGGCCAGCGACTGGATGGCGGGCAGCGATGGCCCGCGGTCGGCGGCGATGCAGCACTACGAGCAGGTCGAGGGCCTCGGTTTCGGCCTGGCCTCACCCGACCGCTACTTCGCCGCGCTACGAGCAGCCGGGTTCGAGCGAATCTCGTATCGCGATCGCACTCACTGGCTACGCGAGCGCACACATCGCGAACTGGTGCAGCTCGCTGGCCCGTTGCGCCCCAGCCTGGAGGCATCGGTCGGCAAGGAGTTCCTCGACCACGAAGTGCAGGTGTGGCAGGCGCTGTGCGCCGTGCTCGACACCGCCGAGTTGGGCGCCGGCCACTGGCGTGCCAGGAAGGGCACCACCCCGTAGCCGGGTGCTCAGCACTCCACGAAGTTGACGGGCACGGGTGTGCCGGGCTTGCTGCCGAGGAAGGTGACGGCCAGGCCGCCACGAGCGGTTTCCTTGTACTTGTCGTTCATGTCGCGACCGGTGTCGCGCATGGTGGCGATGGCCTGATCGAGCGACACCAGGTGCGTGCCATCGCCGTGCAGCGCCAGCCGGGCGGCGTTGATCGCCTTCATCGACGCCATTGCGTTGCGTTCGATGCACGGCACCTGCACCAGGCCGCCGATCGGGTCGCACGTCAAGCCCAGGTTGTGCTCGAGCGCGATCTCGGCGGCGTTCTCCACCTGCTCGGGCGTACCACCCATCACCTCCGCGAGGCCGGCGGCGGCCATTGCGCACGCGGACCCGACCTCACCCTGACAGCCGACTTCGGCGCCGGAGATCGACGCGTTCATCTTGAACAGCGAACCCACGGCACCGGCAGTGAGCAGGAACTCGACGATGCCGTCGTCGTTGGCGCCGGGTACGAACTGTGCGTAGTAGTGCAGCACGGCCGGAACGATGCCTGCGGCGCCGTTGGTCGGCGCGGTGACCACCCGCCCGCCGGCCGCGTTCTCCTCGTTCACCGCCAGCGCGTACAGGTTCACCCAATCCAGCGTGGCGAGCGGGTCGATGTTGGCGCCGGGGGTCTGCAGCGTGCGGTACAGCGCCGCCGCCCGCCGCTGCACGTGCAGCCCGCCGGGCAGCTCACCCTCACTGCGGCAGCCGCGCTGCACGCAGTCGCGCATCGCCTGCCAGATCGCGAGCAGCTGCTCGCGAACCTCTCCGTCGCTGCGGTGCCGGCGCTCGTTCGCCAACATCAACTCGCTGATCGAGAGGCCGCTCGCGGCGCACATGGCCAACAGCTCGTCGGCCGACCGATAGGGGTAGGGGATGGCGGCCGCGGTCTGGTCGCCCTGCGCATCGATGGGCCTGTCGAGCTCGTCGTCGTCGACGACGAAGCCGCCGCCGATGGAGTAGTAGCGGTGCCGATCGAGCAGTGCGCCGGCACCGTCGAAGGCCTCGAACTCCATCCCGTTGGGGTGCCCCGGCAACGACTGCTCGGCATGCGCGACCAGATCGGTGTCGACGTGGAACGGTACGACCACACGGTCGAGCAGGCGGATGGTGCCACTGCCGGCGACCTCGGCCAACAGCGCCGGCACCTGGTCGGGATCAACCGTGTGCGGCTCGGCCCCACCGAGGCCGAGCAGCACTGCCGAGACGGTGCCGTGCCCCACACCGGTTGCCGCCAACGACCCGTACAGGTGCACGCGAACCCTGCCCACCCGAGCGAGATTGCCGGCGTGGTCGAGGCGCTGGAGGAACAGGCGAGCGGCGCGCATGGGGCCCACCGTGTGCGAGCTGGACGGGCCGATGCCGATCCGGAACAGGTCGAACACGCTGACCGTCATCGTGTTCCACCTGCACCCGTGAGCCGGGCGGTGTGCGATCGTTGCATCGGGTGCATGGCCTGATCCTGCCAGACCGCCGCCTCGGTGCCGACGAGGCGGCGGTCGAGCGCGGCGGCCAGGCGAGCCGTCAGGCGAAGTAGTCGCCGTTCGAGTCGACGTCGAGCTCGATCAGGTCGGGGAGCTCGTCGACGAAGAGCTCCTCCACGAAGGGCTCCTCCACGAAGGGCTCCTCCACCTGCACGGGCTCGAACGCCTGCGGTTCATCCACGACGATGGCGAACTGCTCGGGCAGTGCCTCGCCCAGCAACGTGGACTGCGCACCGAGCGCATCCGCGTCGGTGATGGGAGCGCCGATCGACAGGTCCTGATCTGGCGTCGCCTCCATCGACGTGTCGGGAGCCGGAACAGGGGTCGGCGAGGCCGGGTACTCGTTGGCGTCGTAGCGGTTGGTGCCCCCGCGATTCTCCGTCCTGTCGTCGACTCCGTCGCCGTCATGGTCGTACTGCTGCCAGCTGTTGGAGGCACTGGTGGGGTCGAGCCCGTGCATCTTCTCGAAGCCGTCGTCCAGGCCATCGCCGTCGGAGTCGCGCCGGGTCGGGTCGGTGCCGATCCGCAGCTCGTCACCGTTCAGCAAGCCGTCGCCGTCGAGATCGAACACACGCGAGGTGCGGCTGTTGGCGTCCAGCGGGTCGAGCCCGGCCTTCACCTCCATGCCGTCGTCGAGCCCATCGCCGTCGCTGTCTGCGTTGTCGATGGCGGTCCCGCGGCGTTGCTCGTCCCTGTCGGACAAGCCGTCGCCGTCGAGGTCGTAGTGATGCAACCTCTCAGCCTCTGTCGTCTTCGCGAGCGGGTCGGTACCGGCGAACACCTCGCTGTTGTCCGTGTACCCGTCGCCGTCGGTGTCGCTGCGCTTGGGGTTCGTGCCAAGCTTGCGCTCCTCCCTGTCGGACAGCCCGTCGCCGTCGGTGTCCTTCCGCTTCGGGTTCGTGCCCGCGCTCAGCTCGGCGCCATCGCTGATGCCGTCGCGGTCGGTGTCCTTCCTGTTCGGGTTCGTGCCCACCTGATGTTCCTCCAGGTCGTGCACCCCGTCGCCGTCGCTGTCCCACTGCGTCGGGTCGCTGCCGAACTCCAGCTCTTCACCGTCGTCGAGACCGTCGTCGTCGGTGTCGCCGTCGTGCGGGTCGGTGCCCAACCGACGCTCCTTCGCATCGGTGATCCCGTCGCGGTCGCTGTCCTTGCTCTTGTTGCTGGCCTTCGCGCTCTGTTGTGCCATGACGAACCTTGGCTCCTTCGCAGTAGGGGTGTGCCGACGTGGCCGGCCCGTCGATGATCACGAACCCGCTGTCATCTGCGCCCCGGGAGGATTCCCGGTACTGCTCGGTCGAGGTCGTGACTTGTTTCACCCGACGTGACGTTCGCCACGCGGCGCCGACACGTTGCGAGACGGCCGGTGACCTCGAACGTTCGGCGTCGCCCGCCTACAGTTGGCGCCATGCCGATGCGTCAGGAGTGCAGGAACTTCGAGAGTCGTACGTACCCCAACGGCGAGACCGTGCGGAAGTGCAACCTCGATCTGGCACCGGAGGCACCGTGGCGCTGCCCGGCCGATTGCGGCAAGTTCGAGCCGCGCATGGATGCGGGCTGGACGTACGGGTCGATGGTGTCGCCGAAGACGCCGCAGGAGCCGCCCGGCCTCGACGACGGCACGGCTGCCGCACTGCTGGACGAGGCGGAGGACTTCCTCAACTCGGTGGGCCCGCAGGTGATGGCGGAGGTGCAGGCGGAGCGCGCTCACGAGCTCGCGCAGGGCCGGCCGGCGTGGAAGCGCCTCTTCCGTCGCCCCAAGCGCTGATCGCGCCTCGATTGCCGGTGGTGCTGCTGGTACTGGCGTGGGGATTAGTACTACCTGCGTAGTAGAATTTCCCCCGTGCCAGCGTTCCTTTCAGATGCCATCGACGTGGATGCACCCGATCAGGCGCTGCGTCTCGCCGCCGCCGAACGGGCGGCTGCCATGGCGGTTCCCTCACCCGAGTCGGAGGTGTGGCGCTACAGCCGCATCGCCGAGCTCGACCTCGCCACCTACACCCCGGCGGCGGTGCGCACCACCGTCACCGGCGCGGATCAGGTGCCGGCCGCCGATGCTGCGCTGGTTGCCCAACTGGTCGCCGGAATGGCCGTGCACGACGTGTTCGACGAGCTGAACGCCGCCTATCACCGCACCGTCGCCATCTGTGTGCCGGCCGGCAAGGTGCTCGCCGAGCCGATCGTGGTCACGCATCACATCGACGGTGGCAGCGATGGGTCGGGCGCGCCGGCGTTGTACCCGCGACTGGTCATCCACGCCGGCGCCGACAGCGAGTTCACCGTGGTCGAGCGCTTCGAGAGCGCCGACGACACGCGGGCGCTGGTGGTGCCCCGCCTGGTGGTACACGCGTCGCAGGCGGCCCGGGTCTCGTACCTGGGCATCAACCTGTTGGGCACCAAGGTCTGGCAGCTCGGCCACCAGCAGGCCACCGGCGAGCGCGACAGCACCACGCTGCTCGCCACCGTGGCCCTCGGCGGCGACTACGCCCGAGTGCGCACCGACGCACGCGTGGTGGGCCAGGGCGCCACCACCAAGCAGGTGGCGCTGTACTACGCCGACGGCACGCAGATGCACGACTTCCGCACGCTGCAAGATCACATCGCTCCCAAGACGTACAGCGATCTGCTGTTCAAGGGTGCAGTGCAGGACACGGCGAAGAGCGTGTACACCGGGCTCATCCGCATCCGTGAAGAGGCCAGAGGTTCGGTGGCGTACCAGACCAACCGCAACCTCACGCTCAGCGAAGGTGCCTGGGCCGAGAGCGTGCCCAACCTCGACATCAAGACCAACGACGTGAAGTGCAGCCACGCCAGCACCGTCGGCCCCATCGACGAAGAGCAGCGCTTCTACCTCGAGAGCCGCGGCATCCCGCCGCAGGTGGCCGAGCGGCTGGTCGTGCTGGGGTTCTTCGACGACGTGCTCAGCCTGCTACCCGTGTCGTTGCAGGGCCACGGCGATCTCCGCGCCGACCTGCGTGCACGCGTGGCGACCAAGCTGCAGGCGGCAATGGCATGAGCTCGGCCCCGATCACACCCACCGTGGTCTGCGCCTTCACCGATCTGGCACCCAACAGCGCGACTCGCTTCGTGGTGAACGGCACCCCGGTCGCAGTTGTTCGCATCGGTGACGACCTCTACGCCATCGGCGACACGTGCAGCCACGCCGACATCTCGCTGAGCGAAGGCGAAGTGCTCTGCAAGGAGAAGGAGATCGAGTGCTGGAAGCACGGCAGCTCGTTCAGCCTCGAAACCGGCGAGCCGCAAACGCTGCCCGCCACTCGACCGGTGCCGGTGTTCGTGGCGCGTGTGGTTGCCGGCAACGTGGAGATCGACGTGGAGGTCGCAGCATGAGCACCCTCGAGATCAAGGGCCTGGTCGCATCTGTGGCCGGCAAGCAGATCCTCAACGGCATCGACCTGGTGGTGCGCTCAGGCGAGGTACACGCCGTGATGGGTCCCAACGGCGCCGGCAAGAGCACGCTCAGCGCCGTCATCATGGGCAAGCCCGGCTACGAGGTGCACGCGGGCGAAGTGCTGCTCGACGGCGTCGACCTGCTGGCACTGCCTGCCTGGCAGCGAGCGCAAGCAGGCCTGCACCTGGTGATGCAGTACCCCACCGAAGTGCCGGGTGTGGGTCTCAACGACATGCTCACCGAGGCGTTCAAGGCTCGCGGTCGCGGCACCGACGCACTCGCGCAGGAGGTGGCTGCCGAAGCAGAGCGCATCAACTTCCCGGTGGCGTTGCTCGATCGCTCGCTCAACGTCGACCTGTCGGGTGGTGAGAAGAAGCGCAACGAAACCCTGCAGTTAGCGCTGCTGGCGCCGAAGTTCGCCATCCTCGACGAGCTCGACAGCGGGCTCGACATCGATGCGCTGCGCGACTGTGCCCGTCGGGTGGAGGATGCCACCAACGAGAACCAGCTGGGCGTGCTGGCCATCACGCACTACAACCGCCTGTTGGAAGAGCTGCACCCCGATCACGTGCACATCCTGGTGAAGGGGCGCATCGTCGCCAGTGGCGGCCCTGAGCTGGCCGATCAGCTGGAGGCCGACGGCTACGAAGCGTTCACCGGCGGCGAGCCGGAGGGGGCAGTGCAGGCGGCGCGGCCGAGCAGCCTCGACGAGCTGTTCGCACTCTGACAACGGCACCCGGCCGGGCACACGTCCCCGTTGGGTGGGTCGTGGTGGGCGAGACACCGCTCACCGGCTCGGGGTGGGGGTTCGAGCCGGTGAGCGGGTTGGTGCGCCAGTGGCGTCACATCGCTCGCAGACGGGCGATGCGCTCCTCCGTCGCAGGATGGGTGCTGAACAGGCGGGCCATGCCGGCGTTGCGGCCGCCGCGGAGCTCGCTGAGCGGGTTGTGGATGTAGGCCTGCGCCTGGGCTGGAGCGATCGCCATCGGCCGGGTGGCCGCCAGCGTCTCGATGCGACCCAGCGCATCGGCCAACGCGTTGCCATCGCCCAGCAACGCTGCCGCACCGCGGTCGGCCTCGAACTCGCGCGACCGGCTGATCGACATCTGGATGAGCGACGCAGCGATGGGCGCCAACAGCGACATCATCAGCATCGCGATGGGGTTGGGCCGGTCGTCGTCGTTGTTGCTGCCACCGAACATGCTGGCGAACATCGCCATCTGCGCGATGTAGCTGATGGCCGTCGCGATGGCCGCGGCAACCGACCCGATCAGGATGTCGCGATGCTTCACGTGCATCAGTTCGTGGGCCATCACCCCTTCGATCTCGTGGCGCGGCATCGAGCGCAGCAAGCCGCTGGTGGCGCACACGACGGCGTTGTTCGGCCCACGGCCGGTGGCGAAGGCGTTGGGCTGATCGCTCGGTGAGATGGCCACACGCGGCATCGGCAAGTTGGCGCGCTGCGCGAGGGAGGCGACCATGTCGTAGAACTCGGGGGAGTCCTCGCGCTGGATCACCTTGGCCTTCGCCGACTTCAGCGCCAGCTTGTCACTGAACCAGTACGAGCCGCCCACCATCACGAACGCGATGACGAGCCCGATGGTGAGCGAAGCGCTGCTGCCACCGCCGACGATGCCGGCAACGGCCACGATGAGGCCGCCCATTCCTGCCAGCAGCGCTGTGGTCTTCATGGTGTTCTTGAACAATTTCAGGTCCTTTCGTCGATGAGTCGTGTCAGATGAGTCGTGTCGGATGAGCCGTGTCAGAAGTCGAAGATCTCGCCGAGGAACGACGACTTCTTCTTCCGTGGGTACTGGCCGCCACGCGGGTCGTGGTACTTCGAGTGGTACTTGCTGTTGCTCTGCGGGCGTTGCGGGCTGGGCCGGTCCTGGTAGGCGGGCCCGCCCCGGAGGTCGGCGTCCGCGGGAGCGATGCGGCCGCTGGCCGGAGCCGGCGAGGTGGCCGCCGTCGCGTTGCGCTCGATGATCTTGTCCAGCTCGCCGCGGTCCAGCCAGACGCCGCGGCACGATGGGCAGTAGTCGATCTCGATACCGGAACGGTCGGCCATGACCAGCACGGCGTCTGAGCAGGTGGGGCACTTCATGATGCGCTCTCCTTCGGGTTGGGGTGCGTGGAGCGGGTCGCTCGGCGGCGAACGAAGCCCTTGCGGGCCTCCTCCACCCACAGCACGCTGCTGGCAACAGCGATGCACGCGAGCCACTGCGTGGCTCCGATCGAGGTGGTGTCGAACAGGCGCTGCATGAGGCCGACGTGGGTGACGCCCACCTGCAGCAGCACGACTGCGGCCAGCGAGCCCCACAGCCAGCGGTTGCTCAGGGTGTCGCGGTGGAACACGGACCGTGTGTCGTGGCGGGCGTTGAGGATGTTGAAGAACTGGAACAGCACGAAGGTGTTGAACGCCATCGTGCCCGCCACGGAGGCAGTGCCGGCGCGAACCGCATCGCCAGGGGCCCACTCCAACATCGCCAGCGTGCCGATGGCCATCACCGCTGCACTGGTGGCCACGGCTGTCCAGCGGCTACGGGTGAGGATCTGTTCCTGCCGCGGTCGCGGCCGGCGCTGCATGGTGTCGCTGTCGGCACGATCGACGCCCAGCGCCATCGCCGGAGGGCCATCCATGATGATGTTCACCCACAGGATGGCGATGGCCGTGAACGGCTTGCCGCTGGCGATGCCGAAGGCCGAGGCCAGCAGGAACAGCAGTGCGAACCCGAGGGTGGTGCTGAGCTGGAAGCGCACGAACTTGACGATGTTGGCGTAGATCGCGCGCCCTTCGCGAACGGCCTTGACGATCGTGGCGAAGTTGTCGTCGGTGAGCACCATCGTGGCGGCCTCCTTGGAGACCTCGGTGCCGGTGATGCCCATCGCGATGCCCATGTCGGCCTTCTTCAAGGCCGGCGCGTCGTTGACGCCGTCGCCGGTCATCGCCACCACGTTGCCGCGCTGCTGCAGCGCAGCGATCAGCCGCATCTTGTGCTCCGGCGCCACGCGTGCGAACACGGTGATGTCGTCGATGCGCCGGGCCAGCTCGCTGTCGTCCATCCGGTCGAGATCGGCACCGGTGATGGCTTCGCCGGTGAGACCCAGCTCATGGCCGATCGCCGCGGCGGTGGCGGCATGGTCGCCGGTGATCATCTTCACGGCGATGCCGGCTCGATGGGCCTCGGCGATCGCCTGCCGCGCCTCCGGGCGCGGCGGGTCGACGATGCCGGCCAACGCCACCAGCGTCAGGCCGTCGACCAGGTCGACCGGGTTCGCCTCGCTGGCCTCGAACTCTGCCCACGCATCGCTGTCGAAGTCGCGTTGGGCAACCGCCAGCACGCGCAGGCCCTGCGCCGCCAACCGTTCGTTGTGCGCCACCACCTCGTCACGGTGCACTGCCACCGGTGCGAGCGCACCTTCGTGATCGATGACCGTGCTCGCACGGGCGAGCAGCACGTCGGGTGCCCCTTTCACCACCAGGCGAACGATGCGCTCGCCGCTGCCGGTGACCATCTCGTGGGCCGTCGCCATGTACTTGTTCGCCGAGTCGAAGGGCACGTCGGCGAGCCGTGGATGGCGGGCCCGCAAGTCGGCCACGTCGATGCCGGCCTTGGTGGCGAGCACCACGAGTGCGCCTTCGGTGGGGTCGCCCACCAGTGACCACACGCCCTCGTCGCGGCGCACCTCGGCGTCGTTGCACAACGTCATCGCGATGACAGCGGTGTCGAGAGCAACCGGATCGTCACCGACGACGTGTTCGATGGCCCCGACCGGCTCGTAGCCGCTGCCGGTCACGCGGTGGCCGCGCAGCTGAGAGACCAACTCGACCGCCGTCATCTCGTTGAGGGTGAGCGTGCCCGTCTTGTCGCTGCAGATCACGCTCGTGCAACCGAGCGTCTCCACCGATGCCAACCGCTTCACGATCGCGTTGCGCTTGGCCATCTTCCCCACCCCGAGGGCCAGCGTCACCACGGTGACGGCAGGGAGGCCTTCGGGGATCGCTGCGACCGCCAGGGCCACTGCGGTCAGCATCAGGTCGGAGGCTGCTTCGCCACGAGCCAGACCGATCGCGAACACGGCTGCCACGATCACGCCGGCCAGCTTGGCGAGGCTGTGTGCCAGGCGATCGAGCTGCACCTGCAGCGGTGTCCGTTCCGTCTCGGTGCTGCGCAACAGACCCGCGATGCGCCCGATCTCGGTGTTCATGCCGGTTGCCGTGACCACCATCTCGGCTCGGCCGCGGGTGACCGTGGTGTTCATGAAGGCCATGCAGCGCCGATCGCCCAGCGCCACATCGGAGTCGTCGATGGCCTCGATGTGCTTGCCGGCCGGCTGGCTCTCGCCGGTGAGCGCCGCTTCTTCGATCTCCACGTTGCTGGCCGTGAGCAGTCGGCCGTCGGCGGGTACACGATCACCGGCCTCCACCAGCACGATGTCGCCCGGCACCAGCTCGGCGGTGGTGACGTAACCCAACTGGCCGTCGCGACGTACACGAGCGTGCGACACGAGCAGGCTGCGCAACGCGTCGAGCGAGCGTTCGGCGCGGTTCTCCTGCACGAAGCCGATGACCGCGTTGAACACGACGACGATGAGCACCACCAATGGGGTCTTCAGCTCACCTGAGACCACGAACGCCACCACTGCGGCAGCGATGAGGATCAGGATCAGGAGGTCGGTGAACTGCGCAGCGAGCCGCCGCCACGCGGGTACTCGCGGGGCGGCGTCGAGCTCGTTGGCGCCGAACCTGTGCTGCCGATCCGCGGCGTCGGCAGCGGACAGCCCGCGTTCTTGCTGCACACCCAGCAGCGCTTGCGCTTGTTGCGCATCGAGGCGGTGGGCGGGCGCGGGAGCGCTGCGGCCGGGTGGCGCAGGAACAGTGAGCATGGGGAATCTCCTTCGGACACACGTCGAATGACTGGACCGAAGGTCTTTCCCAACCCGTGAGGGCCACCGTTGCCGGGCGAACGCCGTGATGACGACAACGATGTGGAGGGATACTCCCCTTCGCCAGGCATGGTAGGGGAGCGGGGGCACACCGGCAACGCGGCACGCCGAGGTTTTGAAAGGAAGCACTTCGGATATGGCCGTCTGCCTCCCATGGGTCGGGCCGAGACCACCTCCCCGACATGGCCATCTCGTGGAACAAGGTCACGTTGCGGCTCACCACTCAGCGCACCGGCCACATGATCACGGAGCTCGACCGGCGGCTGGCAGCACGGGTGGATACGCTCGCGGCGCAATGAGCGAGCAACTGCACCCCAATGTCGTCCGCGTCGTTGAAGCCGCCGCCGCGCGTGGCCTCGCGATCGAGCCGCGCAGCTTCCCCGATGGCACGAAGACGGCGGCCGATGCCGCCGCCGCGATCGGTGTGCAGCTGGGCCAGATCGTGAAGAGCCTGATCTTCGCCGTCGACGGCCGGGTCGTGTTGGCCTACGTGAGCGGTGCCAACCAGCTCGACGAGCGGAAGCTGGCGGCTGCGGCCGGAGGTGCCAAGTGCGCCCGCATCGATGCCGACGCGGTGCGCGTGGCCACGGGCTTCCCCATCGGTGGCGTTCCACCGTTCGGCCACCTCACACATCTCGACGTGTTCATCGACCCCGACCTGTTGCAGTACGACGAAGTGTGGGCCGCGGCCGGCACCTGGACACACGTGTTCGGCATCGAGCCCCACAAGCTGCTGGAGGCGAGCGAGGGCTTGGTCACCGACCTCAAGCGGTCGTGAGCCGGTGGGCCTCGCGGCTACGTTGGCGACGATGAGCGCCGACAAGGTGACGGGGCCCGCGTCGTACTTCCCGTCGATCGAGAAGAAGTACGGCCAGCCGATCTCGCACTGGAAGTCGCTGCTCGCCGCCATGCCCGAGGCGAAGCACTCCGAGATGGTCGCGATGCTGAAGTCCGACCATGCGATGGGGCACGGCCACGCCACTGCGATCGTGGCCCACTATCGAGCGGAGCACGGTCTCTGACCGGACGAACAGGCCGGCGATCGGACCGCGCCGCCACCCAGAATCAAGACGATCATCATCAACGCTTCCGGGTCGTCAGACGAGTTCCGCGAGACGGGCTGCGGCCATGCCGCACAGCAGTTCCGCGTCGACCTCCCAGTCGAGCGGCACCTTGAACGTCCGCTTGTTCACCTCGTAGCCGGCCAACGCCTCGGCGAAGGTGGCGAGCACGTCGCCACTGAACGGGTTCAGCAGCAGGTGGTTCTTCGCAGCCGAGAGCCCGATGACGTACTTGCCGTCGATGCGCAGCATCGGCTGGTTCCAGGCGATCACCAGCTCCAGAGCCGGATAGGTGTTCGTGATGGCGGCGAAGATGTCGTGCGCTGTCGTGGCCGCGACCGGATCGAGGGTGGAGAAGAAGTCGTCCGGGGTCTTGAAACGCTTGGATGTGGGCGAGTTGCGCACGTACATCACCAGGGCATTGGCATGCGCCTGGCTGAACCCATGGTTCTCGCGCAGGTATGCGATCTGCTGCGGGTACTTCGCATCGCCCAGGTCGGCAAGCCGATCGAGCCACATCGAGATGGGCCCGCCGTGCTTGTTCTCGATTGCGGGGAAGAACTTCGTGCGGTCACCGTCGTCGCCGGTCATGTGACCAATCGTAATCTGCGGGCGACGATGGACGAACCGCTGCGTCGAGCAATGCCCTCAGCGGTAGGGGCGGAACAGGTGCCGGGGCGGATCGGGGATCACGGTGACCAGGCGGGGGCCTCTGCCGGCGGCAAGGCCGTCGCGCGCTCCCGCCTCGGCCTGCTCGACGAAGCGTTGGTGCTCGTCAGGCGTCAGGTGCCCCGCGGCAAGTTGCTGGTCGGCGAAGACGGTCCACTCGCGCAGGGACTCGGCGAGCATGGCGACCACGGCGGTCTCGTCGGGTGCAACGGTCGACTGCATCGCGAAGATCGCCCGCGACGCGAGGATGCGGTACGGGTCGCGAATGGTCTGCTGGTCGTCGCGAGTCAGGTTCGGTGCCCGGTCGTGGCGAACCACCGCGGCGGGCACGTAGGCAATGCCCCAGCCCGCGTCGTTGAGTCGGCAGCAGATGTCGACATCGTCGTATGCCCCGGTGAGCAGCGGGTTGAAGCCGTCGACCTGTTGCAGCGCGCTTCGTCGGATCATCATGTTGCATCCGGCCAGGTAGGCGACCGGGTCGGCGCCGGCGCCGAGGTAACGACTGATCGGGCCGGGGCTGTCGGTGTTGCCGGCGCCGAGACGTGTGCAGGTGCACAGCTGCCAATCGACACGGCCGAGGGGAACGTCGAAGACGGCGCCGCCCGCAGCACCGACCAGGGGGTCGTCGAACGCCGGCAACAGCGTCTCCAGCCAGTTCGGTGGCGGAATGGCGTCGTCGTCGATGAACGCCACGAGATCGCCCGCTGCCGAAGCGACGGCGATGTTGCGAGACGCTCCGATCGCAGCCACACCGCATGTCGCCACACGGAGGGAGTGGTCGAAACCTTCGAGCATCTCGGCCGTGCCGTCGGTGGACGGCCCGTTGACGACGACCACCTCGAACGCTGGATAGGTCAGCGAACGCAACGCGTGGAGCGTGCGCTCGAGTTGATCCCGGCGGTCGAGCGTACAGACAGCGACGGTGACCGTCGGCGACGCGCGGCGCTGGTCGGCGGCCGCTGCGCGTCGACCGCGCGCCCACGGCGTGGTGAGGAACCGCATCAGGGTGGTGAGCTAGCCCTGGTTGCGCCAGCTGTTGTGGTCGAGGCCCAGTTCGCGGAACCGCTTCACGATCCACACCGGAACCTCCATCGGCTCGCCGTTGCGAATGCCGGTGACCTGCTCGCCGTCCTCGGCCCAGATGTGGCAGGTGTTGAGGTTGGTGGCCATCGCCCGCATGCGTGCTTCCGGGGTGGAGAAGTCGGGCCCGCTCGCGCCCCCCGCATCGGCGGCGGCCATCATGCGGAACGACCACATCGACTGCACCGCCACCGGGGCCATGGCCTGCAGCAGCGCGGTGGTGTGCGTGCACCCGCGAGGCCCGCCGAACAGCTCGCGCACCTTGTGGGTGAAGCCGCGCGCGATGGAGAGCCCCACCAGGTTCTCGTAGTGGTCTTCGATGCGGGTGCAGTTGGCGTGAGGGTGCGTCTGCAACACCGCCTTCGCCTGCACGATCTCCAACGACGGAACCTCGATGTGCAGGTCGACGATCATGTGATGAACCGTCAGTGGCTCGGGGTCGTTGGGCACGTAGAGGCCCGGCGGCTTCTGGTCGCGCACCGCGCCACGCAGCAGCAGCGTGTGGGCGTCTTTGCGATACGCGCGCACCACGTAGGCGCGCTCGTGGATCAGGTCGGTGTCGGGGTCGACGCCCTCGGGGTGGGGGACGATGTCGTCGAAGAACTCATGCATACGTCAGGCGACTGTAAGGCGCGAGAGTTCCAGCGCCACCACTGCAGCCGCATCGACCTCGGTGAGGATGGTGATGGCCCGCCGCCCAGCCCACGGCCCTTCGGCAAGCGCATGGCGAGTGGTCGGCCAGGTCTTGCCGCGGCCCACGTGCTGGCCGCAATCGACACGCACCGGGTGATGCACCGCCCGGTAGTGCTGCGGTGCGAGCAGGTACGAGATGCAGGTGCTGTCGTGCACGTGGATGCCATCGGGCCCACCGTGCGACAGGTGGAAGTCGCGGTAGTACGGCAGGATCTGCGCGGCGAGCCGAGCGCGATCGTTGTCGATGGACGCGATGCCGGCGATCTGCTCGCTGGACATGATGGTGCGCTCGGTGACATCCAACCCGCACATCACGATCGGGCAGTCGGCACCGAACACGATGTCGGCGGCCTCCGGATCGTTGAGGATGTTGGCCTCCGCGGCAGGCGACGCGTTGCCGGGAACGAATGCGTTGCCGCCCATGATGACCATGCCGGCCAGGTGCTGCGGCAGGTCGGGTTGCAGAAGCATGGCGAGGGCGATGTTGGTGAGTGGGCCGATCGGCACCAGCGTGAGCTCGCCCGGCGCGGCCATGACCTGCTCGATGATGAAGTGCGCGGCAGCGAGTGCGTGCGGCGCCCGTGAGGGAAGTGGCAAGGCCACATCGGCGAGGCCGTTGACGCCGTGCACGTAGTCGGCCGGGCCGCGGTACTGCATCGCCAACGGCCGAGCTGCCCCTCTGGCCACCGGTACGTCGGCGCGGCCGGCGATGTCGAGGATGCGGATGGCGTTGTCGGTGCACACGTCGACATGTGCGTTGCCGAACACGGTGGTGAGCCCGACGACGTCGAGCTCTGGTGAGGCCAGCGCGTAGAAGATTGCCATCGCATCATCGATGCCCGGATCGGTGTCGATGATGATGGGAATCTTGGTCGTCATGCTTGGGCGAGCGCGTCGAGCAGCGTGTTCCAGGAGAGGGTGGCGCACTTGATGCGCACCGGGAACTTGACGACGCCCTGCAGCGCCTCCAAGTCGCCCAACTTCACCTCGGGGTCGGGCTCGATGGGGTTGCCGTCCTCGTCGGGAATGCTCATCAGGCCCTTGAAGCGCCGCACGAGCGCACGCACTTCGGTGACCGGCTTGCCCTTGATGGCCTGGCTCATCATGCTGGCCGAGCTCTGCGAGATGCTGCAGCCCTGGCCGCCCACCTTCACGTCGACCACGACGTCGTTCTCCACCTGCAGGTACACGTCGATCTCGTCGCCGCACAACGGGTTGTGCCCCACTGCGTGCGGTGCCGGCGGGGCCAGCTCGCCGCGGTTGCGCGGGTTGCGATGGTGATCGAGGATGATCTCGCGGTACAGGTCTTCCAAGCCGGGCATGTGGGCCTCCTATGACGCGAAGATATCGCTGGCACTGTCGAGCGCGTCGGCCAGCGTGTCGACGTCGGTGGTGTCGTTGTAGAGGTAGAAGCTGGCGCGGGCGGTGGCGTTGACGCCCAGCAGCCGCATCAGTGGCTTCGCGCAGTGGTGACCGGCGCGCACGCACACGTTGCGCTGGTCGAGCACCTGGCTGAGGTCGTGGGGGTGGATGTCGCGGAAGCCGAAGCTGAAGGTGGCGCCGCGCACTTCCACGTTGCACGGGCCGTGCAACTGGATGTCGGTGCCGAACCGTTCGGTGAGCGACTGCATCGCGTAACCGGCCACCTCGATCTCGTGGCGGCGGATGTTGGCCATGCCCAACCCGGTGAGGAAGTCGACCGCGGCGCCCAGGCCGACGACCTCGGTGATGGGAGGCGTGCCGGCTTCGAACTTGGCAGGCAGCTCGGCGGTGGTGAAACCGTCGAGCCGAACGTCGGCGATCATGTTGCCACCGCCGAGGAACGGCGGCATGGCGTCGAGCAGCTCTTCGCGGCCCCACAGCACGCCGACACCCGAAGGGCCGCACAGCTTGTGGCTGCTGAACGCCATGAAATCGGCGCCCCAGGCTTGCACGTCGGTGACGTTGTGTGGCACGTACTGGCAACCGTCGACGATGGCAAGCGCGCCTGCCGCGTGGGCTGCCGCACACAACTGCTGCACGGGGGTGATGGTGCCCAACACGTTGCTCATTGCGGTGAAGCTGAACACGCGTGCTCCGTCGAGCAGCGAAGGGAGCTCGGAGAGGTCGAGTTGGCCGTCGGCGGTGAGCGGCACCCAGCGCAGCACGATGCCCTTCTCGGCCACCAGCATGTGCCACGGCACGATGTTGGCGTGGTGCTCCATGTGCGTGAGCACCACCACGTCGCCCGCCTGCAAGTTGGCGCGACCCCACGCGTAGGCCACCAGGTTGAGCGACTCGGTGGCGTTCTTGGTGAACACGATCTCGTGTGCGCGGCGGGCGTTGATGAAGTGCTGCACCTTGGTGCGCGCACCCTCGAAGCAGTCGGTGGCCTCAGCCGCCAGCGAGTATGCGCTGCGGTTGATGGGCGCGTACGACTGCTCCATGAACGTGCTCATCGCATCGATCACCACTTGCGGCTTCTGCGTGGTGTTGGCCGAATCCAGGTACACCAGCGGCGCACCGTTGATCTCGCGCCGCAACAGCGGGAACTGCTGCTTGATCGCGGCGACATCGAGGGTTTGCGCAGCGGTCACCGGAACGCCTCGTACCCGTCGCTCTCCAGCTGTGCGGCCAGCTCCATGCCGCCGCTGGCCACGATGCGACCGTCGACCATGATGTGCACGTGGTCGGGGGCGACCTCGTCGAGCAAGCGCTGGTAATGGGTGATGAGCACGACCCCCATCTTGGGTCGATCGGCTCGGATCTCGCGAATTCCCTTGGCGACGATGCGCAGGGCATCGATGTCGAGCCCGCTGTCGGTCTCGTCGAGGATCGCGATCTCGGGCTCGAGGATGGCCATCTGCATCACTTCGTTGCGCTTCTTCTCGCCACCGCTGAAGCCCTCGTTGAGGTAGCGATCGACGAACGAGCTGTCCATGCCCAACCGCTTCATCCAGTCCATGGTGGCCAGGCGCAGCTCGAGCACGCTGAGGTCGAGCCCCTTGCGCGCCGACAGCGCCTGCCGCAAGAACTGGATGACCGACACGCCGGGGATCTCCTGCGGGTACTGGAAGGCCAGGAACATGCCGGCCTTGGCCCGCACATCGGTGGGCCAATCGGTGACATCGTCGCCCTGGAAGTAGATGCGGCCACTGGTGACCTCGTACTCCGGGCTGGCGAGCAGCGCGCTGGCGAGCGTGCTCTTGCCACAACCGTTGGGGCCCATGATGGCGTGCACCTCGCCTTCGGCGACCGTCAGCGACACGCCGCGCAGGATGTCGGCCGCATCGCCTTCGTCGGAGACGGGCCGGGCGTGCAGGTTGTCGATGCGGAAGAGCTCGGTCACGGCAGCCATTCTAGTGGGCACCGGCTATTTCCCCTATGGCCGTAGTAGAAACTCGGCGCACGCGCACGAGCCCTGGCCTCGGGGTCACGCCGGCTGGTACGTGGCGAGGTCGTCGAGGATGCCGACGATCTCGCCGAGCTCGGTGAGCGGGTGCACGATGCAGATGCGCAGGCACGGCTCGCCGCGCCACGAGGTGGGCACCACCAGGTAGCGCCCCTCGCCGGCGCGACGTTTGCTCCACTCCGCGTACTGCTCGCTGCTCCAGCCGATGCGTGTGAACAGCACGACCGAAAGCTCGGGCGGCAACAGCAGTTGGAACTGGGGTCGCGCCGACACTTCGTCGGCGAAGGAGGCGGCGGTGCGGATGGCCCCGTCGACTGCATCGGTGTACGCCTGCGTGCCGTACGTGGCGAGGCCGAACCACAGCGGCAGGCCGCGAGCGCGACGCGACAGGTGATAGGCGTAGTCGCTGGGGTTCCAGTCACCCCGGTTCACGGCATCGAGGTACGCGCCGTGCTGCGCGTGGGTGGCAGCGGCAGGCCGCGGGTCGCGGTAGATCAGCGCAGCACTGTCGTAGGGAGCGAACAGCCACTTGTGCGGGTCGACGCCGAAGCTGTCGGCACGCTCGATGCCGTGGAAGCGATCGCGAACGATGCTGCTGCACAGCGCGGCCAGGCCGTACGCGCCGTCGACGTGCATCCACAGGCCACGCGCCTGACAGACATCTGCGATCGGGTCGAGCTCGTCGATCACGCCCGCGTTGGTGGTGCCGCCGGTGGCGACCACGGCGAAAACACTGTCGTGCTCGTGCTCGTGCAGCGCCGCATCGAGCGCTGCACCGGTCATCCGCCCGTGCGCGTCGGTGTGCACCGGCAACACATCGACGTCCATCACGCGCGCGGCGGCACGCACCGAGGCGTGCACCTCTTCGGTGACCGCCACGGTGTACCTCGGCGGTCGCCCGCCGCGGCGTTGCGTGAACACCTCCCGTGCGGTCACCAGTGCGCTGAGGTTCGCTGCCGACCCACCCGACACGAACACGCCGCCGGCTTCGGGCGGAAAGCCGGCAAGGTCGGCCAACCAGCGCAACGCCTGGTTCTCGGCCGCAATGGCCCCGGCGCCGGCCTCCCAGTTGCCGCCGAAGATCGACGAGGCACTGACCACCAGGTCGAACATGGTCGATGCCACCGATGGCGCGGTGGGCACGTACGCCAGGTTCATCGGATCGTCCATCGGACGACAGGCGGGCAGCAGCACCTCGCGGAAGAGACGCAGCGCTTCCAGGCCACCGACTCCCTGCGGCGCGACCGCGTGGGCGATCGCCGCCTGCAGCACGTCGGCGGGGTGTGCGCCCCACTGAGTGTCCTTGGCCAGGTGCACGCGCTCGACCGCGTAGTCGATGACGGCGTGGGCGAACCGGTTGGTGTCGTCGTCCCAAGTGTGCATCGATGTCGCCATGCGGGTCCCGCGATCGGAGAAGTAGTTAGGTCCCGAAAGACTAGGCGGTGGGGGTGCGCAGCGCTTTCCAGATCGCGGGGTACGAGGGGTACTCGAACGAGTCGTCGAGGTAGCCGGCTTGGCGCAGCGCCGCGTCGAGTTGCGGCAGGTTGCGGAACGGCACACCGCTGTCCACGTGGTGAGGAAGGTGCAGCCCGATGCGATACGGCACCACCATGAACCGCGCCAGTGGGTGCTGTGCGACCGCGTGCGTGGTGCGGCGCCGGTCGGGCGACGCGTGCATGCCACCGTGCTCGGCGATCGAGCGCAGACGGTTGATCACGCGCCAGACGGTGAGGTATGGCCCCAGCCAGAAGAACGGGTACAGCCACCAGTGCCCGCTGATGATCGCCGCACCGAGCAGGACGGCTTGCACCAGCATGATCTTCCAGAACGTGTGGCGCGACCGTTGGTCGGGGCTGCGCGCCGACGAGAGGAACTGCAGCATCAGCTTGCTGCCCGTGCGCCCGGTCGCGTCGCGCCACAGCTTGCGCCTGAAGCTGGCGGGCGTGATCGGGTAGCCCACGTACAACGCCAGATCCGGTTCGTCCGGCCCGAACTCCTCGCGGTGATGCGCTGCGTGCACACGGCGATACCCGTCGACGTTGGTGAGCGACGGGTAGCCCAGCAGCCACCGGCCGACGAAGTCGTTGACGCGCTTGTTGCGGAACAGCAGCCGGTGCGCCGCGTCGTGCATCAGCGAGAGGTACTGGGCGAACGTGCGGCCCAGCAGCACGAAGGTGATGGGCCACACCCACGGAGCGAGGGCGACGGTGGCCCACAGCACCAGGCCGGTCTGCACGTACAAGAAGAGCACCGACCATGCGTTGCGCCACGAGGGAATGCGCCGCAGCTGCTCGCGGAACGCGGGTTGTGGCCGGCCATCGGGCCGGATCAACGCCGTCTCGCGGCAGGCGGGCAGCGTGGTGATCACCATCCCCGACATGGCGAGGATTGTAGGGCCTCGGCCTCGCCGGGCATCACGCCTGCTGACGCATCAGCGCTCGTTGCGGCGGTTGCAGCCGCGGCGGATGAACGGCTCACCAGCCGCGTGCCACCCACTCCTGCAGGTGTGGCCGCTCGGCGGCGATGGTGGTGCTGACACCGTGACCCGGCATGACGATGGTCTCTGCGGGCAGGGTGAACAGTCGGTTGTCGAGTGAGTCGATGATGGTGTCGAAGTTGCCGCCGTCGAACGTGGTGTTGCCGGGGCCGCCGGGGAAGAGCGTGTCGCCGGTGAAGACCAGCGGGGCGCCCTCCACGCGGAAGCTCACCGAACCGGGTGTGTGCCCCGGGTTGTGAATGGCATGTAGGCGCAGCTTGCCGACCTCGATGACGTCGTGGTCGTCGATGAACACGTCGTAGCCGACATCCTTCAGCATCGCCGCGTCGGCGCTCATCACGCCCACCTCGTACCCCGCCTCACGGATGGCAGGCACTGCCTGGATGTGGTCCCAGTGGCCGTGCGTCTCCAGCACTCTGCGAACGCCGAGGCGCCGGCACAGTTCGAGCAGCTGCTCGTGTTCGTTGGCCGCATCGATGAGCACGGCTTCGCCCGTGTCGCGGCAGCGCAGCACGAACACGTTGTTCGCGTACGGCCCCACCACGACCTTGTGGATCTGCAACCTGCTGTCGGCCCAGTGCAACGTGGTCATGTGCGCCACGCTACTGCGACGGGCTCGTTGCGGCCCGCGGCCCGCCGCCGGTGTCGCGCGTGGTCCCGCCGAACGATGCGCGCGGTGCGGGGTACGTTGGTCGAATGCAGATGCTCAGCCCCGCCCGTTGCCGGCATCGAGGCGTGGTGCGATGACCGGCGGCAGCGACCCCACGGTCTGGAGCGCCGGCGAGCAGGCAGCGGCCATCCGCTCGCGCCGCCTGAGCAGCGAGGAGCTGCTCGACCTGTTCCTCGCGCGCATCGCTGCCGTCGATCCGCAGGTGAACGCCGTCTGCACGCTCGCCGTCGACCCTGCCCGCGAGCGTTGCCGTGAGGCCGACGCGGCCACGATCGACGGGCAGTCGTGGGGTCCGCTGCACGGCCTGCCGATCACGATCAAGGATGCGATCGCGACCGCCGGCATTCGGTCCACCGGCGGCGCCACCGCGTTGCGCGACCACGTGCCGGTCACCGACGCCCCCGCCGTTGCGTCGTTGAAGGCAGCCGGAGCAATCGTGTTCGGCAAGACCAACTTGCCCGAGTGGTCGGGCGACTGGCAGAGCTTCAACGAGATGTTCGGCACCACCAACAACCCATGGGATCTTGCCCGCACGCCCGGTGGCTCGTCGGGCGGTGCCGCCGCCGCGGTGGCCTGCGGTATGACCAGCTTCGAGCTGGGCACCGACATCGGTGGCTCCGTGCGTGTGCCGTCAGCGTTCTGTGGCGTGTGGGGGCACAAGCCCAGCTTCGGCATCATCCCGACGCTGGGGTACCTCGACGAACCCGCGGGCGGCGGCACGGAGAGCGATGTCAACACGTTCGGCCCACTGGCGCGCAGCGCTCTCGACTTGCGCCTGCTGCTCGACGTCCTGGCGCAGCCGACGGCCGAGCGGGCGGCTGCGTGGCAGTTGCACCTCCCCGAGCCCACTGTTGCCTCGCCGCGCGCGTTGCGTGTCGCCGCCTGGTTCGACGAGCCGCGGCTGGAGATCGACGCCGACATGGCTGCGGTGCTGCATGACGCTGCCGACGCGCTGCAGGGC
>ERZ1026796.295-NODE-295-length-43174-cov-7.858085_pt1 | contig 43174 bp, 43 predicted proteins | sample MGYA00520874_ERZ1026796 | MGnify/ENA primary metagenome ERZ1026796 (study PRJEB33270, sample SAMEA104284474) | anaerobic digester metagenome | biome: Anaerobic digester microbiome; feature: mesophilic sludge digester; material: Anaerobic digester biomass | place...
GCATAGAGGGCAAAGAGGGCATGGAGCAGATAAGAGGCAAATGGCTCATAGAGATGGGCGAATTGACGAATTACAAGAAAAGCACCTCGGAGGCTTACAAGGCGTTCCTTTCAAAGCAGGAAGACGCTTACCGGCCAGCGTATGGGCGGAAAACGGAGGTATACCCGAGGCAATGCGTATTTTTCGCAACGACAAACGAACGCTCGTTTTTGAAGGGGGACACCGGCAACAGACGCTTCTGGACGATTATGTGCGATCTGGAGATACCTATGAAAGACGTATGGGAGGATCTCCCCGGAGAGGTTGACCAATTGTGGGCGGAGGCCCTGACAAGATACAGACAGGGCGAAAAGCTGTACCTGCCGAACGATTTGGAAAGACAGTCGCGGCAATTGCAGGAGCTGTGTAACGAAGTGTTTGCTGACGAGAGGATCGGGATGATAGCGGAGTATTTGGAAAAGCCTATACCGACCACTTGGGAGACGATGAGCCTGCGCAAACGGCAGGATTACATAGCGGGGATTGATTACGCCTTTGACGGCGAATTGTTTAAGAAACGAGAGACCGTCTCGGCAATCGAGGTGTACGCCGAATGCTTTGGGCAAAAACTCGATGAGAAAACCCGATACAGAACGCGGGAGCTTAACCAGATGATGAGGCAAATGAGACAATTGGAATATATAGGGCGTCAATACATCTCTATATACGGAAGACAACACTGCTATCGAATCATAAGGGGCTAAAATCGTGTAACAGAAGTGTTACTTATTTTTTAAGGATTTTAGCCAAAGAGCAATACATTAGAAAGTTATGAAGATTAAAGCGAGTAAAAGAGAAATGAAAAAACCGATTGACCCGAAGCCTAATTTGAAAAATAAGGATTTTTGGATTTCAATTCGTAAGCAGAGACTTAAAAATAATGGTGAAAAACGGCCCCGGACGATGGGACAAAGCAACGGGACAATAAAAAAAGTAACAATCTATTATCCCGGGACAATGCCTATTATTGTCCCACTTATTGTCCCACTTATTGTCCCACACCCAACAGGCTAAAAGCCAGCACGATACAACACTTTTGGGACAATGGGACAATAAAATACCATTGAAAGTATAAAAGTGGAATTAGGATAAATATACGCGTATATATATTAACCTAATCGCGTATTTAATAATTATAGGAAAATATTGTCCCATTGTCCCGAACGATTTTTTGTAAGTAACCAAAAAAAAACAGATATGAGCCAAGATTTGAAATGCTTTTTAGGACTGCATAAATACATAGTCCACGCTACCGACAAAATTACCGATCCTGCTGGAAATCTCCTGCAGAAAATTTTAATCAACAGATGCGAGAATTGCGGGCACATCCATTACACGCGAATTGACCTGACATATCAAGTACTTAAAATTTAAAAGCCATGACGACTTTGAAAAAAGCAATCCCGGATGACCCGGATTACAATTACGAAAAACTGAACAGATACATTCTTTGCTTTCTGCATCTCGACCAGTTGATGGATGACGTCCTTACCGACATGGTCGAGGAATGCAAGACGCGAGGCGTCTACCGGCAAAATGTGAAGCACCACCTGAACGCCATCCGCAAGGCCTTGAGCAGAGGCCCGAAGAACGACTGGAGCAAGCTCGAGGATGACGCGGCCAACGATTTCTGTGAGGATGCCGATAAGCTCGAGGCGATGGTGTATTCCATTTTTGGACTTAAATATAGGGGCCAGCAAGGCTTTGTTTACGTCCCGGAATACAGCATCGGTGATAAGGTGACGATGATGCTGAACGGAAAAAAGGTGACGGCAACGATAATGGCAAGCTCCTGTAAAATTGAGGTCAAGGAGTTGGGCAATGAGATGAAAGCAGGCTGCACGGTTAAACTGAAGCATAACGGAGCGGTGATGGAAATTGGAGAGGATGACGTGCAAAGCATTGAGGAATAAAGCGAAAAAATATCAAAATGGAACAGAAAAACACAAAAACGGAACGAAAAAGGCCCAAAAAGGTCGAAAGCGAGAAGATTTTGGAACGTAAGCTGGCGGAAAAGGTACGCACCGCCGGAGGGGAGGCTTTTAAGTTTTCGAGTCAGTTTCACAGGGGAATGCCGGACAGGCTGGTGCTTTTTAACGGAAAGGCGTGTTTTGTCGAGGTCAAAAGCACAGGACTAAAGCCGACAAAGCTGCAGATGCATACGAAAGCACAAATAGAACGACAGGGATTTGAGGTCTACGTCATAGACAACTCCGAGGCGTTGGAACACTTTATCAACAATTTTATCAACAAATGAAATATGTCCCACATCCATATCAGATCAGGGCTAAGGACTTTTTATTAGATAATCCCAATGCCGCGTTGTTCCTTGACATGGGGCTGGGGAAAAGCGTGATAGCGCTGACCGCCGTGGCGGAGCTGCAGGACTGTCTCGAAGTGGACAAAGCCCTTGTGATAGCGCCCAAAAGCGTGGCGCGGAACACGTGGAGCGCAGAGGCCCAGAAGTGGGATCACGTTAGCCATTTGAGGCTGTCGATAATTCTGGGAGATGAAAAGACGAGGGAGAGGGCGTTGGCCTCCGATGCTGATATTTACGTCATAAATCGGGAGAATGTGGTATGGCTGGTTGAAAGATATAAAGAGTGGCCCTGGCCCTTCGATATGGTGATCATTGATGAGAGTTCCAGCTTTAAAAATCCTTCGGCGAAAAGGTTCAAAGCGTTGAGGCGCGTCCGTCCGCAGTTCAGGCGGGTAATTCTCCTTACCGGAACGCCATCGCCGAACGGGCTCATGGATTTGTGGAGCCAGATATGGCTTTTGGATATGGGCCAGCGGTTGGGAAAGACTTTGACGTCGTACAGGGCGAAATACTTCACTCCCGGAAGACGAAATGGGGCGGTCATCTATGAATGGAGGCCGAAAGTGGGAACGACAACAAAAATATCAGAATTGATCTCGGACATTTGCATGTCGATGAGAGCAGAGGATTACATCGAAGTGCCTGACATGATCGAGGCGGGCATGACTTTGAATTTTACGGAAGAAAAAGCCTTACTGTATAAGGACTTTGAGAGAGAGCAGCTCCTGCAGATAGACGAGGATACCATCGAGGCGCTGACGGCGGCGGCCCTGACGAATAAGCTCCTGCAATTCACCTCGGGAGCAGTTTATGACAATGAGCATAAATGGCACTTTGTTGATGAAACGAAGATCGAGGCCTTGGCCGATATAATCGAAAATGCCAACGAGCCGGTATTGGTTTATTACAATTATATCCATGAAAAAGAGCGCATCATGGAGGCTTTAAAGCAGTATCGGCCGGTGGTTTTCAAAGGCGAGGAACACATTTTGGCCCGGTGGAACGGCAAACGGATCAGAGTTATGCTGGCACATCCGGCATCGGTGGCATACGGACTGAACATGCAGGCCGGAGGGCGCATCATCGTTTGGCACTCGCTGACGTGGAACCTCGAATTATACCAACAGGCTAACAAGCGGCTGCACCGGCAAGGCCAAACGAAGCCGGTGCTGCTTTACCATTTGACAGTCAAAGGCACGATGGACGAGAGGGTGCTGCGGGTGCTGAAAGGCAAACGTGATTGGCAGGCGGGGCTGCTGCATGAAATACGGCAAATGAAAAAATTATTATAAGTCCTTACCACATAAGGACTTTTTTTGTATATTTGGCGCAAACATATTGAACATTTAAAAAATGCAGACGAAAAAGATAGAGCTCAAGCGGCTCCGGATGAACAAAGGGCAAATCGAGGGGTTGCCGGCCAACCCGCGAAAGTGGACGAATGTCGATTTAGAAAAGCTGATGGAGTCGATGGAGGAGACGCCGATGCTCACGGAGGCACGCGGCTGTATCGTTTATCCCTTCGGAGACCTGTTTGTCGTATTGGCCGGCAACATGAGGGCTGCGGCGGCAAAGCGGATCGGGTGGAAAGAGATCACCTGCCACGTGATACCTGAGGGGACGGACATCGACACCCTCAAGCAGATAGTGCTGAAAGATAACTCCAGCTTCGGCGATTGGGACACGGGACTTCTTTTGGCCGAATGGAAAGGGATAGAGTTTGCCGATTGGGGCATCGAGCTTCCGAGTTACACTTTGACGGAAGAGCCGGAGGCGGCCGAAGACGACCACTATGACATCGAGGCAAAACTCCAAAAGATAAAAGAGCCGAAGACACAGCGGGGTGAGATTTACAGGCTTGGCAACCATTTTCTCATGTGCGGTGATTCCACGGATGCCGCCGACTTTGAGGCGTTGATGCAAAACGACCTCGCAGACCTTTGCGTGACAGACCCGCCGTACAACGTGGACTATGAGGGGGGCACGGACGAAAAGCTGAAAATAGAGAATGACCGTATGAGTGACGGCGCATTCAGGGAGTTTTTGGATAAAGCGTTTAGAAACATTTACATCTCGACAAAAGCGGGTGCGGCGTGTTACATATTCTACGCATCGAGAGAGGCTTTGAATTTCAAAGGGGCTTATTGCGATGCGGGATTTCTTTATAAGCAGATGCTTATATGGGTTAAAAACAAGATCACCTTAGGCCGAAGCGACTACCAGTGGGCGCATGAGCCGGTGATCTATGGGTGGAAACCCGGAGCGGCGCACTATTTCATCCAAAATCGCAAACTGCGCACGGTGATTGACGACCAGCTGGACTTTGACAAGATGACCAAGGTGCAGCTTCGCGACCTTTGCAAAAGCATCTTTGATCAGGATGTGACGCCTACCGACGTCATCCGTGAAAATAAGCCTTTGCGCAACGCGGAGCATCCGACAATGAAGCCGGTGCCTTTAGTGGGCCGTTTCATAGCCAACTCCAGCCGAGCGGGGGGGCTGGTCTTAGACCCGTTCGGTGGGAGCGCCTCGACACTCATAGCCTGCGAGCAGCTGGGCCGACAATGCCGGATGATGGAGTACGATCCGGTCTATTGCGACGTCATAATCCATCGGTGGGAAACTTTTACCGGACAAAAGGCGGAGAGGATTGAGAGATGACGGATGGCGGATTTTTTGATTTCGGCGCTACATTCTTTGACGTCACTGATCCTTTGGGCGAAATATCGAAAACGACCAAAGAGATCGAGCCGGACGAGAAGATAGAAAAGCGGTCAAAACTAAATCTTAAGGCTGAAAAATACGAGCTTTCAACAAAGTACGTCTACCGGCGCGCCTTTAGTGAGACGCGTCTTCTTGACGCCTTCGCGGCTCCCGGATTTCATTTTGAGGAGGGTGTATCGTACCATCTATTGACCGGCGGCGACATCGACGCGCTGTCATATCTCAAGGCGGTCATAAGGCAGCAACGGCTGGAGCATTGTCTCATTAGCACGTGGTGCATGGCAGCTGATGACGTCCTGCAGTTCAGGGAGTGGATCGAGCAGGATCACATAAATCGTCTCGACATCTACGTGGGCGAAATATTTACCGGTAGTTATAAAACGGAGTACTCGATGCTGAAAAGGCTATACGGCGACTATCCCGGACTTGGGCGAATTTGTGTGTTTCGCAACCACTCGAAGATCATGGCGGGCATCGGGGCTAAGTTCGCTTTTGGCATACAGACCAGCGCAAACATCAACACCAACCCTCGTACGGAGCAGGCGTGTATCACGATTGACAGGGGGCTATACGACTTTTACAAAAATTATTTTGACGGAATAAATTCATTTGAGTAACGGAGATTTAACAGCTATGAAATTATTACAGAAGATATGGGGCTGGATCAGGATTGACGGCCTTTTGCATTTTGCGCTATCTGCGCTTATAGTTATCGTCATTGCGGCATTTGCACCGGTATGGGTAGCGGCGTCTTTGGTTTTTACGGCCGGTATAGCTAAAGAATTTCAGGATATGCTGCAGGGCGGTCAATTTTCAATGCATGACATGGCTTGTAACGTGGGCGGAATAGTGTTCGGTATCCTATTTTCATATTTCGTTTTTTAATCATAAGGAGGCAAGGTCATGGGCACGCCGGTAAGAAAGGGGATACGCAAAGGGCGTATTTCGCAAAAAGAGATAAGACGGCTCAAGGCGTTATTTCTTGAGGGCCTTAAGAAGACGGCGGGGGTGCAGCAGCCGGTGGTGGAGCAACTGGGGCTATCGAGAGTGACCATCGCGGCATGGAAGCGAGACGATCCGGAGTTCAATGCGGCCGTGGAGCAGATACAGGAGATAGCGCTGGATGTGGTGGAGACGCAACTATTTAAAAACATCATGTGCGGTGACACGACCAGCATTATATTTTATCTTAAGACAAAAGGGCGCAAGCGTGGCTATATTGAGAAGATCGATGCCTACGTCGAGAATAAAAACAGGATTGACCTCTCGGACATCACCGACTCGGAACGACACGCACTCGAGGAGATTGGGCGCAAAGTGCTGAAAGGAGAGTGACGCTTTGTGACGGAGCAGGTCATCATAGATGCGGCAATTCAGGCATTGTCGGAATATTGCAGGAGGAGTTTTTTTAATTTTTTCTGCGAGTTCTGGGATACTATCGAGTCGGAGGAGCTTATTTTGAATTGGCACATAAAATACCTTTGCAATGAGCTGCAGGATTTGAGTAGATACATCATAGCCCGCGAGGCAAAGCCTTACGACCTGATCATCAACATCCCTCCGGGAACAACAAAGAGCCGAATTTGTACAATTATGTGGCCGGCATGGCTATGGACGCATGATGCGTCATTGCGCATCATCGCCAACTCCTATTCGGCCGATCTGGCCGACGACCACTCCAGCAAATCACGCGATATTATTTTATCCCCGAAGTACCGGAGGCTATTCCCGGAGGTGCGGCTGCGTTCTGACAGGGCTGCCCTCTCGAATTATGAGACGCGGAGCAAAGGGGCCAGATACACCACCTCAACAGGAGGCACGGTCACGGGAAAGCATGCACACGTGATAATCAATGATGATCCGTTGAACCCGGGCCAAGCAGACTCCGAGGCTATGCGCAAAAGTGCCAACAATCACACTGCCACGCTGGCCACGCGAAAGGTGGACAAAGCAAACACGCCGACGGTCACCATAATGCAACGTCTCCACGAGGAGGACGTGACCGGCTACCTGCTGAGCCAAAAGGGCAATAACATAAAGCACATCTGCCTTCCTGCGGAGTTATCGGACGAGGTCAGACCTGCAGAGCTGAAGCAGTACTATGCGGACGGACTGCTTGATCCTGTGAGGCTGCCGCGTGAGACGCTCTCGGAGCAGAAGATCGCTCTTGGGACGCGTAACTACGCAGGGCAATATGACCAGACGCCTTTTGACAAAGAGGGTAACATCATAAAAAGGGACTGGTTCCAGATAGTGCTTGACCTTACAGTGATGAAAGCAATCGAGCAGGCGCAAAAGATGCGGGGCGTTCATTTTTACATCGACACGGCTTACACCACGGATGCCCAAAACGATCCGACCGGGGTTATAGCCGTTTGCGACTATGGCAATGACTTGCTGATAATTGATGCCACAAAAGTTTATCTCGAGTTCCCGGAGCTTTGCAAATGGCTACCTCGCTATGCGAGGCAAATGGGTTATAGCGATCGCAGTACAGTCAGGATCGAGCCGAAAGCCAACGGCCTGTCACTCGTCCAACAGCTGCAGCGTTCCACGCAGTTAAACATCGTGGCGATCAAGGCGCCGACCACCTCCAAGATCGAGAGGGCCAACGCCGCGTCACCAACGATTGAGGGTAAGCGCGTCAAGCTGCTGGCAGCGGCGTGGAATAGCGACTATCTCGATGAGATGGCAGGCTTCCCGGCCATGGCGCATGATGAATACGTAGACCTCACCGGCTATGCCGTGACGGATTATAACGAAAGGATAAAAACATACGACACCTCGGAGCTGGACGAGCTCGAGGAAATAATGAGACTAAGGAGATAACGACAATGCCCACTAACGAAATCCAAAACATTTTGGCACTGAAAAAGGAAGACGACATCATCCAGTCGTTCAAACGAAAAATCCCCACGCCGCCTAAATGGAGTACGCTGGAATTGCAATATTATGCTAAGTATCACGACATAATGAATGAGGCCACCTATCAGGACGTGAGCGTCACGGCCGACGGCAAGGTGGTAAGAGTGCCGCTGACGCTCGAGCAGGAAGCAACTAACAGGCTTACCGGACTGACGTTCGGACTGGCCGTCACGCGATCCTATGATGCCCAAAACGAAACGCAGCAAAGAGCACAGGCGATTATCGAGCGGATCTACAAGAAGAACCGCATCAACGCTTTGAATTTGAAAAGGGGCAAATTTTATTTTGCCGCTTGCGAGATGGCGTCTTTGTGGTATCTGTCGCCATCCAAGCCGCACTATGACTACGGCGAAAAATGTGAGTATAAATTGAGGCATCGTACCTATACGCCGATGGAGGGTGACAGTATTTATCCGCTATTCAACGAGGATCAAGACCTGATAGCATTGTCCTTCGAGTACAACTATTATAACGGCCTTGAGACTCGACGCTTTTTTGACACCTTCACTGACAATGTACATATACGCTGGGAGTTCAAAGGCGACACCGCTGACAAGAAGTGGGTGAGGCTGTTTGAGAAAAAACATGAAGTAGGTAAGATACCGGGAGTCTATGCCTGGGCAAAAGAGCCTTGCTGGAGAGAGAGCAGCCGGCTGAGGGCTGAGCAGGAACGCACTTACAGCGATAACGGCAATTACATCCGGGATAACTCCACGCCGGTACTCGCCATTTTCGCCGACGGCAAAATTAGTTTCGGCGATGAGGATAATCGGAGATTTAGGAAGATAGTAAAGTATCCGGCAAATGGCCGAATGGAGTACGTAACCTGGCAACAATCGCCGGAGGCGGTCAAGATGCAGCTCGAGGGGTTGAGGCGCGAGTTCTACACTTCCCTTCAGATACCGGATATCAGCTTCGAGAATATGAAAAGCCTGCCTATAAGCGGGGAGGCGATGAAACGTGTATTTATCGACGCCCAATTACGAGTTAAGCAGGAGAGCGGAGAGCTGCACGCCTTTCTCGACCGTGAGGCTAATGTGATCAAGGCGTTTGCGTCGTTGATGTTCCCGGAGCTGGAGCGGGCATTCAATGAGCTGGCTATTGAAAATACCATCCATCCTTACACCATCGACGACGAAAAAGACCGTATCGACCGCTATACGAGTGCCACCGGAGGCAAGGCTATAATGAGCCAGCGAGAGGCGATCGAGAGATCGGGATTGTCGCGAAACCCTTCGCAAACGCTCGAGGAGATCAGAGCGGATGAGGCGCATGACGTCTTCGGAGGTTACGAATAATGGCCAAAAAGGTTCAGACTAACAGGGTGCTGGTGGCGCGTGTTCAACGACGGATCGAGGAGATTTATAAAACCGCCGCTACCGAGGCGGCAAAGATCGGCATCCGGCTTGACGTGCCGGACGGCGCGGAGTTCAGTCTGAACAAATTCCCTACGGCCAAACGACAGATCGAGGAGCTTATAGACGAGATGGGGGCGCAAATTCGCACCACAGTGCTGAATGGCGTCGAGTCCTCATGGGCGGTGGCCAACGGGATAAATGACGCATTGGTTTATAAGGTTTTCGGATCGAGGTTCAAAAAACTGCCGAAAGCGAAGCAGCTATCCTACCTGAGCAATAACGACAAAGCCCTGACGGCGTTCTTGCAGACGCGCACGGGTAAGATAGAGATGTTATCCGCTGGAATTTGGTGTCAAGGTGAAGTGCTGAAACAGGTTGAGAGCGCGATAGGGCTGGGATTATCCGAGGGTAAAAGCGCGGCACAAATGAGTCGAGACCTCCGGCAATATCTGAAAGAGCCTTTTAAACTTTTTCGTCGGGTTCGAGACTCTGAGGGGAGGCTCAAACTATCGAGGGCCGCTAAAGAGTACCACCCGGGGGTGGGCGTTTATCGGTCAAGCTACAAGAACGCCATGCGCGTCGCACGTACGGAGATTAACGCCGCCTATCACACGGCTGATCAGCTTCGCTGGGATAACTTTGATTTCGTGGTAGGCGTGCGTATAACGCTAAGCGCCGCGCATCCGGTCTATGATATTTGCGACGAGCTGCAGGGCGATTATCCTAAAAACTTCAGGTTCACAGGGTGGCATCCGAACTGCCTGTGCCAGATGACCGCAATCCTTAAGACGGAGGCGGAGATGGATCGGGACGAGGCGCTGATCATGGCGGGCAAAAGGGTATCGGGCCGCAGTGCCAATAGAGTGAAAGAGATGCCGCCGGTGTTCAGGGAGTGGGTGAGGGCCAACAGGCAGCGCATCGCCACGGCCAAAAAGCCGCCGTATTTCATAACGGATAATCGGAAAATAGTAAACGACATTTTGAAAATGACTTGATAAAAGCCCTTACCACATAAGGACTTTTTTGTATATTTGGACAAACATTTTTTGCAAGAACATGGAAAAAACAATTTTAGAGCTTTTGACAACTAAGTTTCAGGGGTTGAGGGCCGACATTTTAAGCAGGATAGCGGCAAAGCTCGCGAAGACTGCAACCACTGAGGACTCCGCCAAGGCCGCCGTCGAGGCGCTCACCATGCAGGATGTACTCGACCAATACACAGAGAGCCGCGTCACCGAGGCATCTCAGACCGCCGTGGCCAATTACGAGAAAAGACATAATCTCAAGGACGGCAAGGCGGTTAATTCTTCCGGTGACGGCAACCTTGACAAGGGGGGCCAAAACAATTCCGACTCTGACAAACCCGACACAGGCGGGCAAAAGGATGACAAGGTACTGCAGGCACTTGACGCCATCAACAGGCGTCTCGACGGCATAGAGCAGGGCCGCGTATCCGAGACACGCTTAACAAAACTGCGGGCGGCCATAAAAGGAGCGCCAGACCATTTCGCTACAAGGATAACGGATGATTTCGGCAGGTATCAGTTCAAAGATGATGCCGATTTCGACGGCTGGATCGACGGCGTAAAGAAAGACGCGGATGAGCTGGCGAAAAGCGTAAAAGGTCAAGGCGGCGTTTTTACTCCGCCGGCTGGGGGTGCAGGAGGATCGCAAGACGTGCCGGAGACTTTGAAGAAAGCCGTCGAGGGCTACGCTTCAAAGGAGAAAGGCAAAGATAGCAAACCTTATTAACGAGTTTTTTTATTAGGAGATTTTAAAATTATAGCAATGACAGTTAAAAGGCGCAAGGACACAAAAAGGCCTTCCGTCTTTTTGAAAAAAATAGCCGACATTCCCGGAGGCGTGTGTATTAGCACACAGGGGTTAGAAGGCGTAGATTTCCTTCCAGAGGGTACACCTATAACGAGGCCTATCGATGGCATCTGTTATGTGATCAAAGCTGGGAGTGTTGGAGGATATGGCGGCGCTAATAATGAGAAAAATATGTTGTTGATTAATGGCGATATCTACAACGTTCAGGTGGGTGATGTAATCAACGTTTATGCGGAGAGTGCGATTGGTGGAGTTAAAAGAGTTGTTTTTGGAGACTCGGCAACAGTCTCAGGAAAAAACGGCAACATCCTAACACTTAACAAAGATATTTCGGGATTGACAGGTCACGGCGAATATTGGTCAGTGGTAGACACTCAGAATTCTGATAAAAATAAAGCCTTTGCGCTAACTGGTACGGGCGTAGCCGTCAAGCCTGATGACAACGTTATTACAGACGCGTGGGTGCAAGGGGTTACACGAATTCCAAATCTGCCTCCACAATTGTATGCTGACCTAAAAGGTATCATAAATATTTAACCCATCATTTTTTAGGCATGGAGTAGAAATATAAATGACTGACACTCTTATATTGGGATTGAGGAATAACCCTCAACTCTTACAGATATTCATTGACAACCTTCCGGCAACTTTCAAATACGCCAACTACTTCCCTTTGACGTCAAATATTACGTTTAAATGGGAGACGTTGAAAAGGCAAAGATAGCAAACCTTATTAACGAGTTTTTTTATTAGGAGATTTTAAGATTATGGCAATGACCGTAAAAAAGAGGCGCGACGCTAAAAGTTACAAGTGCATCGAGCATCGTATAGCTGATGTACGCAACGGCGCGCTGGTGATAGCGCGAGGGGCAACGTCCGGAGGATGGATACTGCCCGAGGGCGCATTATTGTTCGAGCTTTCGGACATCGAGACGGCGCAAGGGCAAAAAGGAAGTAACATCTTCCGTGTACTGCCCTGCGTAAAGATAGCGGCGGACGCTGAGGCGACGGCCACAAAGGTGAAATTTGCACACGGCAGCTGTTCGTTCCAGGGCGCTGTGTTCCCTTTCGGAACTGTCAGCAAGCAGACTATCAATGATGACGGCAGCATCGACGCTACCCTCACGGCAGGCAGCTCAAGGGCGCTGGTAGAAGACGAGGTGTATCTGGCCGACCTCTCGAGCTTTTTTGAAGAGGACGAAAATGCGCCGTTCACTTATGACGAGACCACTAACAAGTGGACATGGAAGCCGGGGCTCCGCCTTTACATCAATGGCACGGAGCAGGCAGTGAGCGCGAGCGATAACATTATAACCGACGTGTGGGTTATAGCAACGGCTAACGCGCCGGTGTGGATACCTTTCACACGGCTATGGCCGGCATTGTTTAATGGCATTTTTGCGTTAAGCAATAACACCGATGTGGTTATCGACACTTTCTATACGGAGGTGGAGGTGGAGCCGGAGCCTGATCCCGATCCTGAGGGCTAAAAAACTTAAGTTTTAATTTTTTTGTAAGTGGAGACGAAAATAAATGACTGACACTCTTATTTTGAGTTTGAGGGAGAACCCTCAGCTTTTACAGATATTTGTTGACAACTTGCCGGCGACCTTCGACTATGCCAAGTTCTTCCCTTTGACGTCAAATATCACGTTTGACTGGAAGACTTTGAAGAGTCAGAGCCGTCGCAAGAATGTGGCCGCCGACATCGTGGCTGACAACTCGTCCGCCAGACGCAAAAGGCGTCCACTCTTCGAGAGCGCTACCGGCGATCTGCCGTACATCAAAATCTCGAGAGAGATGGAGCGCGACGACATCAAGGCATATGAGATCGCAAGGGCGTTGGCAGGCAACGTGAATGCCCAAGAACTCATTAAGTATTGGGCCGATGATACAGAGTTTTGCTTTAACGGCGTCCACGCGGAGATGGAATATCTCGCATGGGCCATTTTGAGCAATGCCTGTAAGCTCGGTTTTACTGGTGCGAATAACGACGGCATCGCCTCGGAGTTTGATCTGGACTATCAGGTGGACGATGCGCAGAAGCAGAAAGTAACCGTAGCGTTCACCCAGGCGGCTACTGCTGACTTCATCGGCGCTTGCGCCGCTGCCGTACAGGCAGGTAAGGCTCGCGGGTTTACACCCAAGTACGCCTTTATGAACCTCTTTGAGTTTTATAAAGTGCAATCTATGGAGCAGGTGATCAAAGGCAGCGCGTCGTTCGCCGCAAACGCCCTCAACATCTCACAGGTTCCCGACCTCGCAGCGGTTAATGCTTGGCTCGCAAAGCAGCCGTACGTTAACGGCATGCAGATCGTGGTTATCGACTCGGAGATCACTCGCGAGGTGGGTGACGATCAGACGACAGTTAATCCTTTCGCGGATGAACGCGTGGTGTTCTCGCCAACTTTGCTTTTGGGATCGACTCAGTACTCGAAACTAAATAAGAACATCCCTCAGGCAATCATCGCAGAGCGTTCGCTGGCATCCATCATTAAATATTCAGAGGCCGATCCTTACAAGGAGGTGACCATCGGCGAGGCCGATGCCATACCGGTAATGGATACCGCCTATCATAATATTTACCTGAAGACCGACGGCAACGCCTGGTAAACACGTAACACTACTTTGCTATGACTATACAAGACGCCTTAGTGGCAATTTCCTCATATCCGATCCCTCCTGCGACCGTGCAGACCATCTGCATGGCTCGCGGGGTGGACGCGGGGGCGGACTTCACCCTTGCACTTGCAAAGGGGGCTAATTATAAGCGCGCTATGGCCGACTTGTACATATGGCTGAGTGAGGCTCCGAATATTACCCAAGGAGAGGTGGATTTTTCCTTTAGCTCGGCGGAAAGGGCGTACATGCGCCGAAAGGCGGCGGCTATTCTGAACGAGGCGGGGGAAAATATCGACGGCGACCAATACGGCTATATGGGGAGCGTGCTATGATCATTACCTGCAACGGCTTTGTATCGTTCCTCCGACAAATAAGCGAGAGCGATAAGTTTGACGAAAGCGGCAACCCGCTGCCGGCTACGCCGCGGTGGTGCAATCCGTGGCCGTGCAACTATCGCAACATTACGGAGGAGCTGCAAAGGCGTAAGGATGCCGATCTGATACCGATGACAGTATATAAAATCCTTTGCGATTATTTGCCGGAGCCGGTGCAGCTGGCTAAACGAGTTAGATTGTACACCGACACCCTGGAGCTGATAGGAGAGTTTGCCGTCAGTCAATCGGAGCGTAAATACTTCACCCGACACATTGAGACGATAACGAGAGGTTAAACATGGCGTTGAAGATGACGACACCCTTGCAGGACATCGAGCGATCGATGATGCGCTATGCGGATAGGAGTAAAAAGGCTTTGACTCGCAGAGTGGCGTATATCGCGGAGGATGCCATCAACGAGCAGCGCAGACCGGACGTGGGCAACTGGACAGACCGGACAAAAAATCTTCGCGGCTCGTTGGGTTATAAAGTCAATATAGATGGAACCCAAAAAGTCAACGGCCTTAATCCGGAGGCCTCTCAGGAGGCGCGAGACACCTCGGCCGCGGTTATTGCAAAGACAATGCAAAAATACCGAGAGGGCATCGTGATCGTGGCATGCGCGGGGATGCCGTACGCGGGATATGTTTCACGACGCGGTTACAACGTGTTTGACACGGCTAAGATCAAAATGGTCGAGGGGCTCAAAAAGATGGAAGATAAGATGAAAAGGGGAGCAGCCGTATGATTATGACTCGCGGACAGATTGAAGACGCTTTGTACAAGCTCGTAAAAAACAGTCCTCTACCGGCGGCCGTTAATGGCGGGCTTTACAAAAGGGGCTATCGACCTGCTAAAAGCAGCAAAGAGGATATAGTCGTAAGTGTCAAGATGGGGACGGCCAATCAGATACAACGAGGCACGGCGTTGATAACGGTATTTGTGCCGTGGATCACGATAGCCGACGGCACTGACGGACGCAACATCTCCAGATGCAACGCCATCGAGATCGCCTTGCAGCAATTCATTAGTGGTCTTCCTGCAACGGCATCGGAGCGCAATATCCGATTGAGCCAGTCATACGCGATAGGTACGGACGAGGACGAGGACGTCAATCATAGCAGAGTAGTAGCAGAGTTAGATTATAACATTTTTACAGAGGAGTAAAACACAATGGCAGTAATATCATGGGGAAGACCCAAGATCGAAATAGTTAAATGGGCGGCGGGCGCTACTTCATGCCCTTCTACCGGATGGGCTACAGTCCCTAATCCTAAGGAGGACTCTACCGAGCTCGTCCCCACCAAGGGCGACAAAAAGGAAGCCTACGGAGAGGGCGGAGAGATTATCGATGTGAAGTACAAACGCAGCAAGTATGAGCTGACTTTTGAGCTTTACGTGAAGAAAGGCGAATCGCAGCCTATTCCTGAAGCCGACATAGACGACGGCGTGGTGAACGATATCTATGGCATCCGGATCACTCCGGAAGATACCACACTCGAGGGCATCTTCATGCCAAAGTGCTCGGTATCGGTTGATACGCTTTACACCGCAGCTGACGGAAAGCGCTTGGCGTACACGTTCTCCGGTATTCGACCTGCGGCCAATCAGAACACTGTGCAGCCTTACACGGCTACATAATTTCTTCATATTTAAGTTTTATTCATTTCAATTAACACCTCCGAGGGCGTCTGATGCGTAACAGCCTCGGCGCCCTTTTTCCAAAAAATGACGAAAAAAACAAAAACAATAGAGCAGAGGGCGGCGGATGCCGTTTTGCGGGAGGGTAAAACAGTGGTGGTGGGAGGAAAGACCTATACGCTGAAACCAATCACTGTACGCACGCTCATCCGGTTATCGGCGCAGGTCTCGGAGCTGCCGACTTTTGACGAGATCATAAAAGAGGAGGATCGCGCCAATTCTACGATCGACAGGGCGCGTGAGTGTGGAGCGCTCGGTGACATAATGGCATTATTACTTTTGCAGCGCGGTAAGAATGACGGGACGCTATGGCAAAAACATCAGTTCAGACGGCTGGCCGACGCCGCACTTGACCTTTATCCTTCGCAGCTTCATGTGATAATCGACACGGCTCTGGCGCCGGAGGAGGTGGGGTATTTTTTCGGCATTACCACTTTCCTGAGCGCAAGCAACATACTGAGGGCAACGAGGGGGGTGGAGACAAAAACCGATCCGACAGCATCTGGGCGCTGATAGCGGGGTTTGCAAAGAATTTCGGAGTGACGCCCGACGCCGTGCTGGATCACACATGGCTCGACGTGGTGCTTTACAGCGCATCGTTACCGAGTTACGATTTTGACGATAAACCTGACAAATCGGGCAAATTGGAAGATAGCGAGAGGATCGATGGCGACGATCCTAAAAATCAACAGAAATTGAGAGAGTTAATATATGGGAGCTGAGGGAAATCCTATTGTATTTGCGGCCGTGATGGACGTTAAGAGCTTCGATGCCGGGGCCTCACACGTAAAGCGGAGCGCCGGTAACATGCAGAAGTCGGTGGAGGCCGAGGGCGTAAAGATGCAACAGTCCTTCAACCGGATAGGTAGTGCTATCACCGCGGCCTTTGCCGTTACCAGCATAGTGGCATTCACCAAAAAGCTGATAGAGGTGCGCGGAGAGTTCCAAGCGATCGAGGTCAGCCTTAAGACTATCCTTAACGACGAGGCTAAGGGCGTCGAACTGATGGAGCAGCTGGTACACACCGCCGCAACCACGCCGTTCCAGCTTCAAGAGGTGAGCAAAGGGGCCACTTCGCTATTGGCCTACGGCGAAAGCGCGGAGACGGTCAATGAGACCTTACTCCGGTTGGGCGATATAGCAGCCGGCCTTTCCATACCCTTAAACGACCTGATTTATTTATATGGCACGACCATGGTGCAGGGTCGCGTATTTGCCATGGACATGCGACAATTCATGGGGCGAGGCATACCGGTAGCGGAGGAGTTGGCCAAGCAGTTTGGAGTGGCAAAGGACGCCGTCGGCGATTTGGTACGCGATGGCAAGGTGGGATTTGAACATATCAAGATTGCCATCGAGAGCATGACAAATGAGGGCGGCAAGTTTGCCGGACTCATGGGCGCAATATCCGGCACTTTGAAGGGATCGGTCAGCAACCTGCTGGACAGTATAGACATGGCTATTAACGATATGGGCAAACGTACGGAGGGCCTGTTAAAGGGCACTATTAACGCCGTGTCGTTTGCCGTGGAAAATTACGAATATTTGGCCAAGGCCATACTCGGAGTAGTAGCCGCTGTCGGTACTTACAAGGCGGCGCTTATCACGCTGGCAGCGGCTAAAAGGTTAGTGCGTTTTGCGGAGTCTGTGAAATTGGCATTTGAGCTGACCAAAGGGTTGAAAGCCGCCACACGGGCGCAAGAGATGTTTAATCTTGCGAGTGCTAAAAATCCTTATATCCTGCTGGCGTCGGTGATCGTGGGAGTGGCCGTCGCGCTAACCGCCTTTAACAAAAAGCAAAAAGAGACGCTCAAAAACGCAGGAGAGGCCGCCGCGGCAATCGACGAGGAGCGCAAAGCACTCGACCGGCTGTTTAAAATAGCGAAAAGTGAAAAGGCTACCAAGGAGCAACGCAAAAATGCGATCGAGGCGATCAACGCCAAATATGGAGATTATCTCGACAATCTGGTAAAGGAGACGGATAGCGTCAAAAAATTAGACACGGCATATAAAAATCTGACCGCAAGCCTTAACGCAAAATATCTGACCGAGTTAAAGCAGACGATGACCGGAGGCAAAGAAACCGCCCATCTCGACGCACAGGCCGCCCTGCAGGGAGCAATGGCCAAAATTGCAGAAGACATGACGGCGGAGCAGGCGGGGCGCTTCACCCGGACGATGCGCGATTACGTCACGAAATTCAGTAAGCGTCTCAACGCCGCCGATCTTTACGAAGAATTTGCGAGACAATACAAGCTATACACCTCAAAGGGCTTGGGAGGGCGCAAGGCGGGAACGCTATACAGCGCGATCTGGGATTTCAAAAAAAGCCAATACGAGCTATACGTGGCTAATAAGGAGTTCAACGAGTTTGCCAAGGGGTACAATGCCGAATTAACCGGTTTGACGCAGCTGACAACCGAGAGCGCCGCGTCTATGAGGCAGGAGCTGGAGGATGCCCGCAAGGCATGGCTCGCAGCCAAAAAGATATACGACGAGATGGATCGAGGCACTACTCCGACCGCCACGCTCAAGGGCGCAAAGGAAAACATGGATGCCTCATATACGACCTATGCCGACCTTTACGAGATATACTACGGGCAAAAACTTGATGCCGTGGTCAAAGCGCAAGCGAAAAGCGAGGAGGACATAGCAAAGGCTACGGAGCAATACAACGAGAGACTCTTTGCGCTGATGGCTGACGCCGAAAAAGTCATCATCGAGTCAACCGCCGTACAGATGACGGAGGGACTGACGTCATACAACGCTTCGCTTATTCAGGCAAAAGCCGAATACGACACGGCGATTGCTGACCTTAAGCAAAAGCGGATAGAGCTGCAGGCCCTCGCGGACGAGGCCGGGCTTAAACCCGACTTCACTCCCATCGAGATGATGGAGGGGGAGGCGCTGGCCAAGTGGATGCATAATACCGAGGTTGCCCAAAAAGAATTGTTAAAGGAATATGCTACCTATCTTGACAAACGCAAGGAGCTGACCGAAAGATACAATACTGAGATTGCAGAGCTCGAAAAGCTTGCGGCCACTGAGCAAGCGGAGGTGGCGCGCAAGCGCTTTGATGAGGCGCTCAAAGAGCTGGACTTCGCGGCATTAAAAGAAAACGCACTTTTTGAGAAGATATTTAAAAATCTCGACTATCTGAGTGCTGAGACGATAGAGGAACTGACGAAAAGACTTGAAGAGTTTATAGCGTTCATCGAGAGCGGGCTGAGCGGCGATGACGCCGGAGAGGGGCTGAAAAAATTCGGCATCACCGCCGAGCAGCTCGTATCGTTGAGAGATAGCACGGATCAGCTGTCCGAACTTAAGCGCATACTCGAGGGGTTGAGGAAAGAGGGCGATAAATTCGGTACGGCGTTCGGCAAGATCGGGGCCGCCTGGAAAAAGATGATAGACGAGTTCGCGGCCGGCAACATGACCGAGGCCAACGCCGCTCTCGAGTCGCTCCATTCACAGATCAACGCCATTGCCGGCGCTATCGAAGACCTCGGCCAGAGCCTGCAGAACATCGGATCGTCGACCGATAACGCCGGACTCGAAAAAGCCGGCAAAGTGATCTCCGGCATTGCTGACGCCGTCAGCGCGGCGGGCTCGGGTGCGGCAACCGGCGCGGCGTTAGGAGGCCCTATCGGGGCCATAGTAGGCGGGGCGCTGGGTGCGGGTCTCAACATCATCAAACAGATAACCGGCGCGCAGGCCGAAATGCAAAAGGCACATGATGCCTATGAGATCAAGGCCCGCACCCTGGCGACCGACCTCAACGCACTATACCGGGAGCGCTACCAATGGGCGCAAAAGATCGGCGAAAGCACCATGGCGTGGATGCGACGCGAGGGGGCGGAGCTGGAGCGTCAACTGGCATCGGCTACGAAAGACGCGCAAACGCTGATGCGTCAGTTGAGGGAGGAGAGTTACACTGTCTGGTATGAGGAAAAAGGAATATTCGGCGGTACGCGCTTGAAAAACCGGGACGAAATCATCGGCATGAAAAGCTATGCTCAGATAGAGCAGTTATACCTTCAGGGACTCCTTTCCAAAAACGCCACTATACTTTTTGAAAAGCTGAAAGCCGCACGCGAGGAAGCGGAGGGCCTGAGCGACACCGCGCTCGACTATCAGGAGCGGATGCGCCAAGCCCTGACAGGCAGTACCTATGACGGGGTGGTGGCCGGAATGGTAGCCGGCATAAAGGACGGCGGCAAAACGGCGGCAAGCACCTTTGAAGATTTGATGCGCGATGCCGTCAATTCATCGCTTGAGCTTTTTGCCAATTCCGAGATGCGCAAATGGTATGAGGAGTTTGCGACCTTGGCAGGAGATGAGGAGGGCCTCACCGCCGCGGAGATACAGCTATTGCGTAACAGTTATCTGGCGCTTTACAACAGCATCGACGAAAAAAACAGACAGCTGATGGAGATCACCGGGCTTGGATCGATAGCAAAACCGAGAGAGAGCGTGGCTCGCACAGGCCTGGCCGCAAGTCAGGAGAGCGTGGATATCACCAACGCCATAATGACCAACATCGCCAACCACACCTATGCGATGAACGAAAATGTACGCATGATGCGAGACATCAATTCGCAGCTGTTAATTAAAGTGACCAACATCGAGGGTGACACCGGCGCAATGCGGGGCGATCTTAAAGCGCTGCGTAACGACATAAGTGTAATAATGACAAAAGGACTAATGATAGCGAGATGATAGAGCTGACGATTGATAACATAAATATTGCGACAGACTACGGATGCAGGATGCTGAAAGGCACTTTAGCTGAGCTTTTGTCTCCGGCATCGGCAAAAAGCGTGAGCGTGACCGATTGGCCGGAGGTTGACGGCGTCGATCCTGACCTCGCCAATTTCAGTCTGGCCGCACGATCGTTTGAACTTCCCATTTACGCTCCGAATGATACGGCATACGCCGCATTATTAAACGCCTTAAAGGTAAATAACGGAGTCCACACCATCGGGGTGACTGACACGCCTATCAGCATAAACACGAGGATCACAGGCTTAAACGTCGAGCGCCAGATGCGCTTTTATACTTTGATGGTGGCCTTTACGGAGGACAACCCCAACTATAGCGGTACACCATCCGCGGGTGGCCGGGATTTGGGATACAAGCTGGACGGCGTGCCGTTGGGCAATTACGGCATCGACGTTTTGAAAGGTACTGAACACAGCGTTTTCACGCCGTCAAAAGCCAAACGGAATTTGACCATCGAGAGCGCCCTATCCGGCGGGCAAATATACGATGCAGCTGGAGGCCTCGTTTTAGCCCAAAAAAGCTGCCGTTTAAGGCTTCGGATAATTAAACCTATATCCAATGCCATTAATTCGTATTACGCCTTCCTGCACGATTTAACAAGGCAAGGATCGCATATTTTAACGGCTACCGGTGGAGGCTTGACGCGTTCGTTCAACGTCTACTATAAAATCGGACGGGTGACGGATTGCACGTTGATACAAGACAAATTATGGATCGAGTTTGAAATAGAGCTGGAGCAGTACAAAGGTTACGCGGGAGATTGAAATGATAGAGTTGAAATATAATTCACAGACGTTGCTCATACAACCGGACGACTCGTCCTTCCGGTATCGCACCATAATGGGAGAGCATTCGGTGACGCTGGTCTTCGACTTGCCGGAATACGTCGACATACCGCAATATGCCTACATCGACTATCAAGGGGAGCGGTACACGCGGAGACAACCCGCAGCGTTCGTCAAAAACGGCCCGCGCAATTACAGATACACTCTGATACTCGGCGCCGCACAGATGAGGTTGAAGGACTATATCCTTTATAACCCGATCGACAGCCGGCTCGAGTTCGACATGCACGCGCGGCCGATCGAGTTCGCCCAGATGATCGTAGCCAACCTCAACGCCCGAGAGGGCGCGGGGGTCTGGAGCGTGGACGACACGACACTTGACGCGGAGGCTCAAGTGGTGGCGTTCAGTTACACCACGCTTCACGAGGCGCTCCAGATGGTGGCGGACGCGTTCGGGACGGAGTGGGAAATCAACGGAACGGCCTTAAGGATCGGGCGCGTGGAATATAACAAGACCAACAGCTTGGCTTTACCTTTGAGCTACGGCGCGGGCAAGGGCATAGAGCCGGGGACAGGGCGCTCCAATTTCGACCAGTCCGACGCGGTCGCAAGGCTATACGTGCAGGGCGGGGAGCGGAATATCGACCCGAGCACTTACGGCGAAAAGACGCTGCGCTTACCTCGCAATCAACTGTACCACTTTGACGGGTATTATTTTGACGATGAGCGGGGTTATTACTATCCTTCCGTATTCGCCCCTAGACACAGATATCGCACCTCTCCAGACGGCTTATCGGTAGCGAGGGCGTGGTTATATATACCTTCCAAGAGGGAGGCGGTCATCGACTGCACGCACCACTACCCGAGCGAGCTGCACGCGGTTACAAGTGTAATCTTGGTTGACGCTGAAAGACACCACTATGACGTGGTGGTTGATGCTCCGGAAGACATACCTTACAACAGCGACACGCTGCGCATCGTCGGGGAGCAGGCCACGATCATCTTCCAGTCGGGGATGCTGGCGGGGCGCGAGTTCGACCTGCACACCGATGACGACGGAGTGATCCTCGCGGAAAAGGTATTTGACGGCTCGACATTCGTTGGATGGAGGCTTCCGATCGTACCGGCGGAGCATGACGGGATATTGATGCCCGATCCGGCGACGAACTATAAGCCCACCGTCGGCGACACCCTTAGGGTTTTCGGCATTACGCTCCCTCAAGATTACATTTGTAATAATACCACGAAGACCGGAGCGTCATGGCGAATGCTGCGCGATGCAATAAGATGGCTATATTACAACGAGATGCCGCGCTACAGTTTTACCGGCAAGCTGCAAAGGTCTTACGCACGGACGAATTGGGGAGCTATCGGCCCTAAGATAAAACTCGGCGGTTACGTCAGGTTCAGTGACGATCAATTTTTACAGACGCCAGAATTGATACGAATAATCGGAATTAAAGATTTCATCAATGATCCCTATGCGCCGGAAATAGAGCTGAGTAATACCACCTGCAGTGTGGGCTTTTCGTCGGAGCTGGCAAAATATGATGCCGACGAGGTCAGAGCGGAAAACGCAGCCAAGAGCGTCCGCGAGTACGCGCAACGCCGCTGGCGCGATGCAAAGGTGTCACAGGCGATGATAGAGGAGGCCTTGCTCAAGGAGTTTAGCAATACCATATCGCCGATAGCGGTCAATACCATGCAGGCCATATTCGGAGCGGAGAGCCTGCAGTATGACTTCATCACCTCCCTGACTAACGACACGGTGGTGGATCACGCCCTTGACGTGACGGCTTCGCAGCTGACCGCACCCGCGGCGTTCATCAAGCACCACACCATCGGGATCGACGCCGTCCAGCCGAATAGAGCAGCGGGCGAATACCTACGCTGGTCGGTATCGGCACTGACCTTCGCCCTGCAGACGGACAAATCATACTATCTTTACATCAAGGCGTCAAAGAGCAGCAACACCGCGACCTTTGTGGCATCGGAGAGCGCGATAGCGTATGATGCCGATCCTGACCATTACCATTTGTTATATGCCACTATCGGCATACTGCAAGGAGAGGAACGCGCGGTAACAAAGTGGAACGGCTATACGGAGCTGACGCCCGGACGCATAACGGCTTATAAGTTCCTATCATCCGACGGCCTGCAATATATCGACTTTTTGACTAAAAAGGCACGCATCGGTGACGCCAACACGTTTATCGACTGGAACAGCAACGGCGACGGCAAACTGAAGATCAGAGGGACGATAGTTCAAAGCCCATCAGGAGCGGAAAGCGTCATCGGCTGCTACCGCGAAGCGTTCAACGTCAACTTAAGTTATTACGTCGGCGACATGGTGACCTATCAAGGCACTACGTACCGATGTATTAAAAATACGACCACCGGAGCGACGGAGCCGCCGACCAACACTACCTACTGGGCCGTCGCTGCCGCCGCGGGAGTATCAGGATTGAATACCGCCATAGTGTACCTTTACAAAAGGAGCGCAACGAAACCAACGCGTGATTTTACGACTCCGATAGTTTATAATTTCAACACCGGATTTGACGACACCACCTATGGCACATGGCACACCAACCTCGGCGCACTGACGGGAGTCGATCCGATCTGGGTCATGGCCGCCACGGCGCTCGAGGACGAGGACAGCCCTGGCGACGCCACCATTGCCGCCAACCAGTGGTCAGAGCCGGTCAAGTGGGCGGGCGACGGCGCACCCGGCCTCAACAGCGCGACGGTCATGCTTTACCAAAGGGCGACCAGCGTACCGGCAAAGCCGGAGGGCAATCTTACCTATACCTTCGCCACAGGCGCGCTAAGCGGTACGCTGGGCAACTGGTCTCAGACAATACCGGCGAATAATGGGCAGCCCTGTTGGGTGATACAGGCAACGGCCATATCGTCTGACGCTACCGACGTCATAGCGGCGACGGAGTGGAGCGACGCACGAGGGCTGGTAGCGGATGGTGCGCCAGGCTTGCGGAACGCCATCGTCTATCTTTACAAACGCAGTGCGACCACGCCTACGCGAGACTTCACAACAAACGTCACATATGACTTCAGTACAGGCTTTACCGCCTCCACTTATGGCACGTGGAAAGCAAGCATCGCGGACGCCGCGGGGTCGGACGAGCTTTGGGTATTGGCTGCCACGGCCCGGGAGACAACACCGAACGGAGGGACGGCGGTCATATCACCGGCGGAATGGGCTGCTCCGGTCAAGCCTGCCGAAAACGGCCTCAACAGCGCCACCGCCGTCTTATACCAGAGGACGGCCGGCGCACCGGCAAAGCCGGCAGGAGCTTTGACTTACACCTTCGCCACAGGCGCGCTAAGCGGTACGCTGGGCAACTGGTCTCAGACAATACCCGCATCGAACGGACTGCCGTGCTGGGTAATACAGGCAACGGCCATATCATCCGGCGCAACCGACGTCATCGAAGCATCGGAGTGGAGCACCGCTGTAAAGCTCGTCGAGGACGGACTGAACGGCTGCCCTCTAAGAGGCGTTACCGAATGGCAGGCAGGGCGTCGTTATGAGGGTGGCAACCCGAGGGCGGGCGACGAATATCAGGACATCGTCGTCTATGACGGCAGTTTTTACGCGTGTACCGAAACGCACACGGCCACTGCGGCCGGTACACCCCCCACGCTCCTGGGAACGAAATGGAAAGCCGGTAGCCAATTCGACTTTGTGGCAACAAAAATCGCCTACATAAAAAAGACGTTGATCGAAAATGCCGTCATCGACACCCTGCAGACGCAAGAAGTTAACGGAGGCAGAATCGAGGCTATCGGCGATCGCATATCATCGTATAAAAATAACGTAGAGAAGTTAAAAATCCACAGCGGCAACCTTTCGCCTCTCGCGGGAGGCGAGAGCAATACCTACGACATAGCGAGCTCGTCAAAGACGCACTCCCACACGCACACCGGAAGCAACCCTATCACTGACACCGGTGACGGAGAGAGCACGCTCGCAATGGTCAGCCCTACGCTGGAGTATAATCAGGTGACAGTGCCGGCGTTGACGATAGGATTGACAACAAACGCCAGCGAGGCGAATGGAACGAGCGCCACGATCTACTGGTCGCTCGTATTCGGTGACTTACTCATAAGCCACGGGATGTTTACCGCGGAGGGCAATATTACTACTCTCGCTAAAACCATATCATTGCCCAAGAGCGTAAATTCAACATTGAAACTTTACTATTCCTACGAATTAATGTCGCAAGGCAATCAGGTAACCTTCACTCTCACGTCCAACGCAAAGAACGGCAACGCCATCATCTATTCGGTGAGTGGATTTACAGAAGTGGCGTCGGACGGGTTTAAAAGCCAATGGGCCAGCAATAAATATCTCTACATCGATTTAGATGATGGGATGAAGATGCAGTACGGCAATGCCCGTTTAGAGCTTGACGAAACAAATGGTATAAAGGCGAGCCACATTGGAGCTAATGACACTTTTGCTGTAGTAGCCAAAGACATAAAAGAAATAAAGGTAGTTACTGCTATGCCGAGTACGCCGGACAATAATACTCTTTACATTTTAACGCCTTAACTATGAGTGCAATAAACCTCGAAAATATAAACACCATAAAGTTGGGCAACCAACCTGTATCGGAGATTTACTTCGGCAGCGAAAAGGTATGGCCGGCAAAAGTTATAAGTCACGAATTGAGGTCATGGGCAATAACTTATGCCAACCCTGCCACATGGGCGGTAAGCGGTGGCTCGAGAACGGGGGCGGCGGCAAACGGCTCGGCCGTTTACATAAAGGGCACTATCGTAAAATGCGAAACCCAAAACGGCGTAAAAACCGATATTGAAACATTTACCAATGTCAACTTGATTGACTATTGCACTTATAATGACACCTGGCTAATAAAGGGCAGCGGTACTCTCTCCGCTCCGCACAGAGGAACAAACGGCTCGTCACCAAGCTATATCTTCAGCCTGCCAGAAAGGGGATTGACGGCAACGATTGATGTGACGGCATTGGCCGCCGTTTATCAGAATTTCAGCAATGTATCGGTAAGTTCAGCCGCGGTTTATCAACAAGAGAATACGGCAACCGCGGGTACTCCGCAAAAAGCATATCAAGATTACGGCTTTTCATACACTTGTCAGAGATATGATTCTTATGTGGATCTGGCTCCTGCATCGGGAGGCGACACCACTCTCACTTGTACTGCAACGCGTAAGACTACAACTACAACACCTTATTCTTTCACCAGCGGCTCGTCGATGAATGAGGTAACTGAAACAACGGGGAGCATAGACAATACGGTAATGACAGTTGCGAATAGCAGCCCTGCAGTCGGCACTTACTACAAAGATTTAGGATTGTTTTCTTTCAATTCGCGTGGAACAGACCCTGGTAATATCCGCGATACGATGATTACTTTTTCTACTCCATATTCAGGTAGCAACAACGCTTGGGTATTTCTTTACCAACAAAAAAACGAGGTTGTCAGCGATACCTATGTTTGGAGCAATCTGTCCGCCACATTATCGGCGTGGAACACCGGCGGCTCGTCAGCATACTATCTTGGCGATTATTGTTATCTGACGGCGGCCACTGCATCGAGACAACGGGTACAGACTTATACGAGTGGGTCAAAAGTTTATGGCACGATGGAAAATAACATCAATGTGCTCAGTCAAACGGAAATGAACTCGGTAAGCGGAGCAGGCCTGTCCATAAGTGGAGGCAGTCTCATATACGCTTCGAACTTAGGAAGCGGCTCCGGCGACGAAAACGTGCCCGCACGATCAGGTTACGTTTCGATAACTACCACTACCGGCCTATCCACCAGCAAAAGCGTCAGCCAGAGCGGCGTGGCAATAACCTATCAGGCGCTCCTTTACCTTACCGTCAGCAATACCGATTATACTACATATGAGTTTCTTGCAACGGGTGGTAGCGGAACGCTCAAACCTACCGGCATAACCTATCATAACGGAACAGAATACGCAAGAGAAAACTTGACCGCCTCATACATCTCCGGCAGTGATACGGCACATATCAAGCGCAGCGGACTGACCGTTACAGCCGATGACCTTGATAGAACAGAGTATGCGGCGGCAAGCACAACCTATTCGGTAAATTGGAAAGGAAAATCAGCTACTATAACCGCCAAACAGCAGGCGAACATACGATACAGAACGCTGCAATTCGGCTCATTCACAATCAATTTTGGTGCGGCAGGCGGTACAACCGCCCTATCTGCAACGAAATTCAGCACCTATACGGCTAACGGCACTCCCGTAAATGAGGGCTCAAGCGGCATAACCTATCAGCTTGGTAACGCATCAAGCACTCCTACAACAATGGGCAGCATCAATGCTACTACAAAGGTACTTACCATTCCAGACCTTGCCGATAATGAAACTATTGAGAGAACGGCTACTCTTACGGCAAGTGCAACGGATTATGGAAGCATAAGCACAACCATAAAGCAAGCAGCAAATATGCTTACCGTTACTTTCGTTTCCAACGACTTTGACGATTATTTGTCAGCAACGGTAACGGCAGGTACACAGAGTGCACCTATCGCTGCAAGCGGCGGAACGGCAAAGGTCAATGTAGCACTTACGCGAAAAGAAACCATTGTTGAAAAATACTCCTATACAAGTGGATATAATCAAAATCAGACAAGGTATGTCAATACCGATTATAACATTTCAAGCGAGATTGGCAGTAACTATGTAATCTCCGTCAATGTTCAAAATACAGGATATGGTACATTTTATCGAGATGCCCAAGCACATTATGAGTTTGACAGTAGGGGGACAGTTACGGGCAGCCAACGCAGCGCTCAACTGGAATTTAGCTCGCAATATTACCAAAAGACAAGTGGCAATATGTCGATAATAACGCAAGTATATCAAGAAAAAAACGAACTTATATCTCAAACCTACCTATACCGCAACCCCGACTTTGCTATCGGGAATTGGACGACGGGAGGAGCAATGGCGTCAGCTTTAGGAGATACAAATCCTAATATTACAAAGAGCTGTGAGAGAGCACTGCAAACAGTATACACGGCTACTACTGTTACCAGCAGCTACGTGACTGTTTACGATGTTGGCATTATCAGCGTCGTATCGGGAGTAGGTCTATCATATGATACGAGCGGAACGCCGCAACTCGTATGGGCTCAGAACTTAAGCGGACAGATACGAAACGGCAAGGTGCGATGTACTTGGCAAGGTACGGATATGGGCTATACGGAAGTTGATGTGGCACAAAATAAATAATGTTTAACTATAAATAAAAAAGGAACAAAACATGGAAAAGATTTTAGACTCGATTAAAAATTTCATTACCGGCAAAGGCTGGCCCGCGTTTTTAATCATCGTGATTTATGCACCGGCATTGATCGGCGTGTCCGGATGGCTTTTTTGGCAGGGAGCCATCGGCTGGGCAGTGGTGGATTTGATCTCACATCTGATCTTCCTGCCGGTGGTAATTGACATCATCCGCAGAGCACTCAAATGAATGAAATCTTAGCTACCATATTAAACGTGGTATCTCTGGCGTTCAGTGCCGGAGCCTTCACGTACATCATCTATTTTAAGGAGCGCAAAGTAAAAGAGGGTGGGGAGGCTATAAAAACGAAAGAGGAGGCGAAGGCCACTATCATCGCTACTTTTGAAAAGGAACTTAGTCTTTTACCGACTATGAAAAAAGCCATTGAGGAGCTGATAGACAAAGATGTTAAAAACTCTAAAATAATAGGCGAGTTCGCCATTCAAATTGAAAAACTCGAAAATCGAGTAACGCTCGAGATCGAAAAGAAAACCTTTGCCGAAAAATACATATGTGAGCTGGTGGAGTGTCAGGAGCGAAAGCCGCCGTTTGGCACTTTCTCCTCCGATAACCCTCCGGTTAAGATGGCGAAGCGAGCTCCGAGAAAAAAGACAGTTAAAACCGAAATCGCATGACTATTTTAGACCATTATCCAATACACATCACGTCGCCATTCGGCATGAGAACGCACCCGATCACGAAGGAGAAAAAGATGCATTACGGAATCGACCTCTCATGTCCGGTAGGAACATTGATAAGGACGCCGGTGGCCGGCATCATCAGATTTACGAAAACCGACAGCGCAAGCGCCGGCATATATCTGTTTTTAGAATGCATGATCACCGGCGACAAATACGGATTTATGCACCTTTCAAAGCTCCTTTGCAAAAAAGGCGATATTGTCCAAAAAGGACAATTCATAGCATTGAGCGGCAACACCGGCGCGAGTACCGGGCCACACTTGCATTTTGAACGGAGTATCAATCCTAAATGGGGGCCGGACGGCTACGTTTCGAGACTGAACGAAAAATGTGTTGATCCGACCGACAAAATACAAATTGATTTTTCAAAAACGCCATGAAACTACTTTTTACCTTCATCATAGTGTTTTGTTTCATTTTTCAAAGTTGCTGCCCTCGTGTCGTGCTGCCACCGACACGCGACACGAGTTCAGTGACGAATATTGAAACGACAGAGACATGGATTGACACTTTAGCTAAAATCCAGCTCCCGGACGAGACGGCGACTAACGTGACGGAAGACAGTACCTCAACCGTCGAGACTTCGGCCGCGACCAGTACTGTGACTATTGCCAAAAGCGGCAAAGTGACACACACTATTAGCAACAAACGTGATCCTTTATTCATACCTACTAAATTTTTAGTCCGGGCCGTGCAGCAAAAAACGGAGATGACAATTAAAGAACGTGAGTACATACCTATTGAAAAAGAGCTGACCAAATGGCAAAAGTTTTTGATTTACGCAGGCGGAGTTTTGGTATCAGCAATAGGAGGCGCGATATTGTTTGGGATTTGGAAATTAATCCGGAGGTTTATCATTTAAAATTTAAAAAAGCAAGAAGATACAATTTGGTTAAAAGAGGTAAATAGCCAAACTCTGCAATTTGCTTTACGTTCTTTAGATACTGCTTATGTGAACTTTTTTAGAGGTAACGCACAATTCCCAAAGTTTAAATCAAGGAAACATAAGAATACTTTTACTGTACCACAATTCGGAAAACTTGAAGATGGTAAGATAATACTACCTAAGTTTAAAGGTGGAATTAAAGTAAAATTGCATAGAGAAGTTAAAGGTGAAATTGGTAAAATGTGTATTACCAAAACACCTACTGGAAAATATTATGTTTCCATTTTCACCGAACAACGAATTGAGGATTTACCAAAAACTAACAAACAAGTTGGAATAGACTTGGGGCTAAAAGTTTTTGTGATTACGTCTGATAACAAGAAATTTAAAAATAACAGATATACAAAGAAATATGCAAAACAATTAAAGAAAGCACAACAGCACTTATCTCGTAAACAAAAGGGTAGTAATGGGTTTGAAAAACAAAAGCTCAAAGTCGCTAAAATTCACGAGAAAATTGCAAGTTGTAGGTTAGATACCTTACACAAAGTGTCGCATCAATTAGTTAATGAAAACGACCTAATTGTATGCGAAGACTTAAACGTGAAAGGTATGATTAAAAACCACAAATTATCCAAACACATTGCTGATGCAAGTTGGGGTAATTTTGTTACACTTCTTCAATATAAGTGTGATTGGTATGGAAAGGAATTGGTTAAAGTTAATCGTTTCTATCCATCATCAAAGACTTGCGGAGATTGTGGTTGGATAAATCAAGAATTAAAACTTTCAGATAGAGAATGGACTTGTAACTCTTGTGGTGTTGTACACGACAGAGATGTAAATGCAAGTGTCAATATTCTAAAAGAAGGTTTAAAAATACATCGGCAGGGACTGTCGATTACAAAGGTGGAGAGGAAATCAGACGTTAGTAATAACGCACACTCTGCGAAACCCGAAGCCCAACCCATCGCCTTTGGCGTGGGTGGGTAGTTCACTGCAAAATAATTGAAAAAAAGTGCAAAAAAATGCAAAATATTTGTTATTAAATTTGGTAAATTCAAATATTAATATTACCTTTGTAGTAGAAAAAGAAAAGAAACATTAACACTTGTTGTACCGTTTTACCATTAGCAAGGTACAAGGGGTACAAAATTCAAAAGGATATGAGATACAAATGGAAACCCACTAAAGCCCAAAAGCGTGAATTTGCTGAACGTATGGCAACCGATACAGCATACAGCGAAGCATACCACCAACGTAAAGAGCAAAGAGCCGAAAAAAGGCGTTCAACTTCAAAGTTTGACTACCAAACAGCAGGGGGCGAATACGTACCCACAGAAAGCCAAAATAAAGCAGCGTTTGAGTTGCTGAACCTCAACCCTACACCCGAACAAAAAGAAGCCTGTAATATGGTTTTGTACGGCTATTCATGTAAAGAGAAAGTACACCACGATTTTATACACCTCATCAATGAGTACATACGGAACAAAAAATAAAGTTTGTTCAGAGAGTACCAAAAGTAACTTTAGTAACTAAGCATAAAAGACAATGGAGTGCCATCATCAACGACATGACGCTCATCGACGCAACTAAAAACGCCTTTGAGCCGAAAAGGCGCGATCTCGACCTTTTGAAAAGCATAGTAAAAAATGGATAAGTATAAAGCAAGATTTTACATAGGTAGCCTCCTTGCCGGATATAGGCAGGAGGCCGGCCTTACACTCAGGGAGGCGGCCGAAAAAGCAGGCGTCACCTTCGCAAACCTCAGCAATATCGAGCGGGGCCGCTACAGCGTGGGGCTGGACGTCCTGACCCGGATCGCCATAATTTATGGTAAAAAAGTGGATTTGACCGATTTACAAGATTAAGAGCAAATACGATATAATTAAAGGAGCTCTTTGCTAAGAGCTCCTTTTTTTATGCCTACCGGTCAAAGACCTTCATGGCCTCGGCCTTTGCCGTGTCGGTGACATCGATATAGGGTTTCATGGCGTTGTAATCGGAATGCCCAGTCCATTTCATTACTATATTTGGAGCAACGCCAAGCATCAAGGCGTTGCAGATAAAAGTGCGCCGGCCGCAGTGCGTTGTTATAAGTTGCCATTTTTCGTAAACCTCGTCAATTCTTTTTGCGCCTTTGTAATAAGTAACGCGCACCGGCGAATTTATGCTGCATAGACGGCAAATCTCTTTGATATGGCGATTCATAACCTGATTTAGCATTTTCGGAAACACCCGATCATCTTCAAAGGCCTCATCGACATAAATGCCCAAAATGGCATCGGAATAGCGCAAAATTGAACAAAAATTTCTAAAAATATTTGGTATTTATAATTATTATTTCTAACTTTGTTCTCAGAAAGATATAGTTACATACATATTTATACACATATAGAGATACAAAGTTATAAAATAAATTTTAGAACTCCCTAAATATCAATGAAAGATGAGACTTACCTATCACAAAAAAGGCCCTAATCCTGGCCGAATTAACGTAAACCAAACGCTCCTGACAATGGCGATAGGAGAGAGGTGGACGATCAACTCGACGACCGCCTCGCCGGAGTGCGTGAGAAACGCATGCAGCTATTTGAAGCGCAAGACCGGACGCATCTACTCCGTCAACTACGACAGCAATTCCAACAGAACCGTCGTGACACGTACGCTATGAGAATTTATCACTTCAAAGACGGCCCGCGAAAGGACGAAATCAATCTCGAGACTACTCTCGAGTCGATGGCCAAATACGAGAAGTGGACGACAAAGCCCGACTGGGCAGGATCGTTCCTGTACGCAGTGGCCACCGCCGTTGAGGCCTGGCCGGAGCGCCGCTATGACGTTTCATTCGACTCCGTCACTAACCAAGTTACAATTTACAGAGCATTATGAAAAAAACTACCGACATAGTAAAGGACATGAAAAACATAGCGTATGGTGGAAGACTCACGCTTTGCGCTGACGACGCCGGATCTGAAATACACCGAGCAATCGATTACTCTCACAGCGCTTATCCTAACTTTTTTACCATAACCTATGACAGCTTTACCGGACAAATAACCATTGAACGACAATGAAAGCGCAAAACATCATCGGAACAACCCTGCTCCTTTTTGGTTTCATCCTGATCGTAACCGAGGGGCTGGAGATCATCGGGCTGGCGCTCATGGCCGGCGCCGCTTTAATCGGAAACATCAAACCCTTTAATACAAAAAAATCATGAACACTTTACAACTTATCCTATTCTTCGCAGTGATTATGGCTTTAGCTTCCTTAGGGGTAGCTTTAATTTCCATAAGTGTGGCTTTCAGTTATAAAAAAGCGTATGACAAAAAACGCGAAGAATCAAAAGAAGCCTTGAAAAAATATGTATCTGTTCAACATGACCTCACCCTAAAGATGGAGCTCATACAAGACCTTCAAGAGCGCAATGAGAAACTCAGAAAAAAAGGCGCCGCGTTAGATAAAGAAAACGCCGAGCTGAGAAAAGAACTCGAGTATCTGGAAACCCGCAACCTCGACGTGGAGTCAGAGTTCTCAAATTATAAAACGGAAGCGGAAAATGAAATAATCGAGCTGAGAGAAGTCGTCAACCATTACGAAGTCAATCGCCAAAATCAAGAAATCTTTAGAGAGCAGATAGTCGCCCACATCATAGCATAGGAGAAAAACCCTTTAAAAATTTATAAACATGGAACCTTTAAAAATCAACATTGAAATCTCTTTGAGCGACAAAACAATTGATTTGCTCAAGAAATTATTAGTACCGACGCTCTGGTCATCCCCTTGTATTTCGACAATGCCGCCTGAAAACGTATCCCCGAAAGCCGTCGAAACGGCTTTCGGGCCGGAACGCCAAAAAGCCGCTCCAAAAACTAAAACGGAAAAGCAACCGGAGCCTCTGGCTGAGGAAACGCCTGAGGAAACGCCTGATGACATCCCTGACGGCGCGATGATAACTGACGCCGAACTCCGCCAACTAACAGCTGACGCGAAAAACAAAAGCAGTGCGGCCGATATCAGGGCAATATTCAAAAATTTTGACATCAAGAACTCGAGCGCCTGCCCCATTGACAAAAGGCCTGCGCTGAAAGCCGAACTCGAAAAAATCATCGCCGCATGAACAAAGTAAAAGAACAAAGGGCGCATGCCGTTCTTGCGCCCTCCAGCTCGCACCGGTGGCTTGTATGTCATCCGAGCGCAAGGCTTGAGGAAACGATGCCCGACACCACGTCACCCTATGCAGCGGAGGGGACGATAGCCCATGCCTCCGCAGAAGTGATGCTGCGATACCACCTGCTTAAAAAAGCCGCTCAGGCCATAAATTTGGATGACCCGGAGCTTATCAAGCACTTGCAAAATGAAAAGAAAAAGCATACGACGTTTTTTGACGAAAACCCGGATGCCGACTCCTTCGAGCAGATTTGCGACACGGTACATGACGGCTATGTAAAGATAGTCTATGAGGATTACTTGGCATTAAAAGCCAAGGACGATAGCACCGCGCTGCTGATCGAAATTCCGCTCAAGCTATCGGAATTCATCCCCGAGGGCTTTGGTACAGGTGACGCCGTGGTTATTGGCGCCGGGGAACTCCGGGTTTACGACCTCAAATATGGCAAGGGCGTCCGTGTCGAGGCCGAAGATAACACCCAGATGCAATGCTATGCTGTTGGCGCACTGGCAGGCCCTGCCGAGCTGTACGACATCGACACCGTCACCATGGTGATCTTGCAGCCGAGGCTTAACCACGCCGCACACTGGACACGTACCGCCAACGAGATTTGGCAGTGGGCCGAAAGCACGCTCCGGCCGGCGGCAAAAAAGGCGTTCATCGGAGAGGGCGAACTGATTCCCGGCGACCATTGTAAATTCTGCAAGGTGGCCGGACTATGCAAGGCCCTTGCCACGTCGGCCGTCGAGACTGCCGACGACGCCACCGAGCCAACGCTCATGACCAACGACGAGATCGCCGCTGCTCTCGACCGCATAGACCTCGTCAAGACGTGGATTAATGCCATCGAGGCGTACGCCTTGGAAAAGGCGCTGGCCGGCGAAAGGTTTACCGGTTACAAGCTCGTCGAGGGCCGCAGCAACCGCAAGATCGAAGATCAGCAAGGCGCGATGGACACCCTGAGGGCCGCAGGCTTTGAGGACAGCGTGTTTATCCGGCCGGTAGAGCTCAAGACGATAACCGACCTTGAGAGGGCTCTCAAGAAAAAGAACTTTGAGACACTGCTCGGAAAATTCGTCATTAAACCGCAGGGCAAACCATGCCTCGTGCCGGTAAGCGACAGCCGACCGGAGCTGAACGATCCTAACCAAGACTTTAAAGATTTAATCAACTAACCTTTTAACATTTATACCATGGACAATGTAACCACAAAAGTAATGATCGGAGAGGTACGCTTTTCTTACGTGCATCTGTTTACACCCGATCAGATCGATGATTCCAGCGAACCAAAATACAGCGTTTCGCTGATCATCCCCAAAAGCAACAAACGACTGATCAACGACATCAAAGCGGCGATAGACATCGCCCTTGAAAATGGAGTGTCGAGCAAATTTGGCGGCAAAAAACCGACCGGCTGGAAAAGCCCTTTGCGTGACGGCGACATCGACCGACCGGACGATGACGCTTATGCAAATTCGTTCTTCATCAACGCCAGCTCTCGAATGAAACCCGGGGTTGTAAAGCGAGACAAGGTATTAGGCAAAAATGCGCTGGTACAGATCACCGACGAGGAGGAGGTTTACTCCGGCTGCTACGGCTACGCATCGGTCAACTTCTTTGCCTTCAACACTGCCGGCAACAAAGGCGTGGCCGCCGGACTTAACAACGTGCTGAAAACTCGCGACGGAGACTATCTCGGAGGCCGCGTATCGGCGGAGGCCGACTTTGCCGACATCAACGCACAGCTCGAGGATGACGACGAAAACCTTTACTAAAACGATTTGAGGCGATGGGCAGGGGGCGCCTACTCAGATGACAGCGAGGCGTCACGTTCTTTTTTTAATCTTTCCACGAAGTCCGGCGAATGCGCCCTGTCTGATAGGGCGCAAGCAGGCGAGAGGAGACCATAGTATCTAATATAGTAAGTGTGTAAAGCCTCTCCTCCCCGCGGGTTCGACTCCCGCCGCCGGACCAAAAAATCAATTAAATACAATATTCATGGACACTAAAATTATTTGCAGAAGCAAAGGGAGAAAAAATATAAAATCTTAGCATCATGGAAGAATTACAAGACAAAACGCAAACGATTTATCAGTTTACAAAAGTAGCCGAGGTTGAGGCTACTCCGGTAAGAGATCAGGGCGAAACCGGCGCATGCTGGGCATTCGCGACAATTTCATTTCTCGAGTCTGAACTCAAGCGAAAAGGCATAGGCACTTTTGACCTTTCGGAGATGTTTGTAGTGCGTCACGAATATGCAGAGAAAATCAAAGATTACTATCTCCGACAGGGGCGTGGACATATAGGCCAAGGAGCGATGCCACACCGTGTACTTGAGATCATCGCAAAATACTGGATAACATTAGCATCGGACTATCCGGGGATGCCTCTTAATTATAAAAAACACGATCATACCGAATTGTTCGCTTATTATGAGGCCTTGGCTTATGCCGCTGTAGAATTGAAACGCTACTCCGCTGAATTTCATTCATTATTACAAGATTTATTAGACATCTATTTAGGAGACAAATACCGAACTTTTGTCCTTAATAATCGCAATACCACGCCTAAAGCATATGCCTCACTTATAGGGCTTACAGATTTAAATGACTACATCGAGATTACAAGTTTTTTGCATCATCCTTTCTATACCCGTTTTCCTTTGGAAATCGTATCAAATTGGAATAACCTACCTCTTTATAACGTGCCACTTAATGACTTGATGGCGATAATTGACACGGCTCTACTTAATGGATATTCTTTTGTTTGGGGAGGATCACAAACGGAAGCATTTAATCATAATATGGGAATAGCTATAGAACCTTTAGAAAAAGACATCGAAGACGCCTTAAAATTGAAGAAAATATACCCGGAAGAATACGTTAGCCAAGAATTACGGCAGACAAATTATGAAACTTATATAACGGAAGATGATCACATGCTGCATGTTACCGGGTTATACAAGGATCAAAACGGATGTACATTTTACAAATGTAAAAATTCGTGGGGTACAAAGTTAAACGAAGATATGGGAGGATATCTATACATGTCAAAGGCATATATGCAGATGCGCACCATGTACATACTGATACATAAAGAAGCAATCCCTACACCGCTTTATATAAAAATGAACTTATAAGCGCCATGGAAGATTTACTGATCATACCACGCGCGATCCTCGCCATCATAGGAGCGATACTTTTCATTTTATTTCTTCTATTCGTCGCGTTATTCAGAGCGGTGCTACGACAGACAAATATGCTTCGAACATTGATCAACTCCAACAATGATGCAAAAGTCAAGTTAGGATATAAAAAGAACTCTGAAAAACCATGAACAAAGACCTGACCGCTGAGAGTTATACATTTGCCAAAACGCAAACAGAGGCCGCCTTTTCGAGACTTATATCAAGATTTCAAAAACTGACCGGACTTAAAGTGACTAACATAATATTAACTCCCGGGGAGCATTACTCCCTTGTGAAAATAGACACGAACTTATGACCAAACTATTTTTAGACATCGAGACCTACTCCCCGGAGCCGCTGGCCGACTGCGGCGTTTACAAATATGCCGCGCACCCGGATTTCAAAATACTGCTCCTCGCATACGCAATTGATGACGGCCCGGTAGCGATTTTGGACTTGAGCGAGGGCGATCAGATACCGAATGGCCTCTACCGAATGATGCTCGACAAAGAGGTCGTGAAGATCGCACATAACGCCTCCTTTGAAAGGGTATGCCTAAAGCGTCATTTCGGACATGATTTGCCGAATTGGTACTGCACCATGATACAATGCCAAAAAACTTGCCTCCCGCCAAGTCTCGATCAAGCGGCAAAAGTGCTGAAACTGAAAACTAAAAAAATGGAAGAGGGCAAAGAGCTGATCAAGCTGTTCAGTCTGCCCAAAAAAACCGCGTTCTTAAACGAAAGCCCAAGGGTGCGCAGAGACGAGGCACTGGAAAAATGGGAGCTTTTTAAGGAGTACTGCAGGGTGGACGTTGAGGTGGAGCGCGAACTATGCAAGGCGCTGAGCTGGTACAAAATAAACCCGACCGAACGACAATTATACGAAGTCGATCAGGCGATCAACGACAGGGGCATAAAGATCGACCGCAAGCTGGTGGACAATGCCGTCAAGATCGAGGCAATCTGCTCCAGCCGGCAACACCTCAAAGCGTCGGCCCTCACCGGACTTGACAACCCGAACAGCGTACCGCAATTGAAAGCGTGGCTCGAGGAGCGCCTCGGCATCGAGGTGCCGAGCTTGACGAAATCGGACATCGCCGAGATACTGGAGATGACCGATGACCCGGTCGTGCACGAAGCCCTCAACATGAGGCGCAAAAGCGGAAAGACCAGTATCAGCAAATATGGTGCGATGCAGGCGGTAGCGGACAATGAGGACGACCGCCTCAGAGGGTTGTTCCAATATTATGGCTCGCGTACCGGACGGTGGGCGGGGCGGCTGGTGCAGCTGCACAACCTCCCGCGCAACACGCTTGACGATCTCGACTTCGCAAGGCAGGCCGTAAGGGAAAACGACATGGAGCTGCTTGACCTTTGCTTTGACAACGTCCCAGCCGTTCTATCACAGCTCATACGCACCGCGCTGGTGCCTAAAAAAGGCCACACGTTCGTCGTTTGCGACTTTAGTGCCATCGAGGCACGGGTCATCGCGTGGCTGGCAGGGGAGCAGTGGGCAATCGACGTGTTCAACGGACACGGCAAAATTTATGAGGCCACCGCCGCGCAGATGTACCGGTGCGACGTGGACGAGATCACGAAGGCCGATCCGCGCCGTGCCAAAGGCAAGATCGCCGTGCTGGCCTTGGGTTTCGGGGGCGGGATAGCGGCCCTGCAGGCGATGGGCGGACTGAGGATGGGCCTGAGCCGGGACGAGATGGAGGCACTGGTGCGCCAGTGGAGAGACGCCAACCCTAACATCGTATCGCTGTGGTATGAGGTCGAGGATGCCGCAAGACAGGCACTGCTTACACACTCCCCAATAAGTGTAAGACCTAATCTCATAATCACCACGCAAAATGACAGCAACGACTTGATCATCCAGCTGCCCTCCGGACGCCAACTCGTCTATCGCGACATGCAGACGGGACTCAACCGCTTTGGAAAGCCCTCGCTCGTTTATAAAGGCGTAAATCAGACCACGCGCAAATGGGAGAGCATCGAGACCTACGGAGGCAAACTGACGGAGAACATCGTACAGGCGATAGCTCGCGACTGCTTCGCGGAGGCGTTGATAGAAGCGGAGAAAGCCAATTTAAACCCGGTGCTCCACGTCCATGACGAGATCGTTTGCGAAGTGCCGAAAGAGCTGGCAAAAAGAGCGCTTGAGACGATGATGAAAATTTTCAGTAACAGGCCATGGTGGGCTTTGAGCCTCCCATTAAAAGGCGGAGGCTTCATAACCGAATACTACCGGAAAGACTAATGGCCAAGGGCAAAAAAATACAATGGACGAAAAAGAAAGACGACAGACTCAGGGAGCTTTTTCCTTACGAGTTCAACGACGACGTCGCAAAAGCCCTGAAGGTATCGCCAAGGTCGGTGACGCGCAGGGCCAGAGAGCTAGGGCTGGAAAAGGCTCCGGACTTCCGGGAAGTGAACGCGGAGGCGTTAAGCAAGCGCCTGAGAAAAGCGATCAAGAACGGAAGACCTAACCCTACTAAATTCAAAAAAGGTAAAGAACTTACCGGGCAACCTTTCAAAAAAGGACATCGGTTGACGGAAGAACAGAAACGAAAGCAGTCTGACTCGATGAGAAAGACACATGCGGCAATGGACACTCGAAAGAAAAAAAAAATAGCGGAAAAGAAAAGTAAGACCATGAGCGAATTATGGGCTAAAGACAGGGTCAGGGCCAAATACGGACTTAAGCAGAAAACAAAATTGAGGCTTGGGAAAAAATACGAGGGTTATCCCTCACTTTATTAAAGATGCCATTGGCCGGACATCGTATGGTGCTATGAGCAGGTTTGCCTTGCAGAAATGTTCAAATTTAGCACAAATGTTATTGGCAAACTTGCTTATAGCACGTGTTAGCTGCTGGCACGGTAAATTTAGTAGAATGTTTAATCGAAGCACAAAAGAAAAGTTTTTAAAATGAGCGAAGGAAAAGTAATATCAACAATAGGCTACGACCAACACGAAATAATTCGTAACATAATAGAGCTACATTGCCCACAAGGTATTGAATTAGACCCTACATATTCAAAGGATAATTTTTATAATAAAGCGGGTATTGACGAACCTTTAGAAAAGTTTGATTTATTTCCACAAACAGATGATACTTTGCAAGCAAACGCAAATGATTTGCCACACTTGGACAATACTATTTCATCAATAATGTTTGACCCGCCTTTTGTGGTAGGGCATACAAAGCAAAAGCCTTCTGGAATTATTGGCGAAAGGTTTCACGGATTTAGGTATATACAAGACCTTTGGAAATGGTATTCAGAATGTTTGCAAGAGTTTTATAGAATACTTGAGCCAAATGGAACGCTGATAATTAAATGTCAAGATACGGTAAGTAGTGGCAAACAATGGTTTTCGCACTTATACATTATGAATGAAGCTGAACGAATCGGTTTTTACAACAAAGACCTTTTTATTCTTCTTGCTAAAAACAGAATAATTGGACACAACCATAGCAACCAACAACACGCAAGGAAGTTTCATTCATATTTTATTGTTTTGAAAAAACAAAAGCGGGCTGGGGAAGTTTTAAAAACTTTTCACTCACAATGTTTAATCGAAGCGATACGGTAGTGCTTGCAGCTAATTATGAGATTGACGAATGGTAAATATTTAAATAACGACATATGCAACGAACCTACACCATCTCCACAGGGCGCTCACGAAAGGAGATTAAATGGGTAAACAGACAGATCACCTGGGAGGCGCTCACCCAGAGGCTGGCAAAGACAAAACGCACAGACGAGACGGTGGACGAATACAGAGCGATGCGAAAAGCCCAAAAAGGGCTTGTAAAGGACATCGGGGGCTTTGTCGGTGGGGCCATCGAGGGCGGCCGCCGAAAGGCCGGAGCCGTCAAGCACCGCTCCCTCGTGACGCTCGACATCGACTATGCCACGCCGGAGACGCCGGAGATCATCGCGGACATGCTATCCGGAACGGCATGGTGCATCTACACCACGCACGGACACACGAAAGACGCGCCGCGTTTCAGGCTCATAGTGCCGTTGAGCCGCGACGTGACGGCCGACGAGTACGTGCCGATAGCACGCCGCATCGCCGACGACGTCGGAATAGACATGTTCGACCTGACGAGCTACCAGCCGATGAGACTGATGTACTGGCCATCGACGCCCAAGGACGGCGATTACCTCTTCCTGCAGGGGGAGGGCACACCGGCCGACGCCGATAAGATACTCGACAGCTTTACCGACTGGCGCAACGCGGCGGAGTGGCCGGTGGACAGCAACACCATCCGGCTCGCGACCGGACACGGATCAAAGCAGGAAGACCCTACGACAAAGCGCGGCATAGTAGGCACGTTCTGCAGGGCGTACTCCATAACCGCTGCCATACACGCGTTCCTGCCCGACATTTACGAGCCTACCGCACAGGAAGACCGGTGGACTTACTCCGCCGGATCGACCGCAGGAGGCCTCGTAGTCTATGACGACAAATGGGCCTACAGCCACCACGGCACAGACCCGTGCTGCAGTAAGCTATGCAACGCGTTCGACTTAGTGCGGCTGCACCTGTTCCACGATCTGGACGCAGAGGCCGACATCAACACGCCGGTCAACCGGCTGCCGTCATACACGGCAATGGATCAATACGCCCAAAAAGACGCCAAGGTACGCACGCTGATAGTGAGAGAGCAGATGGCAAACGTCAACGAAGATTTTAAGAACATCGCCGATCCGGCCGAAGTGGAAGGAGAGGAGGATTGGAGGAGCATGATGCAAATTGAAAATAAAAAAGTGCTCAACTCACCCTACAACTTCGGCCTTATCGTGCGAAACGATCCAGGACTAAAAGGCAAAGTGATGCGCGATGACTTCAAGGGCCGCGACGCCGTGGTGGATGACCTGCCGTGGCGGGATAAAAAGGCCGACCAGTGGTGGAACAACAGCGATGACAACGGACTGATCGACTACGTCTCGGCCAATTACCGGCTCACCGGCAAGCAGGCCCTCCTCGACGCGCACGACCTTGCAGTCAGTCAGAACTCCTTCCACCCGGTGCGGGACTACCTCAACACGCTGAAATGGGACGGCATCGAGAGGCTCGACACCTTGGTGATTGATTACCTCGGGGCCGAGGACACGCCGCTCGTGAGGGCGCAGACGCGCAAGCATTTTACAGCCGCCGTGGCCCGCGCGATGAGGCCCGGAATAAAATACGACTACGTCCTGACGATGATCGGCCCTGAGGGCATCGGCAAAAGCACGCTGATACGACTGATGGGCCGCGACGAGTGGTTTGACGACAGCCTCACCGGCATAGAGGGCAAAGAGGGCATGGAGCAGATAAGAGGCAAATGGCTCATAGAGATGGGCGAATTGACGAATTACAAGAAAAGCACCTCGGAGGCTTACAAGGCGTTCCTTTCAAAGCAGGAAGACGC
>ERZ1026796.300-NODE-300-length-42726-cov-4.174793_pt1 | contig 42726 bp, 38 predicted proteins | sample MGYA00520874_ERZ1026796 | MGnify/ENA primary metagenome ERZ1026796 (study PRJEB33270, sample SAMEA104284474) | anaerobic digester metagenome | biome: Anaerobic digester microbiome; feature: mesophilic sludge digester; material: Anaerobic digester biomass | place...
CTCTTAAATCAAGCTCAAGCAAAATTTTTAACATCTCCTTTTTGGAAATCCTTTCTTTTCAAATCGGCATGATAGAGCTGATTAGTTATTGGAAAGCAGCATGTCCTCAAAAGGTTGTTGTTGACGCCGGATATCTATGTGATTTTCAGATCGAATGGTGGAAAAATGTTTACTTTAAAGGCTTGGGCGAATTTTTCTATGTAAATGGTATCGAAACTAATATTCACGAATTTTTGAATATCGAAATCAACAGTTCAAAAGAGTATGAAATGGAGGAGGTTGAAGTTGGTAATAGGATTCTTATTCCGATAGGTGGCGGAAAAGATTCGGCGGTAACACTCGAACTTTTAAAAAAGTCAGGTTTCGAAATTATTCCTTTTATTCTTAATCCACGAGCCGCATCTTTAGCCACTGCCATAACGTCAGGTTTTGACCAGAAACAGATTTTTACCATCTTCCGCACTCTCGACCCTAAGCTTTTAGAGCTTAACAAACAAGGCTTTTTAAACGGGCATACTCCTTTTTCGGCATTATTAGCCTTTATCAGCCTGCTGGCAGCCTCACTTTCAGGAAGCCGTTACATTGCACTTTCAAACGAATCCAGTGCAAACGAGCCCACCATTCCAGGAACTCAAATCAACCATCAGTATTCCAAATCAATAGATTTTGAAAATAATTTCAGAAGATATGCAAATCAATATCTAACCCAAAACATTGAATATTTCAGTTTTCTAAGACCATTGAATGAACTGCAGATAGGCAAGCTTTTCGCAGCTATTCCAGATCAGCATCCTCATTTTAAAAGTTGCAACGTAGCAAGTAAAACCGATTCGTGGTGCTGCAAATGCCCAAAATGCCTCTTTACATGGATAATTCTCTCGCCTTTCATGGAAGAAGAAAAACTCGTCAAAATATTTGGAACTAACTTATTCGACGACATTACTTTACTTCCTGTTTTAAATCAACTTACCGGGCAGGCTTCCGAAAAGCCTTTTGAATGTATCGGAACCACCGATGAAACAAATATGGCTTTGGCGATGACAATTAAAAAAAGATACAACACTAAACTACCCGCTCTTCTTAAACATTATCATCAGTCGGTTGAAGCAGGAAAACAGAATGACCCCTCATTTGAAATTATACTGAAAGAGTTAAATAGAGATAATTTCGTACCCATTCAATTCATGAAAATATTGAAGGAAGCAATCGGATGAAAGAGCTATTGAGGAGATACATAAAAGATAAAAAGGTTCTTATCCTTGGATTTGGCCGAGAGGGCAGGTCAACAATCCGGTTGTTGCAATATTTTTTCCCCTCTCTTAAGATGGCTATCGCCGATAGAAATCCGGGCTTGCCGCTAACCGAAGTTGAAAATGAAAAAGTATCAGAACTCTTTCTTGGCAAGGATTATTTAAATGCATTAGGCTGGGCAGATATAGTTTTCAAATCTCCCGGTATTAATCTTGGAAAAAGCATTGATAGTTCAATCAAACAAAAAATCGTCTCACAAACCTCCCTTTTTCTTGAAAAATATTCCACCCAAACAATTGGAATTACCGGCACAAAAGGGAAGAGCACCACAGCAAGCCTCACCTATCATATACTCAAAGAAGCAGGCAAAGAAGTAGTTTTGGTTGGAAATATCGGTATTCCACCTTTCGATCTACTCCAAAATATTAGTCGGAAAAGCACAATAATTTTCGAAATCTCAGCACACCAGCTTGAGTATATTAACCACTCCCCACATATTGCCGTTTTGCTCAATATTTTTCAGGAGCATTTAGATTATTTCTCCTCGATGGACGATTACTCTTCAGCAAAATTCAATATTGCAAAATATCAGCAAACAAACGACTTTTTAATATTTGACAATTCGAATTTGATTATAAAAAAACTGCTATCAGATTACAAGTACAATGGACAAAAGATAGCCATTCAACTATCAGACAAAATTTATGATGCACGAAACCAAACGATACATATTGCAGGATTACAAGAGCCAATCTGCGTTAAAAACAGTCTGCTGCATGGTCGCCACAATCTTAAAAACATTATTATAACAGCATCAATTTTATCGAAAGCCGGACTACAAGCGAAAGATATCGAAAGAGGGCTTCCTACATTCAAACCATTGGAACATAGGTTAGAAGATTTAGGTGTTGTAGCAGATATTCGATTTATCAACGATTCCATCTCTACCATACCCGAATCCACAATTGAAGCTATTCACACTTTACTTGACGTTGACACCATCATTCTGGGCGGTCATGACAGAGGGGTTAACTATAATAAATTAGTAAACCTATTAGCTGATTCGGCTATCCGGAATTTGATCTTTATGGGCGGCGCCGGAGAAAGGATGATGAGGCTGTTTGCTAAAAAGAATAGACCTACAAAAAACCTGTTCTTTGTCAATCGTATGAGTGAAACGGAAAAAATAATTGTTGATTACACCCAAAAGGATAAAATCTGCCTTCTCTCGCCGGCTGCTGCCAGTTACGATCAGTTTAACAATTTTGAAGAACGGGGTAGGGCTTTTAAAGCGATGATAAATAGTATAAAAGAAAAACACGAGCTTCCCGACAAGGACAACCCGTGAGTTTCCTCAATGATTCTTATGTAAGATAAGTCTATTTCTTTGTTGCTTTGGCTGCTTTGGCCGTTTTGGCTTTTGGTTTCTCTTCAGCCTCTACCACTGGAACTACAGCAGCCTTTGAAGTTTTTCTCGGCCTTCTCTTACCGTATGTCCCAAGTACAATCTTACCTCTCTTTGTTTTACGATCGCCTTTTCCCATAAAAATTAAAATTTTAAATAAACAAAAATATTTTTAGGCGGCAAAATTAGCCATTTTAAGAAAACAAAGCCTATAGTATTTCACCAACAAACTAATTTGATTTGCTTACACCGAATTATTGTAAATTTTAACCATGCTTTAATAGTTTGACATCTTTTTTTTTATCAAATTTTTCGCAAAGACATATAGCAGGCTTGTGTGCATAATAAAAAGACAGCCCTATCTCCACTTAATGATTCAGCCTAAATGCAAAACCAAGCCTAAAACTCATTTTTAACAACCATTTCCGAAATTTCTTTGTAATCCATATCAATAAAAACAATTTAATAATAATAAAAAGTCTTTACTGAATAGAAAAATCCAAAGATGATTATCAAGAAAAAACAGAAGATGAATTCTATTGAGGAAACAAAAAATGCTTTTTACATAACTCTCAGAAACAGGATTAAAATTTGTAAGAATTATTCTACATACTGAATACTGAATTGCAATTGATTAACAGATATTTTTTTTCATCAAACACTAGTATCAATCACTGCAATAATTGAGAGTTATATTAATATAAAGTTACCTCTACCTCCATACAAAATTGCCTGTCGTTAGCATAATAATTTCAATTACCTGCGTTTTATCAGGAATAAATCAATGTTGGATTTTGCCTATGGAATTTGTTAACCCTTTGTTTTTATATGGTCTTGCTGCAATAGCTATTCCTATTGTTATCCATCTGTTTAATTTCAGGAGGTTTAGGAAGGTCTATTTTACTAATGTAAGGTTTTTGGAGGAGCTTCAACAGAAGACTCAGAAGCAGTCGCAGATCAGGCATCTGCTCGCGTTGCTTATGCGTATTCTTGCCATTGCGTCATTAGCGCTTGCTTTTGCACAGCCTTACATCCCCACCTCTGATGCTTCCATGAAACAGCAAGCTCGCAATGCGGTGAGCATATACATTGATAATTCATTTAGCATGGGACTTACCTCCTCGCAAGGGGCGCTTCTCGACGAAGCATTGGGTAAGGCACGCGAGGTGGCAATGGCTTACGGCACAACTGATGTATTTCAGCTTCTGACAAATGATTTTCAAGGCGTTCATCAGCGATTTGTTAATCGTCAGGAGTTCCTTCAATTGTTAGATGAAGTGGAAATTTCGCCCGCCAGGAAAATGATTTCTGAAGTCATGCATCGTCAAGCAGACCTGTTTCATGAAAACAGATACGAAAGCCGGATAGCTTGTCTGATTTCTGACTTTCAGAAAAATATAACCGATGTTGATCAGATAAAACCCGATACCACAATTAATGGATTCTTGATTCCGGTAGAAGCCATAGAAAAGAGTAATCTTTATATTGATAGCGCCTGGTTCGATGCGCCTGCCTTTAGATTAGGGCAACTGATAAAACTGAATGTAAAGATCAAAAGCGCCTCAGATCAGGATTTTGAAAAAGTTCCGGTTAAACTTACCATTAATGGCCAGCAAAGAGCTATTACCAGCTTCGACCTTAATGCAGGGAAAGAGATCGAACTGGAGCTACCCTTTACAATTTATGAATCGGGGATACAATACGGAACACTCGAAATAACCGATTTTCCAATCACCTATGACGACCTTCTCTACTTTACTTTCGACGTCAAGGAGCTGATTCCGATACTTGCCATAAACGCTGACGAAGAGAGCCTTTATCTAAACTCATTATTTCAAAACGATTCCTCTTTTTTCTTTCAAAATGAAGCAGAAAACAGGCTTGACTATTCCTCCTTCTCAAGATATAACCTTATCATCCTCAATGGACTTAACAAAATATCTTCGGGTTTGACTATCGAGCTGAACAAGTTTGCAGAAACGGGTGGCAGTATCGCTATATTTCCTGGCGAGGAAGCAGACCTTGACAGTTATCGTCAGCTTTTTATAAGTCTGAATACATCTTTTTTAGCAGATAAAATAACGAGCGATACAAGAGTGGCTGGTATAAATACCCTTTCGAGCATTTATGATGATGTGTTCGAGTCGGTTCAGGAAAATATTGACCTGCCTAAAGTAACTTCGTACTATCTGATTCGGCGGCCTACCGGCTCGATGATGGAGAACCAACTCGACCTGCTGAACGGTGATATCTTTATGGGTAGCGAGCCAGCAGTAAATGGGATGCTTTACCTCTTTGCGGTGCCTTTAAACCATGAATGGTCAAACTTTGTTAAACACGCCATGTTTGTGCCAACGCTCTACAAAATTGGCCTGCTTAGCCAAGGAGCATCTGTGATATACCATACAGCGGGAGAAAATGAGAGAATCACCATAAATAAAAGCCAAAGTGTGGGTGATCAGATCTTTAAAATCAGAAGTACAAACAAAGATTTTGAAGTAATCCCCGAAATACGCTCGCTCTTTTCGCAAACAGAAATATTTACCCAGAATCAGATAAAGGAAGCAGGGCACTATAAAGTGGTGTATAATGACGAAACACTTGCAGGATTAGCCTTTAACTATAACAGAAAAGAGTCGGATCTGGATTTTTATTCACGTGCCGACCTTGCGAAGATGGTTACCGACAGAGGACTGACTCATTTTCAGGTAATAAAGCCAACTGACAAATCGCTCACAGAAGTTATTGATGAACTAAGTGCCGGAATAAAGCTCACAAAACTTTTTATTAGTCTTGCCCTTGCCTTTTTGCTTGGAGAGATACTTCTATTGAGATTTTTAAAATAAAACATAACATCATGCGAATTTTAGCCAACGAGTCTTTAGGACTTATTATAGACATACAGGAAAAGCTCTATCCATTCATCAAAGATAATGAACAGATAACACGCAATACAGCTATCCTTATCGAAGGATTGAAAGCTATCGGTGTGAATATTATGGTAACTGAACAATATCCAAAGGGCTTGGGTTTTACCATTGAACCTCTGAAACAATTGGTAAGCGATATACCGGTAATTGAAAAAACCGCCTTTAGCTGTTGCGATGATCAGCTTTTTAGTAAAGAATTCAGCAAACACCAGATAAAAAATGTCATCATTGCAGGGATCGAAACTCATGTTTGTGTATTGCAAACTACTATTGACCTGCTAAAACAAGGTTATCAGCCAGTGGTAATCGAAGATTGCGTCGGATCAAGAAGTTTAAATGACAAAGCCCTTGCAATAGAAAGAATGCGACAAGAGGGAGCTATCATCTCTACCTATGAATCTATTTTATTTGAACTATTAAGATTCTCGGGAACCGACGTGTTTAAAAAAATTTCCAAGTTGGTGAAGTAACCCCTATAAATTTTTTGCAACTGATCTTAGGAAAATTTCAGCTACCTTTGTCGCTGATCGGTAATTAACGTTGTTTATAGGAGTTAAACGAAATCCTATTTTAAACATTTAACATTGCAAGGCAAAAATCTCTAAATCGTAAAATGGACGAAATTCTGAAAGATCATCATGAGCATGAGCCGGTTTCGGCAAATATATATAGTAACGATCATTCTGGTCAATTCAAGGCTAGCGATGGTAATTACAGAATTACTGCGCTCGATGGTATGTACGAAAACTGGTTTCTCGATTATGCTTCGTACGTTATCTTGGAGCGCGCAGTGCCGGATGTAACCGATGGATTAAAACCTGTTCAGCGCCGTATCCTTCATGCCATGTACGAGATGGACGATGGCCGGTATAATAAAGTGGCCAACATAATCGGGCAAACGATGAAATACCATCCGCATGGCGACGCCTCCATTGGAGATGCATTAGTACAGTTAGGGCAAAAAGATCTTCTTATTGATACACAAGGTAACTGGGGTAATGTTCTTACTGGCGATGGCGCTGCTGCACCGAGATATATCGAAGCCAGACTGTCGAAATTTGCACTTGAAGTAACTTTTAATCCGAAAACCACACAATGGACAAGCTCTTACGACGGACGTAACAAAGAACCGATACTGCTGCCGGTTAAGTTCCCGCTACTTTTGGCGCAAGGTGTTGAGGGTATAGCAGTAGGACTGGCTTCTAAAATATTGCCACACAACTTTAACGAACTTATTGACGCATCTATAAAATACTTACAGGGAAAAGAGTTCGAAATACTACCCGACTTTCCGGGTGGCGGCTTAGCGGATTTTTCAAAATATAACCTTGGAATACGTGGAGGTAGAATAAGGGTTAGAGCAAGAATAAAAATTGAAGATAAGAAAAACCTTACTATTACCGAAATACCTTTCGGCGCCACTACATCAAGCCTGATTGACTCTATAATTGCAGCTAACGATAAAGGGAAAATAAAAATTAAAAAAATTGACGATAATACTGCCGACAAAGTTGAAATACAGATACAACTACAATCAGGAGTATCGCCCGATCAAACTATTGACGCTCTTTATGCCTTCACTAATTGCGAAATTGCCATCTCACCCAACTCTTGTGTAATTTACAACGGAAAACCGCACTTTATGGGAGTGGACGAGATATTGAAAATCTCAGCCGACAACACCGTGAATCTCCTTAAAATGGAGCTTGAGATAAGGAAAAGTGAACTTGAAGAACAATGGCATTTCTCTTCATTAGAAAAAATCTTTATCGAAAAACGAATCTATCGCAATATTGAAGAGTGCGAAACGTGGGAAGCAGTTATCACTGCAATTAACAAAGGCCTGACGCCATATAAAAATCTCTTTAAAAGAGAGATCAACAAAGAAGATATAATAAAACTAACCGAAATAAAGATAAAACGGATATCAAAGTACAACTCTTTTAAGGCTGATGAAATCATTAAAAATATAGAGTTGGAGCTTGAAGAGGTCGAAAATCATCTTCGACATCTGATTGATTATGCCATCAATTATTTTAAAGCGATAAAGAAAAAGTATGGCCCCGGCAAGGAGCGATGTACCGAGATAAGAAACTTCGATACTATCGAAGCCAAACTTGTTGCGGCCACCAATGAAAAACTCTATGTAAACCGTGAAGAAGGATTTGCCGGTACCGGCCTGAAAAAAGATGAATACATCTGCGACTGCTCCGATATTGACGACATAATAGCTTTCAGAGAGGACGGGACATATATGATAACTAAAGTTTCACCCAAATTTTTTGTTGGAAAAAGCATAATTCATATTGATGTTTTCAAGCGAAATGATAAGCGGACAATCTACAACGCTATATATCGTGACGGCAAGAACGGCAATACCTACGTGAAACGTTTTGCTGTTACAGGAGTTACACGCGATAGAGAGTATAACCTTACTAAAGGCACCCCTGATAGCAGAGTACTCTATTTATCGGCTAATCCAAACGGCGAAGCTGAAATAGTAAATGTACTGCTAAAACCTAAACCGAAGCTGAGAAAAACATCTTTCGACTTTGATTTTAGCGATTTAAATATCAAAGGGCGAAACACACAAGGAAATATCCTTACCAAAAACTATGTGCGTAAAGTTACAATAAAAGAGGAGGGGATATCTACCCTTGGCGCAATGGATATATGGTTTGATGATAGCGTAAAACGACTGAATACCGAGGAACGCGGTAAATACTTAAATGCATTTAAAGGAAGCGACAAAATAGCTACTCTGATGCAATCAGGAGAATACAGACTTACCGGGTTCGACCTTAGCACACATTTCGATCCCGACCTGATTCACATCGAAAAGTATGATCCCGAAAAGGTGTTTACCGCTATCTATATCGAACCGAAAACAGGCCTTCATTATCTAAAAAGATTTACCCTTGAAGAGACTGACAAAAAAATAAACTTCGTAAGCGACAACCCCGAAGCAAAGCTTGTTACAATTTCGGAACACAGCAGGCCCAACCTCGAAGTATTCTTCGACCACAAAAGAAATGAAAAACAAATAGATACACAAACGATTAATGTAGAGGAGTTTATCGCAGTAAAAAGTTATAGGGCGAAAGGCAAGAGAATCTCTAATCACTTTATTAAAACCGTTAAATGGCTTGAACCTTTAGAAGATCAAGACAATGAAACCGGTGCCCCAACCCCTGATTTCGACAATGATCCGGTTGAAGATAATGATATAAATGAAGTAAAATTTACACCTGAAGAAACACCGGCTATACAGCCAGAGGTTTTAAAAAAGCCTGAAACGGCCAAGATCCCAGAACAACATAAAAGTAAATCAACATCAGGTGAAAAACCTGAGCAAATGAGCCTTTTCTAAGCCAATACCGATTTTAGGTTAATACATAAATACAATTATAGAGTCGTAGCTCTATAGTTGTCCCGAAGAGATTCACTAAGTAGTCGCCCCTTAACAACTCACTTTTAGTATTAGTTTATAAGCCATAGTGGTGGTGGAGAAATAGTAAAATTCACCCCGTGAATTGCCTGCAACAGCCTCCGCAGTTTAAAGTTTAGTGGGTGTTTGGTAGGATTTAAGGAGAGAATTCAGCACTATCGCTGAAATTGGCTACAAACAACCTTTTTTACTTTTAAACCAACAGTCACTATGCGCAGATCAGGCTCTCTTGAACTCACCTAAGATTTTTGAATATTTTTGAAAAAAAATATCATACGTTTTGAAATGTTTTATTATATTTGACGCCAATATTTTACACACAAAAATTGAATCTAAAAATGAAAAAACTATGTTTTCAATACAGCCCCCACCGAAAAATAATTCCGGTCGAAAGACTCAAGTTACCAATAGAAGGGTGCTATGAGACAAAACATTTACTTTTCAACCCCTCTTTTTACCGAATGATGTTTCCACCTTAAACATAGTCTTGCTTTGTTTTAAACAAGAAACCGTAAATAACAAATTTTTAATAACATAAATAAAACTAAAAACTATGAAAAAATTTACATTTCTCAAATCAATTGCTGCGATCATGGGATTGCTGATCATGATCAGTGTGGGGTGCAGTAAAGTTGAACTCCATGACAAAACCATTAATAAGTCGTAGTACGAAATGATGACTGCCGAAGATATCAATGTAATGAACAAAATCATCGCTTTCCGTGAAAAGCTAGCTTACCACCTCGACTACCCCTATTTTAAGAGCGGGGAGGTGATGAACGCCGAAGAAGCGAGATGGAACATTGAAACTCTTTTCAATGTTACTTACGGTTTTCCGTATGAAAAATATGAAATGGTAATCGCTGATTCGGCGAGAATTTACCTACCCGTTAATTCGTATGGTGAAGTATTAATTGATGGTGCTATTTCAATTTATGAAGACATAATCATTCTTGTTTCCCAGTGTTATCACAGTAGCGCTTTTGAAGATAAAGGCTTTTTGTTGCTTACTATCAAAACAGGTGAAATTGTAAATGGACAAATTGAGCTTGTATTATTGGCTGTTACTGGTGAGAAAAGCGCCCACGATCCAAATCCTCCTGCACAATGGGAACCTTTTGAAGATAGCGCTAACTGGTGGTATGGACAGAATAAAGGAAAGTGTAATTGGAGTAATCCTGGAACCGATGCAGCAAAAGAGATTCAGAATTTTCTAAATACAACAAAACCCATACCCCCCCCTCCACCAACCGGATACAGATATGTATATGTGACTGACACGATAATTGAAAAATTTGGACATGAATACGAAGATGAAAACGGAAACCACTTGATCTTTTATATTGAAGATGAAAATGGAAACTTCTCATACGATGATTATTGCCTGGATTCCGAGGAGTTAAACTTTCACTATTTTGGACAACGCGAGGTGATCTACACCAGAATCCCACAGGAAGAGAACAAACCGGATAATTGGGTACTTTTTTATTGTAAATTAACAGGAAAATCAGGTACAAGTGTACCAAATCCTGATTACAAATGTCTCCGGCACTTCAACAAACTTGAATATGCCTACCGGTATATAGTTCCAATCGTGGATATTGGGGAGCCTGTTGAATTAGAACCGCCGAATAATTAGAGAAATTAACATTGGATCAATGATAATACTGAATTAAATACTCAAAACCATGAAAATTTATGTGATTGTTCTCCTTACGATTTGTTTGGCTGTTGATGGCGCTGCCCAACATAGCTTTGATTTTCTTTATAAAACACCGGACGACAAATACATTTTTAATGGTTCAGTTGATCTTGAAGGAAACGCAATACTTGTAGGGAGAATCGGTGAATATTATTATAAAGGTGATGGACTGGTGATGAAGGTTCAACCTGATGGCAAATATATGACAAAACGGTTTAATAAACAGGACACCCTAAACAGGTTATGCTCAGTAAATATTCTTGATAATGGTAATTACTTGATTGCTGGGAATTTTGGAGCAACTGATGATTGGAACTATGTGGACTATTTTTGGGTGTTAATACTTGATCATACGCTTGAAGTAATTGCTGAGAACTATTTTTTAATAGATGAGTATTATACGGGGTTTGGTGGACGTATGAAGTCGCTTGTTGACAATGACGGTAATATCTGCATCGTTGGTCAGGCTATTGAATTTGTGACTAATCCACAAAGTCCCCGTACAGATTATGTAATGTTTAAATTAAACCAGGAAGGGGATACCCTAATGAGCCGTTACTATCAATATCCTTACTGGCAGTTGCCATACGAGTTGATGATAATACCAGATACCGACAGCCTGATGCTGTTAGGTGGTACAATGTCAACTGCAGGGCACCCTACTGTTACAATAATGGATAAAAATATGCAAATCCATGCGGTCAACCATTTTTATATTTCCGACCTTTACGACATGCTAAGCGCAGATTTTTGGCTAAACGAATCAGAATTTCTTATGGCTGGGCCGAATTCGTTCAGCGATGGCCGGTATCTTGACGATTACATTGGCGTGTATAGGATGAATACTGCCGGGCAGGTTTTTGAAGAGTTGGTGTTGAGCATTCCAGATACAAGTATTTATAGGGCATGGAACAAAAGCATTGTCTATGCCAACGACTCTACCGTATATGTAGCCGGTTTTCAAGCTTTTGCAAACAACATGACACCGAATGCAGTTTATTTGTTCGTAATAGACCGGGAAATGAACATACTCGGATCAACAGGTTTTTTTATCGGCGATGCTCAGTATCAAGTCACTGGTATATTGCCCATGCACGACGACGGTTGCCTGATGCATATTGCCAAGAACAAACCCAATGCCCAGGGGGTACTCGAACGAGATGTTTACATACGAAAGTATTTGCGAGAAAATATCGTAATCACTACAACAGTGGAAAAAATCCCTTTGGAAAAACTTAATTTAAAATTGTGGCCTAATCCTGCAGATGCTGAACTGTTTGTCAGTCTCGAAGGAATGAATCCAAACCAAAATATTCGCTTCAAAATATTCAATACTAATGGTATCATGTTCTTAGACAAAAAGCTTACTATTGATGGTAATATCATTCGCTGTAATATCAGCAATATGCCCGCCGGTCTGTATGTGTATGAGATTTTAGGCGAGAGCATGCCAAAGCATACCGGCAAATTCATTAAGAAATAGTCAGATACTATAACTAATAATAAATATGAATATGAAAAACCTTCTTTTATTAATTGCTTTAATGGCAGGTATTTACTCAGTAAGCGCCCAAGGTGTTGAAGAGTATTTTCAATGTGTCAGCTGCAGATCAAATGCAGTAAATTTCGGTTCCTATTCTTCTGCTATAGGAACCAATAACACCTCTACTGGAACCCGGTCGTTTGCTGGAGGACTTAATACGCAGGCAACCGGGAACTATTCCTTTGCTTTTGGTGAAGGCGCTTTATCAACAGGTATTAACACTTTTGCCTTAGGTAAAGATGCCAAAGCAGGATTAATGCATTCTGTTGCAATTGGTTTTGAATCTGAGGCAACAAGCCCATCTGCATTTGCGATTGGATATATGAATAAAGCATATGCTCCTTCTTCATACCTCTTCGGAGAAAATCTTAAAACTTTGCATAGCGGCGCTATGATAGTCGCCCCTTAACAACTCACTTTTAGTATTAGTTTATAAGCCATAGTGGTGGTGGAGAAATAGTAAAATTCACCCCGTGAATTGCCTGCAACAGCCTCCGGCGCCAAACTCCGCAAAACCGTTACCACCATGAAAACCACCTCCGGCAGCATAACGGATTACCGTGGCAACTTTATTTACGCCGATAACCAACTAATCACTATCTTTGCAGGTGATGTGCGGATAGCGCCAGTAAATTTTGGTAACAGTACTTATTGGAAATATGAATACAGCATGAAAGACCACCTCGGTAACACACGTGTAGTCTTTGCCGCCCACAGCTACGGCCAACCCGAGCTGTTGCAGCAAACGAGCTATTACCCATTCGGGATGACCATGCAGCAGCAAAACTTTTATTCCCAGAACGCTACTAAAAATAAGTACCTTTATAATTCAAAGGAACTTCAGGATGACCAATTGGCCGGCAATACTTGTTATTTGCCTAACAAAGGCACCGAATTCAGCCACCTCTCATGGCCTCGTGGTGTGTACGGGGATGTGCCTGGTGATGGAGAAGAATTTATGGGTGGTGGCTCACGTACTCCTTTTTTGGAATACAGAAAAAAAACCAAAAAGGTCGTTGAAGAGAAAGTTGAACAGGGTGACTTTAACAACTTTGACTTATTTGATTTTTATGTTAGCTCATTTGAAACACCAGGTATGAGCTTTAACGTACAAATACACCCTGATATTGATGGTGAGGAAACTGAAGAGGAAAAGAAAACCGCAGGAGGAGGGGGTGATTGGATTAATACTGCAATAGACCATACTGGAAAAACAATTGGAGGAGCTAGCGTAGTCAATGGTGGGGTTAAAATTGTCGCTAAAGAATATGTTAGCCAAGTTGATATTAATAATAAACTTGCAGGGATTAAAAATGCAAAGTTGCCCAACGCATACAATACAGCTAAAGGATTTAGTAAAAAGCTTGGTGTTGTTGGTTGTGTAATAGTGGCAGCTGATGTTGCTTATAATTCACAAGTTAATACTTCTGATTTAATAAGTGCAACAATGACAGGAATTGCTTTTACCGGATGGGGAGCCCCAATTGCTGTTCTTTGGTTTGTTGCTGATTTTGGAACAGGCTTGATAACTGGCACATCTATTTCTGATAGAATAGATTCCACGGTAGGTACACCTTTATTGGATTGGGATTATTAGAAAAACGGGGAAAATAGATAGAACTATGTTTGACTGGGTAATATATAGAACTTTTGAGCATTTTAATAAAAGAGATGCTTCAATGGCAATATCAAATACCGTTAATTTTATGGTGTTACTTCAAGCATCATTGTTAGTGCCTTTGATCTTGATAATCAATTTGTTTACAAAAGTTGAACCCCAAATGCTAGGGTTAGATAATAGAATTGAATATTACATAGGAGTACCCTTAGCGATTATATTAATTATTTTAAACTCATATTGGATTAAAAGAAAATTAAAGAGCGAGAAATTAAATGATTTGCGGAGCAAATTTCAAAAGGAAAAATACAAAGTGCCAATTTGGGTTATCTTTTCAATTCCTATTTTGTTTGTGTTCATATGTCCAATAATCTACGGAATGATTAATGGGACTTTAAGTTTTCCATTTTTGGGAAAATAGTTATTTGTATTCTTGTGATCCCGCAGGAGGAGGGGGGGGTGATGACATACCTTTGAATCCAGCAGTAGGTATGGGTGAAAGAATAGTTGGAATTGCTAATGGTTATGTTGGTTCAATAGATTATAATTTACTTAGCAAGAAAGGTGACTTCTTACCCGGCAATACAAAATGCAATAAATTTGTATATGATGTATTACTGCAAGCAGGAGCAAGTCCTGGGCTTCCGAATCAACCAGGTAGATGGGGGATGCCAGGACCAAAACCACCAATAGCAGCTCAATGGGCTAATGCAAACTATAACATATCTGGTTGGGTCGTTGTTAGCTCTCCTATGCCTGGAGATGTCGCTTCTTTTAGTGGGCATGTAGGAATTGTTTCTGGGAATGGGCTTACTATTAGTGCGACCTTACATAATGGAGTTGTAAGAAATGATTGGGGGTTTAGAACTGGACGAACACCAGTATTTAGAAGATTTGTTGGTTATTCACAATATTATTAATAAAAAGCCATGAGACAAAAACCATTAATAATAACTTTAATCATAGCAATTTCGCTTTTTTTTATCATTTTCCTTGTGATGAAAAAAAACAATAATAAACCACCTGAAATAGACATAAATATTGAGGAACTAAATGTTTTTGCAAAGAAAATTGCACAGATAGAGTTTAAGGTTGTTGACTTAACAAACCCTAACGACTTGCTAAATATTAATGAGTTTAATGAATTAGTAAAACAAGTCAGCACAAACTATAATATAGTTTACTCGTTTATTAGCGATAACAATAAGCCAGAACGGCAAAAACATATCGCTATATACGCATTGCGTGGCCTTGATTTTGAGGGCTATCTGAATTTCTTTGAGAAGTGTTTGTTGTTATATCAAAAGAAACAACTTTCAGACAATGTTATAATGACAGTTCTATCTCCTGGCAGTAATTGGAATTGCACTATTGTTCAGAATTATAAAAACAAAAAAGTTATACGTCTGTTAGAGAGTAATTTAAAATACATGTCTGAAGAAATGAAAGAGGTTTTTAAGTCTATTTTATCTGGTGAAATGTGGGCATCAATAGAGGATGAAAGAAACTGGAGCCAAGCGCAATAAGTAAACCATACAAAAAGCAGCATTGTTTTAATAGGTTTTGGAAATGAAATCCAAAAAACCGTTACCACCATGAAAACCACCTCCAGCAGCATAACGGATTACCGTGGCAACTTTATTTACGCCGATAACCAACTAATCACTATCTTTGCAGGTGATGTGCGGATAGCGCCAGTAAATTTTGGTAACAGTACTTATTGGAAATATGAATACAGCATGAAAGACCACCTCGGTAACACACGTGTAGTCTTTGCCGCCCACAGCTACGGCCAACCCGAGCTGTTGCAGCAAACGAGCTATTACCCATTCGGGATGACCATGCAGCAGCAAAACTTTTATTCCCAGAACGCTACTAAAAATAAGTACCTTTATAATTCAAAGGAACTTCAGGATGACCAATTGGCCGGCAATACTTGTTATTTGCCTAACAAAGGCACCGAATTCAGCCACCTCTCATGGCCTCGTGGTGTGTACGGGGATGTGCCTGGTGATGGAGAAGAATTTATGGGTGGTGGCTCACGTACTCCTTTTTTGGAATACAGAAAAAAAACCAAAAAGGTCGTTGAAGAGAAAGTTGAACAGGGTGACTTTAACAACTTTGACTTATTTGATTTTTATGTTAGCTCATTTGAAACACCAGGTATGAGCTTTAACGTACAAATACACCCTGATATTGATGGTGAGGAAACTGAAGAGGAAAAGAAAACCGCAGGACAAGGGGGTGATCCTTATCAAAATGGACATGGAGAAACTATTTATACAATGGATCAGTTCCTTAGTGCTAATAAGGGACTTACACACAGTGAGATTATAAATCAACGACAAGATAGGAGTAAAACATTTTTAGGTTCTCAACCAGGAGGCCCAAACATGCGATATGTTGTAAATCCACATGATGGAAGAGTTCTTGACATGCGCCATATGTTAGTTGTTGGAAAACAACCTGCGGCAGTTGGTAATTTACTGGAGGTGTTTCAATGGAGTATTGGGCAAGCAAGTGGAATGGATCCTCAAGACTTTTATTCAAATGGAGTTGGTTATCAATTCTATATGCAATATAGTGGTATTCAGAACTTGTTTTATCCAAGTACATTTACAGACCAAATGAGAAACTTTTTTTATAGTCCAAGAGTAATTTATAACTGGTAAATATGAATTATAAACGTAATAGGATTATTCTTTTAATTGTATTGTTTGGAATACTTGCATTTATCTTTGGTGTTATTTTTCTACACCCTAATGCATCTAAAGCAAGGAACAATGTAGAGAATTCAAAGAGAATAATTATTGGTATGAATAAAGCCGAAGTGTTAAAAATAATGGGAACTCCGGATGCTAAACGATTATCATTTGAAAACTCTATTGATTCAATGTATTATTATGAGCCTCCTTTTGCAGCATCAGAAGGAATTTATATTCAATTTGATAACAGAGAGATCGTAAATAAGATTTTCCCATACGAATAGACAAGAACCCCAAAGAGGAGGGGATGTACCAGGAAGCAGAACTGGGCTTGATAATGCTCAAATTGGATTAGGAGCCTTTGGCGTTGCACATGGAGCAAAAGAAGAACTAATAAACTTTGCTGCCAAAGCAGATCCGACAATAAATAGTTTGAAATATGTTAAGGCTGTTAAAGTAGTTAGTAAAAGTGTATTTGCAGCTCAGGCGGGAATAAGCGTATATCAGGCAGGTAGCGCATTTGTTACAGATAACGGTAATAAATGGGGCGTAGCTGGGAAAGCAGGATTGGATATTACAATGGGAGCAATAACAGTTTGGGGTGGACCTATTGGATGGGCTGTTGGAGGTGTTTACTTCGTTGGTGATATGGCTGGCTGGTGGGGAGATTGGGGAGATCCCTTATCAACAAAAAAACAATAATGACCATGAGATTTTATAGATACCTGATTTATAAATTGTATAGTTGGGGATTAAACAAGAAAAGTGATACCCCAGTAGCTAATGTTTTGATTATCTTGACCTTTGTGCATTTTGTACAATTGTTTACTATTTATCTGGTTTTGTTAAAATTCTTTCCCCGGATTAATGTTTTTAATAATGTGGACAGCGTTTATGTGGGGATATTCTTGATTATTATAGGCGTAATGCATTATTTTTTAATTTATAACAAAAAAAGATGGGAAACATACCTGGAAGAATTTAAGGGTGAAGATGCTGCGAAAAGTAAAAAAGGGCACATACTTGTTTTATTATACTTAATAGGCAGTATCGTCTTGTTCTTCGTATTACTTCCTCTTTTATTTGGATTTTAATTTAGAAAAAAAGCCCGGAACTTCGCCGGGCTTTTTTATGGAGCCAGTTTAATTTTCCCATCGAGCAGATCCTTCATGCGTTTTTTGGTAAGCATGGAGTTGATGATTTTAACCAGGGCGTTTTTTTTCGTCTTCGTCAAGCTGGTTTATTAGTGCGAGCTGTTCGTTCAGTTCGTGGTTCTGAATATCCACCACACTTTTTTCATCCTCATTCAAAAGCTGATCCGCCGAAACGTCAAATACCTTCATTAACCGCTGAGCAATATCAATAGAGGGCATCAGGTGGCCGTTTTCCATTTTGGATAAATGGGTAACATAAATGTGCAGCCTATCTGCCAGCTCCTGCTGGCTCATATCTGCAGCCTTGCATAAAGCCTTTATTTTTCCCTGGAACTTCATTCCTGTCAATATGATTTGCTCCAAAATTACCACAATATGCAAGTTTTGACAATAAAATAGTCAATCCTTAACAACTCACTTTAAGTGAGGGAATATAAGTAATCAGTGTAAGTTTAGGAGCCAAAGAAGGTTTGGGGTTAAGAATTTTTTGAATCTGAAAAAAGAAAAAAATAACTTCCGCCTTCATTTTACGGAGTAATCTGCGGAAATTGAACCCGGCTGCGGCCATCAATGCATTGATTTTGTCTCTAATTTAACCTTTGAGATAGTTTTTTACTATTCGGCAATCATGTTTTACATGTCCGATAATCGGTTCGATGTTAGCTCTACTTCGGCATTTGGTTAGTCGCTTTCGCTTTTTATATTCGCTCTTACCTGCTGAACATCAATTGACATTTTGAAAATCAACTCAATCCCTTTCTTCGCCGATTCTTTTGCGAAAGTGTACCATGTCGTTCGGATCGCACGGAAAACGCCATTAAAACTCAGCCTCTCTACAGAAATATTGATAATAAGGGCTTCAGATCCATTGACCTTCAATACTTTCATCGCTAAAATAACTCAAAACCTTGCAATATGGAACACCTAAAGTAAATATTGTTATTAACAGTATAGTGTTGATAAACAATACTTAATCATGTTTTTAAGGATCGTCTAATTAGAGTTTTAACTTTACCTTTGCAAAAAACAAGTATGGAATGCCGAAGAACAAGAAGTTAAAAGGGGATTTGGTTTACTCCACTAATCCGGACTTTATGTTAAGATTATCTCAAGAGAAGCCGATAATCACACCTCCACCGCATCAGCAAGATCTGAAAGTATGGATAGATAGAAAACAACGTAAAGGAAAAGTGGCTACACTCATTACCGGATTTGTTGGAAGTGATGATAACCTGACCGCTTTAGCAAGATTATTAAAAACCAAATGCGGTGTTGGAGGATCGGCAAAAGATGGTGAAATACTAATTCAGGGCGATATAAGAGAAAAAGTGATGGAAATTCTTACTCAAGAGGGTTATAAGGTAAAAAAGGCAGGAGGGTAATTTGGTTTTTCGAGAATGAGAATCCCTAATTACTAAATAGAAAAGCGTTAAATAGGCTTTTTTCTGAATAAGTGGTTTGTTTTTACTTAAGAGAGAGCCTGAAAGAATTTTTCAAACTCTATATATCTTTGATCTTTAATAATTAAACAACGATGGAGCAGGAAGAGATTTTACAAGAACCGGTTTATTCGCAGCAGGTGCTCGAATTTTTGGCTGTAGCACATAAGTACTGTCAATTCATGGAGCAAGTGTATAGGCAGAGCGCCGAAAACATTAGTGATTTCCTGGTTCAGATATTGCCATTACTCTATTTCAGAGGCTCATTGCTGCCTGTTATTAATCATATTGAGATTGAGGTGGTTGAAAAATATGTTACCGAAGAGGAGTGGCAGGCTTTGTTTAATGATTTGCGGCAAAAATTTTTGGATAATGACGAATACTGGTTTGTAGAAAATGACAATCCGCATAACGACCTTATCCGAGGTAGTCTATCGGATAACCTGGCGGATATTTATCAGGATCTAAAAGATTTTGTAATCCTTTATCAGAGGCCTTTTCGTAATGTTAAGGAGGCAGCCGTTTGGGATATCCGACAATTATTCAGGAGTCATTGGGGATTTAGGGTAGTTAATGTGTTAAAAGTACTTCATTATCAGCTTTATGGAAGTGAGAATTATAGGGCGATAAACGAAGAAGAGGGCTATTAGGTGTTGCTGCAGGCTCATAAAAAATGCGGTGCCTCACAAGTACCCAACTGCTATGCTTCGACTTCGCCCCCAATCTCAGCGCCTTGCATTTGGACACTTCTAAGACACCTTGCTGTTTTTTAGTTAAATATTTGTTTTAAAACAGCCCCACCTTGGTGCCCAGAACAAGATTCGAACTTGCACACCCGTGAAGGCGCCAGCCCCTCAAGCTGGTGTGTCTACCAATTCCACCATCTGGGCAACTATCTGACGACAAAAGTAAAAATAAATTTTTAAATGATTGGTTTTTGGCAAAAAAAACTTTTAGATTTGCAAGAAATAAAGAAAACTTTAAATAACATGATATATGTTAACTGAAAAAGATCATCAACAGATAAAAGAACATGGTATTTCCATTGAACAGGTAGAACAACAGATAGCTGCTTTCAAAGCAGGATTCCCATTTGTCAACCTGATTTCTCCGGCTAAAAGAGGCGATGGCATACACGCATTTGACGAAAAGAGGTTGGCAGAATTAAGAGAGCTTTATAAAGATAACAGCGAACAGTTTGAGATAATAAAGTTTGTACCGGCATCGGGGGCTGCAAGTCGAATGTTTAAACACCTGTTTGAGTTCCTCGATTGGTACGATGGTAGCAACGAGGCAATAGAGAGACTTGAAAAGGACAAAAGCTTCAACTCGGTTTTTTATTTTTTGAAAAACATAAACCGTTTTGCTTTTATTAAAGATTTGAAAGATGCTCTTTCGAAAGATGGTTTAGATCTTTCCACCTTGTTGGAAGAGAAGAGATATGATGTGCCAATTAGATATTTGCTTTTTGATAAAGGCTTGGGATATGCCGAACTGCCCAAAGCATTGCTTATGTTTCATCAATACGATGGCTTTTCGAGGATGGCTATTGGCGAGCATTTAGTTGAAGGCGCTCATTATGCACGTTGTCGGGATGGCGTGGTTAATATCCATTTTACAATATCTCCCGAACATAAAACCAAATTTGATCAGTTCATCGAATGCCGAAAAAAGGAATATGAATCCTCTTACGGAGTAAAGTACAATATCGGATTTTCTGAGCAAAAACCCTCCACTGACATCATTGCTGTTGATATGAACAATGAACCTTTTAGGGAAGATGACGGAAAACTCCATTTCAGACCTGGCGGGCATGGAGCGTTAATTGAAAATCTGAATGATCTGAAGGGTGATATCATTTTTATAAAAAATATTGACAACATCGTACCCGACCGGCTTAAAGAGCCGACAACTCTCTACAAACAAGTCATCGGCGGCCTATTGATTGAACTGCAGGAAAAAACTTTCGAGTATCTACGACTATTAGAAGACGGAAAAGTAGATGCCGACAAATTAAACGAGATAGCCACTTTTGCTGAAAGAGATCTGATGATCCAGTTCCCGGATAGATTTAATCGAATGTCGTTATCTCAAAAAACCTATTATCTCTTTGAGCGCCTTAACCGGCCAATGCGTGTTTGCGGCATGGTAAAAAACGAAGGCGAACCGGGCGGAGGACTGTTTTGGGTAAAAAATAGCAAAGATGAAGTATCGTTGCAGATTGTTGAATTTTCACAAATCAATTTACAGGATGCGCAGCAAAAACAACTTGCTATGGAAGCTACTCACTTTAACCCTGTTGATCTGGTTTGTGCAGTAAGGGATTTTAAAGGCAATCAATTTGAACTAACCAATTACATAGACCATACTACAGGCTTTATATCTGTGAAATCAAAAGATGGCAGAGACCTTAAAGCACAGGAGCTACCCGGCCTATGGAACGGCGCTATGGCCGACTGGATCACCGTTGCCGTTGATGTGCCCATAATTACTTTTAACCCCGTAAAAACAATAAACGATTTATTGAGAGAGCAACATCAGTACAACTGATAACTACATAAAGGAATGTTTAACTATGAAATAAAAATTTAAAGACTATGAATTTTCGACTCTTTTTAAGCTTATTGTTGGTTGCTACATTAGCAATCATGTCAAATGGCGTATCGGCGCAAGATACTTTCTCTATTGTTGCTGTTGATACTATAACCGGAGAGGTAGGCGGCGCAGGCGCCTCATGCCTTGACGATTCTGCAATAGCAGGTGGCGTGCTGATAATTAGTGATATTATTCCGAGCCGAGGATCAATTCACACACAATCTTACTGGCATCCTACTAATCAACAAAATGCCCACAACAGAATGATGGAGGGAATGTCGCCCGATGAAATCATCGAATGGCTTGTTGCCAATGATATTCAAAATACCCCCCAGAAAAGACAATATGGAATAGTGGATTTTGATCAGGAAGGGCATCCCCGTAGCGCTGCTTTCACAGGGACAAGCTGCCATAATTACAAAAATCACATCATAGGGCCAAACTATGCAATACAAGGTAACATACTTTTAGGTCAACAGATACTCGACAGTATGGAGTATAGGTTTTTAAATACTGAGGGTTCTTTAGCTGAGAAGCTGATGTCGGCATTGCAGGGCGCTAAAGTACCGGGAGCAGATACTCGTTGCCTCAACGAAGGCACTTCATCGCTATCTGCATTTGTTCGGGTGGCAAAACCAAACGATCACCCCGACAGCCTATGGTGTCATTTAGTAGTAACTTCCACACCTTATGGTGTTGAACCTATTGACTCGCTGCAAGTACTTTTCGACCAATGGCTCATCTGGACAAATATAAACGAACGCAAACTTAATGAGGCATCAATATCAAATGTGTTTCCAAACCCAGCCAGCCAAACGTTCACGATTGATATCAAACCCGTTTATGAGTTGAATCAAGCTACAATCAGAATTTTCAACAATAGAGGCCTATTGATTGATGAAGCTCAATGGCAAGGTGAACCAATCATTTTTAATACTGTTAAATACACAACCGGAATTTATTATTTTCAGGTTTCAGGAAACAACATGATCTTAGATTCCGGAAAGTTTAACATACAAAAGTAATTAACTGATATTATGGCTAAAGATAGATTTGTCGGCTTGGCATTTGACGCTGTTAATAGTGGCAATACGCAAAGACTTACTGATTTTACGACCGATAATGCTGTTTTTAGATTAACTCCGAAGTTGCAGGAATAGGGAAAATTACAGATTATCTGATTTTTGTTAATAATTCAGAACTTTATAGCAGATAAATTTGTTTTCGATCAGTACACCATAATAGCTAAAATCCTCTATCTTATCATACGTGTTTTTTTAAGTCATCAAATTGGTCATTTTCATTAATATTGTACCGTTCAAATAGATTTTGGCATGACTTCTATTAGATACTTAAGATATTTTACACCGATTTACCATAACACTTTTGCTTATTGATTACATTGAAAATTCGCTGCTAAAATGGATGAAAAACAAATAAATAGTGAGTTGAATGCTTTAATTAATTTGTTGGACGAGCCTGACGAATTTGTATTCGATAAAGTTAAAGAGCGTTTTTTCAGTTATGGCCTTGAAGCCGTTCCTCTGCTTGAAGATGTCTGGGACTCGTCATATGAGCATACTCAGGTGCAAAAACGAATTGAGGGTATCATACATGAGATACAGTTTAACAATGTCATTAAATTGCTTAGCCAATGGAAAGAAAAGGCTGAACCCGACCTGCTCGCCGGAGCTATGATTATCGCTAAATATCATTACCCTGAGATGAAAGATAAGGTGGTGATTGATAAAATTGGCAGGATTATACAGGATGTATGGTTGGAGCTGAATGATAACCTCACTTTTTTAGAAAAGATAAAAATCCTGAATCATATCATATTCGACATCCACGGCTTTAAGCCAAATAAGTCGGATCTTTTTGCACCCTCCACCTCCTATATCAATCTGATGGTTGAATCGAAAATGGGTAATTACGAATCACTCGGTATTTTATATTTGATAGTTGCCCAAAGCCATAATATTCCGCTTTATGGTGTTGATCTTCCTCGTCAGCTTATTATGGCTTGTACTGATAAGCTTATCAGGCCGGGTGATCCTGCTGACAAACACGATGTCTTGTTTTATCTAACCGCTCATCATACAGGTATTGTATTCACACGTAGAGAAGTAGAGAAGTTTATTGAGCAAATGAATTTAGAGACCAAACCGAGCTATTTTTTACCTTGTGATAATATTACAGTTATCCGAAGGCTAATCAACTACCTTATTCTATCTTATGAAAAAAGAGGCATGATGGACAAGATTGAAGATTTGAAAAAATTAAAACAGGTATTAGAATAGTAGTGTGCTTACTTCAAAACTTTTCATTTTTACAAATCGTCCCTCATACTGTTTTGTTTAAAGGGGCACTTTCCTCTTTTTTCGGCATTTTGCCATCTTGATTATCAAGCTGGTAGTTAAAAACATCAGTCATTATTTTAGGCACAACCTTGCTTATCGGGTTATATAATAATGAGTTATCACGTTTCTCCAATTTCAAAAATTTGCCATTAGGATCAAACCAGTTGTAAAGCGCTATGATTACGCTAAGGATAAGTACACCTTTCAGCAAGCCAAATATCAATCCCAATATTTTGTTGGGCAAATTAATTACAGTCTTCTCAATAAATTTGTCAAGTATTTTCCCTATAATATTGATAACGATGATAACTGTAATAAAAATGATTATAAAGGAGATGATGAATATTATACTTTTTGAGAAATCCAGATGCTGAGCCAAAACAGTGGATAACCAATTTGAGAATTTCATTCCAAGAAGGACACCCAATATTAGTGCGGCAAATGAAGCAAACGATCGCACGAAACCTTTTGCGAATCCGACAATAGCATACAATAACAGGGGAACGCCTATGATAATATCAAGCCAATACATTATGTTTTAAGCTTACGTGTGAGCTTGGATGCAAAAACAAAATCGTTTAATTCTTTATTTTCAGAGTTCAGTATCTCATTGTTATCACCTTCCCACCATATTTTACCGTCGTGTATAAAAATTATATTCTCGCCAATCTCTACTACTGAGTTCATATCGTGCGTATTGATGACAGTTGTGATATTGAATTCTTCGGTTATCTCGCTAATAAGATTATCAATCAGGTTAGCAGTCTGTGGGTCAAGGCCAGAATTTGGTTCATCGCAGAACAGGTATCTCGGATTAAGCGCAATAGCGCGTGCAATGGCTACACGTTTAATCATACCGCCGCTCAGCTCCGAGGGCATCAGTTTGTTGGCATTTCGAAGATTTACACGGTGAAGACAAAAATCTACACGATCTTTCTGTTTGGCGATAGATAGGTCGCTAAACATCTTTAAAGGAAATCCTACATTTTGCTCAACGTTCATATAATCAAACAAAGCCCCTCCCTGAAACAACATACCTATCTCCTGCCGTATTGCCTTTTTCTGACCGAAAGTCAGCTTGGAAAAAAGCCGATTGTCGTAATAAATCTGTCCGCTATTGATCTCGTGAAGTCCTACTAAACATTTTATCAATACTGTTTTTCCCGATCCGCTCTGACCAATTACAAGATTGGTTTTGCCCTGATAAAATTTTACAGAGACATCTTTAAGGACATGATTGTCCCCAAAATACTTGTTTATATTTACTGCCTCAATCATTACAAAAGTAACTGGGTAAGGATCAGGTTAAAAATGATGATGATTATGCTGCTATAGACTACTGCCTTTGTGCTTGCCGTACCTACCTCGAGCGCTCCGCCACGTGTTTCGTAACCATGAAACCCTGACACAGTGGTGATAATAAATGCAAAAACGGCAGTTTTGATCAGAGCGTATGTTATTGTATAGGCTTCGAAATAAGATTGAATACCTACAATATAATCGTTGGAAGTAACTTCACCTGTTGAGATACATGCCAGCCAACCGCCTAAAAGACCAAGACAAATACTGAAGATAATAAGTATAGGATTAATGATTACTCCGGCAAACACTTTTGGCTGAATAAGATAGTTTGCCGAGTTTATTCCCATCATCTCCAATGCATCAATTTGCTCGGTAACCCTCATTGTTCCTATTTCGGAAGCTATGCGCGAGCCTACTTTACCAGCAAGTACCAAGCTAATCATAGTAGGCGAAAATTCCAGAATAATGGATTGACGGGTAGTAAAACCAACCATTGAGAGAGGTATCAAAGGGCTGTCAATATTATATGCCGTTTGAAGTGCAACAACAGCGCCTACAAAAACCGATATGATCATTACAATACCAAGCGAGTCTAATCCAAGGCGTTGAAACTCAGTAAAAACCTGACGAATAAAAAAATTAACACGATCAGGCTTTGTAAAGACACGCCTCATCAATAACACGTATTTACCCAGATCACGCACCAGATTCATCATCAAAAATTTTGACTAAAATAGGTAAAAAAGCTAATATCTCATCAAGTTAAATTTAATAGCGATAATATCTTCCTTCCCATTTATCTACCCGTACTCTCCATATCAATATCTCACGAATCGAAGGCGCTGAATATTTAAACTCCTTGCCTGTATAGTGATGCATAATTATATTAAGCGCCCTGACCTTCTCTTCGCTCTCCTCGATAAACTCCACCTCGCCATGAGCTAATACACTTTTATATTTCATACTATAACTACAAGCAACGCTTTCGTTCTGCCACCGCAAGAAATGTTCATTACTGAAACACACACATACTTTTGGATTCTTTTCCAGAATCGAGATTTTTTTTCCACTCCTTGCCGAATGCAAATAGATGAAGCCGTCTTTTAATCCAAAATTCATTGGCAAAACATAAGGCATCCCGCTGTCGTCAACCATTCCAACGTAGCAGACCTCACTTTTCAAGATGGTATCAAAAATATCAGTCAAATTTGTTACTGTACGAGCTTTCATGATTAAAAATATTATCTTTCGTTTTCAACATTAATAATAGCATTTAGTAGCGATACAATCAGGCTGAAAGCTATTGCCCACCAGAACCCTTCGAGATAAAAACCAGGAACAATATGGCTGGCTAACAAAGCTATCACTGCATTGATCACTAAAAGAAAAAGTCCAAAGGTAATTAACGTAATTGGTATGGTAAGAAAAACCAATATAGGCTTCAGTATCACATTAAGAATTGCCAAAACGAAAGCTACTAATATTGAATTTAAATAGTCTTCGATATGCACACCTTTTAGTAGCCATCCGGCCACAATTACTGAAAAAGAAGATAAAATAACTCTGATAAGAAATTTCATTGTATTACAGTTTTTATAATGAATCGAAATTGATTGAAAGCAAAAAATCGGAGCTTGTTTTTCCGGTATCGGGCAGATAGTTAAAACGTAAACCTACAGCAACAGGTGCAAGAAAACGTAATAGATGCACGTCAGCAAAAAACTCAAAACCTGTGGAGGGATAGTAACTTTTCTTATTGTTGGCAAGCGCTGTTGTATGATCATAAAACAGATTCATCCTCAACCTTTTGATATACATAAACGATGAAAGGCTAACATCAGGATATAAAAGAGGGAAAGCATAATTGGCCGTCAATGTATTAAGCTTAGTTCCATAAATATCTATTCTGCCGCGAGGTAGTCGTATTATGTTATTATAGTAATAAATAGAATCATTTCGATTTTGATTGGCTGCATAAAAACTTAGTGAGTGATGTTTCTTAATTCCAGGAAAGTAACATCGAAGCTCGCCGCTCAATAATGATCCTAAACCACCTTTTTTAAATGGCTCACTCCTATAATTAACTCCAACCCATTGCCCCCACTTAGGTGCAAGATCATGACTACTCATTTTTAGGTAATGAGCGGCATAAACTCTGTAAGTCAATGTTTTAAAATTGGCTCGATCAAAGCGTAAACCCGATTCAGGGTCTATATCGAGTTGAGTGTAATCGAATGCTATTATCGGAGTGAGATAACTTGTATATTTTCCGGCAACAAAGCGAAGCGGAACGGAAATGTCTGATTTGAGGTTAGTCTCACGCCAATAATAATCTTTCGATCCGGTAGTATCAGTATAAACAGATTTCCTCTTTCCATAACTTAAATCAGCGCCAAAGGCAGGATACAAACCTTCGTACCTGAAGTTGAAATAATATTTTCCCGTTTGTTCATTTGTATTATACTCCCAGCCCAGCACAGTAACTGACGAACTCAAAAGATTTTGCGACAACATAGAGATACCCGGCTTAAACTCTGAATTCTGATAATCTGTAATAAGAGGCCCCCAACTATGAAAATTAAAAAGGTTAAGTATTTTGGAGTAGTTTTTTATCGGATAGGTATCTTCAGGTATTTTTTCCGGATCAAATATATTCGTATTATTTAAGAACAGCTTATCATGTAGCTCAACATCCTTATATTCAAAGTTTTCAAATAAGACTTGCTGAGTCTCATCAATTTTCTTTTGAGAGGTTTTAAATCCTTTTTCCGAATAGTTTGCAAATATCAAAGTTGTGCCATCTGCTGATATTTGAGGATCGGTAATACCAAAAGGAGCTGAAACGACCATTGTAATTTTTTTGGAATCAATATCCAATTGATAAATATTATCAACTCCAGACCATGCGCCTGTAAAGTAAATTTTTTCGTCGCACATCACAGGATTTGATATGTCGGTATAACTAAAATTGGTTAATCGGTCAACTGTTCTATTTTCGGGGTTAACCAATGCTATGGCTTTACCTTGGTTTCCGACAATTATAGTAACGATCTTTTTACCATCTTCACACCATGACGGGTTTGTGAAATAATAGTTTTGTGATGTTGTAACCCGCTGAATCTCTTTTCCGGTAGTAGTTTCGATAATAACAAGAGCGTAACGCTGATCAAGAGTAACATCAACCACTACCAAACGGCTGGCATCGGGCGAAAGGGCCGGTGCAAAAAACCTCGATTTATTTGTTATTTTTTGACTTTTACCGGTTTTCCTGTCATAAACTTTTATCACGGAGTAATTTCTATGTTGCCATCTTGGATCATATTCACGTTCAGCCCAAGCTATCACATCACCGGCGTAAGTAAGCGACTGCGGCAAATAGTAGCCGGGAGTATAAATTTTAGTCTCATTACCTGTAGAATCAATTTCTACAAACATTGTAATATCATCAAAAGGGCTTTTTTCCGCAATAATAGTTTTATAATCAGTAAAATAGGGGCGCAAATAATTGGTAAAAACATCTTTCTCGGGTATAGCTATTTCATCCGTTGGGGTAAGGATAGATTTATTTAATTGGTTTTGCCAGTCCTGCTTTAGTTCATTCATCACATCTTCATAAAGTTTCGTCTTGCCAAGCCCTGTAATATCTCTTATCCCTTCAGAAAACGGCACTATCATAAACGGATTTTTTGCAACTTTATCAAGGACATGATTCCAGATATCTACGCCATATTTTTCTCTTGCTTTAGTTACCAGATGATATCCCAAAACATAATGATCCGGCACAAAATCTCGGAAAGAGCCAAAAACAGATTTGTCGTAAGAAAACGCTCCTTTTTGTGTAAGTTGTGTTCGTAGAGGTAAAGAAAAAGAGGGCAAACGTCCTCTACCGCTTTGGCTGAACATTGTTTCGGCAAGTACGGCATCTCCCTCAAGAAACCAAAATGGTATATACAATCCCAATACACCGGCAGCGATTTGCTCGCCAAAAAGATAGGTAAGGATTCGTGTAAGTCCTTGTTTCATTTGCGATAATTGTATTACATGCCGGTACTCGTGTATCGCTAATTGCTGAAACCACTCTTGTCCATAAGTGTTCTGCGGAGGGATAGTATAGAGCTCCATTCGCTTTGGCGCCCATGCTACCATACCGTTGGAAATAGATGTAAAATTATGAATTAAAACAGGAATTTTACCCGGTCTTACACTAAAAGAAACAGTGTCGAGTTTTGCGGCATACTCTAATGTATTGGCAATGTAAGTAGCTGAGGCTTCATATCCATCAGGAAACACCAATTTAAAATTTTCAGTATTGATTTGCCGCCATCTTACCGATGCCGGCTCTTGACCGCTGCTATAATATTGAGCAGTAATATTGAGAGGTGTAAAAATCAAAAAAAATAGTAAAAGAAAAATCACATATGCGCTAATCGGGGTTGATGGGAAGAAACGACTTTGATAAAAATAGTATTGATAAATGAATCTAGTTTTATTTTCTTCGCAACAGTTGATACCATATTTCAGCGGATGTGTTATCACTTCGTTGTGTTATAGATTCTAACTTTTTCTATTTAATTTTTATTTAGAGCCATCTCTTTTTCAAAAAAATTCCAGATCGGATCATCAGGTGTTTTAGCTATTACAGTAATATTCTTTTTGCTCACAGGATGGATAAACTCAAGTTTTCGGGCATGTAAATGGATTGAGCCATCAGGATTTGACCTTGGGAAGCCATACTTCAGGTCGCCTTTAATTTTGCATCCGATATTTGAAAGTTGTGTTCTTATCTGATGATGTCTGCCGGTTTTCAGCTCTATTTCCAAAAGATGATAGCGGTGGCTACTCGTCAACATTTTGTAATGAAGTTCAGCCAAAAGGGCTCCTTTTGTCTCTTTATTTACAACAAATGATTTGTTTTTTGCCTGATCTTTTCTTAACCAGTTCTCAATCCAATCTTCGGTTTTTGAAGGAGGCTGATCAACAACTGCCCAATATATCTTTCGGATCTCTTGTTTTCGCAGCAAAAGATGCATTCTTGTTAATGCTTTGCTCGTTCGTGCAAAAATCACCGCCCCACTCACAGGCCGATCCAATCGGTGCACCACGCCCAAAAATACTCCGCCAGGTTTTTGATATTTTTCTTTGATATATGTTTTTACATCATCGCGTAATGTTTTTCCTTCTTTAACATCTGCTTGTACCAGATCACCGGGGAGCTTATTAACGATTATAATGTGGTTATCTTCGTAAATAATTTCGTTTATCATATCAATCCACTGCCTTTAAAATACTACAGTTGATTGGTTAGTATTGTTCACGTTCATTAGGAAAATTCTGTGTTTTCACATCTTGTATATAAGCCCTTACTGAACCTTGTATCTCCTCGCTTAGGTTATGATATCGCCGTAGGAACCGTGGCGAAAACTTTTGGGTTATACCAAGCATATCATGCAGAACGAGCACCTGGCCATCTACATCACTACCTGCACCGATACCAATAGTAGGTATTCTGATCTCCTGCGTTACCTGCCCACCAAGTTTTGCGGGTATCTTTTCAAGAACTATGGAGAAACAACCTGCTTTCTCAAGCAAATGAGCGTCTTCAATAAGTTTCTGAGCTTCGTCATCTTCGGTAGCTCTTACCACATAAGTACCAAATTTGTGGATGGACTGTGGCATAAGCCCAAGATGTCCCATTACAGGGATTCCAGCCGAGAGTATCCTATCTACCGATTCGATAATCTCACTGCCGCCTTCAATTTTCACAGCATTAGCGCCCGATAATTTCATGATTGCAATAGCAGTGTTGAGCGCCTCTTTGGAGTTGCCTTGATAGGTGCCAAATGGTAAGTCAACCACAACGAGTGCACGCTTTACAGCACGCATCACCGATGATGCATGATAAATCATCTGGTCGAGGGTGATTGGAAGCGTAGTAGTATGACCAGCCATTACGTTTGATGCCGAATCGCCCACAAGGATCACGTCAATTCCTGCCTGATCAAGCAAACCAGCCATCGAAAAATCATAAGCGGTAAGCATAGCGATCTTTTCACCCTTCAACTTCATCTCCTGAAGTACATGAGTGGTAATTTTTTTATAGACGTTAGCTTCTTTTTTATTCATTTATAAAAATTTTAATAGTATGACTACCTCATTATCATTAACACTCAAAATAAATAAAATATAATGCCGTTTGGTGCATATCGAATACGAATTACAAAATTAGATGTTTTTTTATAGCCACAGATATTTACACTCACAAAGAGTATTATTTTAAACGTTTGATTTACTTTTATGATACGAAAAATTACTATTCCTTTCATCCTGACTTTCGTTTTTTCTTTATTCTATTCTTGCGAAACAGAAGTTAATCTGACAACAGATTGGAAAGAGATAACAATAGTTTATGGTCTTTTAAGTCAGATGGATACCACACATTACCTGCGCATCAATAAGGCTTTTCTTGGCGATGACGCCCTTCGTTTAGCAAAGATTGAAGACTCATCAAGTTATAAAAATGATCTCTATGTAAAGCTTGAAGGTTGGGAGAATGATAAGGCGCTTCACACAATAGTTTTTGATACTATTACCATCGCTAATAAAGATAGCGGTATGTGGTACAATCCTTATATGCTGGCATTTAAAGGAGATGGCATTTTAGATCCCGATCTTGAATACCGATTATTTATTACCAACACTAAAACTGGTCATGAGGTGAAAGGGAAAACCCGTTTAATAAAGCCCTTCATCGTAAAAAAACCGCCGGCTGGCGGCAAGCTTACCCTTTTTAGAGGTTTTAATACGCCATTTGCCTGGGCTAACGGGGTAAATGCTCGACGATATGAGCCTATCATAAGATTTAATTACTTTGAAATCCCCTCAGGCACAAAAGACACTATAAGTAAACATCTTGATTATGTACTTACCACCATCACTTCCGAAAACCTTGAAGGCAATGGCGATGCAGAGGTTAGTTTCAGTAATGACGCCTTTTACGACTTTATTAAAAACAATCTCTCCGACAACTATCAAGGAAAAAGGCTTTGTGGCACAGTTGATCTTATTATTTCCGCTGGCGGTAACGAATATGAAACATATTTACGGATAAATGGACCATCGAGTAGCATAGTACAGGATAAACCTGAATATACAAACATTGAAAACGGATTAGGCTTACTTTCAAGCCGTTATAAAGTAATACGCGAAAAACATCTTGACGCTCGTGCGGAAGATGAAATAATTGCGTTAGATCGAAAATTTGTGAAAAATCCGAATTTGTAGAAGAAGACAAAACATATTATGGCGGCATCTTATAAGTACCCAACTGCTGTGCTTCGACTTCGCCCGGCAATCATGTTACTTTCGATGGTTGCTGAACTTGTCGGAGTACTGGTTAAGTAACGTACTTCAAGTACGCTCCTTTGCCCTCAATCTCAGCGCCATCCATTTGGATAATTCTAAGAAACCTTGCTGTTTTTTTATTTAAATATTTGTTTTGAGACAGCCCCTATCAACAGTAATGTTTTATTTAAGTTTTGTCCTCGATTAATACAGTTTTTCCCTTTTCAACATATAGGGTAATAAAATCTGATCAAATCCTTTGTTGATGTCAGCCTCAACGTAATCAATACGATATTGCCCACAGCGAAGTTTTAATTCATTCTTTATCAAGCTTAACTGGGTAACATACTGTTCTCTTATCTCATTAGGATTGACCTTTAACTCCTTTCCGCTTTCAATGTCAATAAATTTATAAGGTCTGTTTTCGTAATCAAATTCTATCTCTTTAGCAAGGTCAATCACATGAAAAAGAATAACTTCATGTTTGTTATGGCGCAAATGCTGCAGCGCTGAGAAAAGCTCATTTGTTTTTGCAGTGTTGTCGAACATGTCAGAAAAAATGATCACTAATGACCGCTTATGAATATTATCAGAGATTTTGTGCAGAGCATCTGCAGCAAGGGTTTTTTTGCGAACATCTACACCAATCGGCATTAAAAGCTTTTCAAGATGCGTATAGAGGTGTTTCTGATGGGCAGTGGTAGATCGGGCGTCGGTATGAAGTTCTACCTCATCAGAAAATAGTGAAAGCCCTACGGCGTCACGCTGCTTTTTCAACATTGCTATAATTGCCGCGGCAGCATAAACAGAAAAGATGATCTTATTAGGATTATCCAATGAGAGGCGCTCTTTAACCGGAAAATACATTGAGGAAGAATTGTCAATGATTATCTGACAACGTAGGTTGGTCTCCTCTTCATATCGTTTTACAAAAAGCCTGTCGGTACGCCCGAAAAGTTTCCAATCAATATGCTTAGTAGATTCACCGGTATTGTAAAGACGATGCTCGGCAAACTCCACCGAAAAGCCATGAAATGGACTTTTATGCAATCCGGTGATGAATCCTTCAACTACTTGGCGAGCAATGAACTCAAGAGAGCCATATTGCTGAAGCCTATTTTTATCAATCGAATATTGCACTGAATTTTTTAGTAATAAAACGTAAAGATGCAAGAAAAGGTGTAACATCTAAAGCACAAATTGGCTTAATATTACACCATTATCTTCAGGATATGACTGTAAATCAATCCTAAAGTTTTAATTATGATAATCAGACTATTAAAAAAATAGCCTAAAATGTTTATACTATAATATAGCTTCAAGTTTTTTTACGAGTACCTGTTTAGGAACAGCGCCTACAACCTTATCCAAAATTTGACCTCCCTTTAGATATAAAACGGTAGGTATATTTCTTATTCCAAATTTTGAAGCTATTCCCGGGTTATTGTCAACATCCACTTTTCCTACAACAACCCTCCCATCATATTCTTTACCAATCTCTTCAATAAGCGGTCCGATCATACGGCAAGGGCCACACCAAACAGCCCAGAAATCAACAATTACGGGTTTGTCAGACTTCATGACAAGTTCTTCAAAATTAGCATCTGTAAATTCTAAAGCCATGATTTTTGAGTTTTTTATTTGTTTAAAATATTTTTGACAAAAATAAACTGTTTTTTCAACCCTTAATAATAGTTTTTTTTTGCCCCTTTACTATTAATTATCAGAAAACCTTAATGACACATTGTTCTGTATTATTATTTTCCAATTGTTACTATTTTTTCGGCGAGTTTCATGATTTCTAACCCCCCAAAATTGCCAGAACTCATCAGAAGCAGGTTACAGTTTACATAATTTTGTTGGAGGATGAATTCTTGAAGCTGCAAAGGATTCGTAAATATTTTTAGTTTTTTGTTACCAAAGCCTTCAAATACATCTTCAATCGTGATTGGTGGAAGTTTTTTTAATGCAATGGCCGCAGGATCAAAAAATATTACCGGAATATCTGCCTGATCCATGCTACCTCGATAATGAGCAAGAAAGTTTTTACTTAAACTACTATAAGTATGCAACTCCATTACTGCTATGAGTTTACGATGCTGGAACTGTAAATTAACAGCCTCTACAGTAGCTTTTAACTTCGAGGGAGCGTGGGCAAAATCTTTAAAAATGGTAGTATGTTCGTTTTCAGCAACCAACTGCAACCTGTTAGCTGCCCCTTTAAAACTAATGATTGACTGATAGAAATCGGACTCATTAATGCCGAGCAACTTACATATTTCTTTGGCACCACTGAGATTCAATAAATTATGTTTCCCAAAAAAATTGATTGGGTAATATTTAGGAGGATCTCCTTTTAGGATAATTCGGGTTTTACCATCTTTTGTTTCAAAATCGAGAAGATTATATGGTATCACTTTCCCTCCCCAATTGGAACTTTTGACTACCTCGCTTAGTGTTTTATCATCATCACAAAATATAAGGTATCCATCGTTTTCAATACTTTGAATAAAAAACTGAAATTGTTCCTTGTACTCCTCAAAAGTGGGAAACACATTTATGTGATCCCAGGCAATACCACTGATAAGTGCAATTTTCGGTTTATAATGCAGGAATTTAGGTCTTCGATCCAATGCAGAAGTCAAATATTCGTCGCCTTCGATAACTATAAAAGGGGCATCAGAAAGCCTTACCATGATATCGAACCCCTCAATTTTAGCTCCGACTAAATAATCAAAATCTATTCCTTGACTTTTAAGCACATGCATAATCATGGAAGTGATAGTAGTCTTTCCATGACTGCCGGCAATAACAATTCTTGTTTTATTAATTGACTGCTGGAAAATATACTCAGGGAAAGAGTAGATTTTAAGCCCAAGTTCAACGGCTTTGTCTAATTCGGGGTTTCCAGCTTTAGCATGCATGCCAAGTATGACTGCGTCGAGGTCAGAAGTTATTTTTTCAGGATACCAACCGAATTTGTCGGGCAGGATTCCATAATTTCTTAAGTTCGACAGTGCAGGTTCAAATATTTCGTCATCCGATCCGGTTACAGCATATCCTTTATTTACTAATGCTATGGCCAGATTATGCATAACAGCTCCGCCAATGGCAATAAAATGGACTCTCATAATATTAATTTTTAAAGATCGGGTTTTAAAATATCAATCAGCTCATTTTCAATTAAAACCGGTATAACCTTAGCTGTATCGGGAGTAAACGAAAATTCGATGACATCGTCGGCGCCAAGTTTTTGTAATCGTAAGCGATGCTGTGCTTTATTTATATATGTTAAAATATCCTTTTTGGCAATATTCCATAGATCAAGCGCTGCATGAGCTGAGTCGTTATTATTAATAAAAAATTTCCCCGTTGATTGTAGTTTTTCAATCAAAGCCCCAGCAAAAACGGTATCTTCAAGGCAGAAATTATTTTCCCAACCAGAGCAAAGTATGATTACTTGTTTATTTTGATTAGTAAGCCATTCGGCTAATACAGATAAATTGCTGAAGGCGCCTATTGCAACGGTTCCCCTCTCTTTGGCTTCATTTATTGCTGCTGTACCGTTGGTAGTGGTAAAAACTATCTTCTCACCTTTTGATTTTCCATCTCTAAACTCAAAGGCTGAGTTGCCAAAATCGGCAAAATCGAGCTTTGCACCGCCTCTTTCAGCTACTACCAAAAAGCCCTGTTGCTTTAAAAACTTAGCTTGCTCAACTAATGCAACGGGGATTATAGAAGTGGCTCCATCAGCAAGCGCAGAAACCATCGTTGTTGAAGCCCGTAAAATATCCGTTACTACAACAATAGCTTCTGTTTTGATATTTAAAAAACCAATAAGCGCCGGCGAAAAACAAACTTCGATAGGTACTCCACCACAGGATTTTTGGATCATGTCCTTAAAAAAACTCAATATTATGATTTATCCTTCGTAAAAGGGTGTTTTAACCACTTTGGCTTTTAGCAGCTTCTCTCTGATTTTGATATATATTTCCTGTCCGAAAGCATCAAAACCAGTTTTTAAATATCCCATGCCGATAGCTTTTTTAAGCGAAGGCGACATCGTGCCTGAGGTAACTTTACCAATAATGTTTCCATCGGCATCGCATATTTCGTAGTGCTGCCGAGGGATGCCTTTATCAATCATTTCGAAGCCACGCAATCTTCGGGTTACACCATTAATTTTTAGGTTTTCGTGATAAGCTCTATTGATAAAATCTTTACCTTCAACAAATTTGGTTATCCATCCCAATCCAGCTTCTATTGGCGAGGTTGTTTCGTTAATATCGTTACCGTACAAGCAAAATCCCATCTCAAGCCTCAATGTGTCGCGCGCTCCTAATCCGATGGGTTTAATACCAAATTCGGCGCCGGCTTCAAAAACAGCATTCCATATCTTCCCGGCATATTCATTAGGGAAATAAATCTCATAACTGTTTTTCTCTCCCGTATAACCGGTTGCTGACATTATTACATCCTTTAGTCCGGCAAATTCTATCACTTTAAAAGTGTAATAAGGTATTGTGGTAAGGTCAACATTGGTAAGTTTCTGTAAAGTTGCCATAGCTTTTGGCCCTTGTATAGCGAGTTGCGAAGTGGTATCCGAAGCATTTTCTATAATTGCTCCTACATCATTGTTTTCCTGCATCCACTTCCAGTCTTTTTCGATATTAGAAGCGTTTATGGCCAACAGATAATTTTCGGCGTCAAAACGGTACAGTAATAAATCGTCAACTATTCCTCCCAGATGGTTGGTAAAGCAGGTATATTGAATTTTGCCATCAACGAGTTTGGATACATCATTAGTAAGTAGTTTTTGTAGCAGCTCAACCGCTTTAGGCCCTCTCACCCAAATTTCACCCATGTGCGATACATCGAAAACTCCAACTGCTTTGCGTACTGTTTCGTGTTCAGCGTTAACTCCTTCAAATTGGATAGGCATGTTAAAACCTGCAAAAGGCACGATCTTAGCGCCAAGCGCTTCGTGCATCCTGATAAATGCTGTATTTTTCATTGTAAAAGAATATGAATATTAATTTTAACTGCAAAAATAGGCCATTAGAGTAGTAAATACTGAAAAAAGGGAAATTATTTCCGATAGTCTGATTTTTAGACTTAAAAGTATTCGGTAAAAAGCCCCCTTTGGATAAATTGGATTAATCAAGATTAAACATTTGTAATCAGCACAATAATAATTGCACTGAACAAATAGTAAATTTTGATTGGCTTTATAAAATCAATAGTTCAACCTACGGTTATTTTTTATTGATTAATTAGAGTTTAAAATCAGGTACCTATTTAAATTTAATGTTAGTTTTAAATCAAAAAATAATAATCGTCAGGATTTTATTCACTCAGCGCTTCGTTAACAAGCCTCGCAGCATCTTCAAGAGCAATTGCAGAACGTACTTCTAATCCCGATTCATCAAGAAGTATTTTGGCCTCTTCTGCATTAGTACCCTGAAGTCTTACTATAATGGGCACATTGATATTGTCAATATTATTATAAGCATCTATAATTCCTTGTGCTACACGATCGCAACGAACTATTCCGCCAAAAATATTTACAAGTATCGCCTTCACATTTGGATCTTTCAGGATGATACGGAAGCCCTCTTCTACACGTTTTGCATTGGCAGTGCCACCGACATCGAGGAAGTTGGCCGGATCGCCTCCTGACATTTTGATCATATCCATGGTGGCCATTGCCAATCCGGCGCCATTTACCATACATCCTACGTTTCCGTTAAGCTTAACATAATTCAGATCATAACGGCTTGCTTCTACTTCAATAGGATCTTCTTCGGCTAAGTCGCGCATTTGTGCAATATCAGGATGGCGGTAAAGTGCATTATTGTCAATTGTTACTTTCGCATCTACAGCGAATATTTTATCATCCGAAGCTTTTAATACAGGATTAATTTCAAACAGTGTAGCATCACTATCTAAATAAGCTTTGTATAGCGATTGTACAAACTTAACCATATTCTTAAATGCATCTCCTTCGAGACTAAGATTAAATGCAACCCGCCGAGCTTGAAATCCTTGTAAACCATAGCGTGGGTCAATCTCTTCGGTAAATATCTGATCTGGTGTCTTTTCAGCTACAGCTTCAATATCCATTCCACCTATAGGTGAATACATTATCATGTTTCTGCCTGTTTTTCTGTTAAGCAGCACACTTATGTAAAACTCCCTTATATCAGACGGACCGGGATAAAAAACGTCCTGCTGAATTAAAACTTTACTAACCTTTTTGCCTTCCGGTGGAGTTTGTGGGGTAATCAGGTTCATGCCAATTATCTTATCAGTAAATTTTTCAACCTCCCTGACATTTTTGGCTAATTTCACTCCACCCCCTTTTCCACGTCCGCCAGCATGTATCTGGGCTTTTACAACCCAAAACTTAGTACCGGTAATAGCGTGTAAATGCTTGGCAGCCTCAACAGCCTGCTCAGGAGACTCAGCCAAGATGCCTTCGGGAACGGAAACCCCATATTTTTTTAAAATTGATTTGCCTTGAAACTCATGAAGATCCATTGTTGTAGCTAATTATTATATCTGAATATTCTTTTGAAAACAAATACAAAAATATTATTTTTCAAGTCAATCTAAGCCATGTAGATAGAATGAAAATAAAAAGCCAAAAATACCTGACAAGAATTATCAAAAAGAAACACAAAAAAAACAGTTCAAACATTTGACTATAAATCTAATCAATCTTACAGAACAGTTTACCGATGAGTTATCTTGTAAATTTAAATTCAAAGCTATGCATGAAAAATTAGAAGTTACTTGCCTTCATTGTGGAAGTAAAGACCATTATTAACAACCAAATTTTTTGATGTTTCAATAAAAAAATGCTAAAAAAAGTAACAACTTTACGCAACGGTACAGGCTAAGGCGAAAGGTAACTATGGAATAGTTGCAAATATTAAAAGGAGACTTTTATAAAGATCACCGAAAATTTTGAAATATTTTTAAATATGAGTAGCAAATTAAGGATAATATGTTTGCCTTAAATCAATTAACCTTAATTCATTATTGATAAAATCTTAATTTAAGATTTCATAATTTTTAGATATTTGCACTCTTTTGGGTCAATTGTCTAACAATTTGAATCTAATTATGAAATTTCTTTTTTTCTTGCCGGAATGATATCATGAAAAGCTGTTTAGTCTCTTTTTTTGTTTTTATTTTTTTCTTTATCCAACACAATCCCTTTTCTCTTAATGCACAAGAGGCTTCAGGGCTTGAGTCGAATCAATATATAGTTCGTACTGCTGAAAGGCCACCTATTAATCTTCTTCAAATTCCGGTAGAGGCTTACGAAGCGGGAAAATTTAAAATTAAATTGAAGCCAGAGCGGGAAAATTTGATTCCTGTACTATCATCATCCACAAGTCCTGTTGGCTACGTGGTTACGGGGATTCCTTCTTTTGATGCCCTCAATCAATATTATTCCATAAAAAGTTATCGTCCTTTGTTTGATCATCTTTATCATACCCGATCAGATAGCGATCAGTTTATGGAACGACACAAAGCATGGGGGTTTCATCTTTGGCTTGAAGTAATCGTTGATGATAAAACGGACATTATTGATGCTGTGATGCAGTTTTCAGCCCTGAGCGAAGTTGATTTTGCCGAACCCGAATATCGGAAAAGGCTTGTTATTAATGATGCAAAGTTCAATAGTGCAAATCTTGTAATTTCAAATGAAAATGAGCCTGAGGGGCGTTGGACGCCTAATGATCCACAATATGGCAATCAGTGGCATTATAAAAACACAGGACAACAAGGAGGGACACCGGGCGCAGATATCAGCTTGCAAGAAGCATGGAATATTGAAAAGGGAAACAGTAATGTTATAGTGGCTGTAATTGATGGCGGTATCTCATATACACATCAGGATCTTGCTTCCAATATGTGGAGCGAAATAGGTTACAATTTTGTTAACGGAAGCCCTACAGTTACTCCTCATGATCATGGGACACATGTAGCGGGTACTATAGCCGCCGTTACATCCAATATGATTGGTGTTGCTGGTGTAGCAGGAGGTTCTGGTACTGGAGACGGAGTTAGGTTGATGTCTTGTCAGGTATTTTCTAATAATGGTAGCGGCGGGTTTCATCTTGCTCCGATATATGCTGCCGATAATGGAGCTTCGATCTCTCAAAACAGTTGGGGTTATTCAAATGCAGGCGTTTATGATCAATCGGTATTAGATGCTATTGATTATTTCAACGTTTATGGCGGAGGAGAAGCAATGAACGGTGGAATCACTCTCTTTTCAGCAGGTAATAGCAATTCCCCAGGACAATGGTATCCCGCATGCTATTCAGGATGTTTTTCTGTAGCTGCCACTAATAATCAGGATAAAAAAGCTTGGTATTCCAATTATGATACATGGGTAGATATCTCTGCACCTGGTGGTGAGACTAACAGTGTAACTGCAAGGGGTGTACTTAGTACCCTGCCCAACAATAGCTATGGTTATTTTCAGGGAACATCAATGGCTTGCCCTCATGTATCAGGGGTTGTAGCTCTGATGATCTCGTTAGGCTATGGAGAACTGACTTCATTACAAATAGATAGTATTTTACGTAATACCACTGATAACCATTATAATATAAACTCAAATTACCTTGGAAAACTTGGCAGTGGGCGATTAAATGCACATTCAGCTCTATTAGCAGTTCAAGAGCTTGTTCAACAAGTCAACAACCCTCAAAGTTTTAAAGCATCGGCTATTAATGCAAATAGAATAAACCTTACTTGGGTAAAAAATACAAGTAATAACAACGTGATGGTCGTTTGGTCTTTAAATAACGTTTTTGGAACACCAATAGATGGTAATGTCTATAATGTGGGGACTACGTTACCTGGTGGTGGAAAAGTTTTATATCGCGGAAGTAATACTAATTTTTCGCACCTTAACCTTCAACCTCTCACAACATACTATTACAAAGCCTTCTCTTTTAATTCAGCCAATGAGTATTCAACTGGCATTACGGCCAGCGCCACTACTCTTATGCAGCCTTATGCTGATTTTTATGCTAATCCGACAACTCAAGTAGTTTCATTACCAATTACTTTTACCGATTCATCAAATGGAGCAACTTTTAGCTCATGGTTTTGGGATTTTGGCGAAGGCGCAAATCCTGCCACCACTACTGGCAAGGGGCCACATCAAGTAGTTTATAATACACCAGGTAGTAAGACGGTTACTTTGGTTGTGGATAATAATTACACAAAAATTAAAGAAAATTATATTAATATTCTATCTGAATGTTACTCAATAAGTGAAACCTATTCTAATGGTGACATCCAAACCGATTTAAATTTTCAAACCCTTCCCGGCTCATCATCTTGCCCAGGGTCATTAACTGTATCTATCCCATTGGGAGCTGTCATTTTAGGAGTTGATGTAAGTTATAATATGACTGCCCGTAATAATGGTTGGAAATCAGAGCAAAGATCACAACTGAAATGTGTTTCTCCTGGTGGATTGTCAGAACCAGAGTTGTATTCCGGTTCCGGAAATTCAACAGGCACTTTAAGCTATAACAGAAACGGACTTAATATTGCCAATGGTGTTGAAGGCGGTGGAGATATTCATTTCCAGTTGCATGCAGGCAGAACCTTTGGTGGGTCAGGTTGTAATACAGTTTACAATAAAGTTGATAATAATACTTGGAATATTACAGTATATTATTATCTCCTTGAACTTGAAAACCCTCCAATAGCAGATTTCACCGCTACGCCAACCACAGTTTACGCCGGAGAAACAGTTAACTTTACCGACCTGTCAACAAACAATCCTACTTCATGGAATTGGAGTTTTTCGGGAGGAACGCCGACAAGCTCAACTACTCAAAATCCGCAGGTCGTTTATAATTCTCCCGGAACTTATAATGTAAGCCTAACAGTATC
>ERZ1026796.301-NODE-301-length-42689-cov-5.514473_pt1 | contig 42689 bp, 32 predicted proteins | sample MGYA00520874_ERZ1026796 | MGnify/ENA primary metagenome ERZ1026796 (study PRJEB33270, sample SAMEA104284474) | anaerobic digester metagenome | biome: Anaerobic digester microbiome; feature: mesophilic sludge digester; material: Anaerobic digester biomass | place...
CTGCAGGGGTTCGACCTCGACCTGCACCAGGGCGAGCTGGTCACTCTGCTCGGCCCCAGCGGGTGCGGCAAGACCACGGCGTTGCGCATCGCCGCCGGTTTCGAGCGGGCCGACAGTGGCACCATCCAGGTGGAGGGCGCCGACATCAGCAAGACGCCGCCACACCGTCGCAACATGGGCATGGTGTTCCAGAGCTACAGCCTGTTCCCCAACCTGACGGTGGCCGGCAACGTGGAGTACGGCTTGCGTACGCGGGGCATCCACAAGGCGACGCGTGCCGCGCGGGTGGCCGAGATCCTCGACCTCGTGCAACTCGGCGAGCTCGGTGCTCGCTACGCACACCAGCTCTCCGGTGGCCAGCAGCAACGCGTCGCGTTGGCCCGCGCGCTGGCGGTGCAGCCCAGCGTGTTGCTGCTCGACGAGCCGCTCAGCGCGCTCGACGCGAAGGTGCGCACCACCCTGCGCGACGAGATCCGCCGCATCCAGACCGACGTGGGCATCACCACCCTCTTCGTCACCCACGACCAGGAGGAAGCGCTGGCCATCAGCGATCGCATCTGTGTCATGTCGCAGGGCAACATCGAGCAGCTGGGTACGCCCACAGAGGTGTACCGCCGGCCGACCACTGCGTTCGTGGCGCGCTTCGTGGGCACGATGAACGAGTTCACCGCCGAGGTCACCGGCCCGGGCGAGGTCGCCGTCGCCGGTCATCGCATGGCTGCGCCCGGTGCCGCCGGTGCCACCATCGGCAGCAAGCTCAGCCTGTTGGTGCGCCCGGAAGACCTGGCCCTGGGCGACGACGGGCTGCCCGGCTCGGTCACCTCGGTCACCTTCCAGGGTGCCACCACGCTCGTCGGCGTTCGGCTCGACGTGCTCGACGTGCTGGTCAGTGCCGATGTCGGCAGCGGGGAAGCAGATCACCTGCAGATCGGCGATCGGGTGTCGGTCGTCGTCAACGGCGCCAATGCCGTGTGCGAACCCGCGCCCTCGTGACGCACGACGGCATGCTCTCCGGGCTGCGAGCGCTGGTCACCGGTGGGGGCTCGGGCATCGGTGCCGCCATCACCACCTGCCTGCGGCGTGAGGGATCGCAGGTGCTGGTGGTCGATGCCGACGTGTCCACGGCGCCCGATGTCGTTGCCGACGTGTCGTCGACGGCAGGTGTCGACGCGCTGTTCGATGCGGTGCGCGACCGGCTGGGTGGCCTCGACCTGCTGGTCAACAACGTCGGCGTGGCCGGGCCCACCGCGACCGTGCACGACATGGACCCGGATGCGTTCGACCAGTGCGTGCAGGTCAACCTGGGCAGTGCATTCCGATGCACCCGCCTGGCCGTGCCGCTGCTGCGCGAGCGGAAGGGTTCCATCGTCAACATCTCCTCCACCGCCGGCATCTTCGGTTATCCGTTGCGGTCGCCGTACGTGGCCGCGAAGTGGGGCGTGATCGGGCTCACCAAGACATGGGCGATGGAGCTGGGCCCGGAGGGCATCCGTGTCAACGCCATCTGCCCAGGCTCGGTGGGTGGGCCGCGGATGGACGGCGTCATCGAACGCGAGGCGGCCGCCCGAGGTGTATCGCCGGCGAGTGTTCGGCTGGGCTACGAGCAGCAGGTGTCGATGCAGTCGTTCATCGAAGCCACCGACATCGGCGAGATGGTCGTGTTCCTCGCGTCGCCGGCAGCTCGTTTCGTCAGCGGTCAGGTGATCTCCGTCGACGGGCACACCGAGACGCTCAGCACCCGCGGTGCCAGCGCCGAACGCTGAGCGGGCGAGAGCGGCCGTCGGCACGACAACTCGCTACGCCTGGCGGGCCGCCGCCGTGATCTCGACGGCGGTGCGCTGCACCGCGGCGACGATCTTGGTGTAGCCGGTGCAACGGCACAGGTTGCCGGAGAGGCCGATGCGCACTTCCTCCTCGGAGGGCGAGTCGTTGCGTTGCAGCAGAGCGGTTGCCGACAGCAGCATGCCGGGGGTGCAGAACCCGCACTGCACCCCGCCCTCGTCGAGCAGGTTGCGCTGCAGCAGGCTGAGCGCGTCGCCGTCGGCGAGGCCCTCGACGGTGGTGATGGCGCGGCCCTGCGCCTGCACGGCCAGGTAGCTGCACGAGTTCACCGGCTGGCCGTCGAGCAGCACCATGCAGGCGCCGCACTCGCAGTCGTCGCAGCCTTCCTTGGTGCCGGTGAGCCCGATCTCGGTGCGGATGACGCTGAGCAGGTTGCGCCCCTGGGCGACGGCGACGGGGTAGTCGATGCCGTTGACGGTGAGGTGGATGGCGTGGATGGGGGTGTCGGTCATGACGGTGCTCCGATGCCGATGGCACGATTGACGGGAATGGCAATGGTCTCGCCCCCGGCGCGGCGAGCGGCGGCCTCGACGGCGCGGCGGGCCATCACCCCGACGGTGTGGCGTCGGTAGCGATCGCTGGCGCGCACATCGCTGATGGGCGTCGCCTGCGTCGCCGCCATCTCGCCCACGGCGGCAGCGGCACCGGAGACGCCGAGACCGACGAGGGCGTCGAGCCCGGTGACCGACAGGATGATCGGGGCGACGGCCGTGAGCGCCACGGCCAACGTCGCCACGGCGCCGTCGTCGGCCAGAGTGACGACGGCAGCGGCGCCCACCACGGCGATCTCCATCGCGCGGCGGTACTCGAGGCGAACGTAGGCGCTGCCTGCCCGTGCCGGCGGCGCCGGGATGTGGACGGCCACGCACAGCTCGTCGGGCGCGGCGCACGTGCGGCCGGGCCCCACCCACAACTGCTCGACGGGTACCCGGCGCGTGCCGCGCAGCGAGCGCAGCTCGACCTCGGCGCCCATCACGGCCAAGGGTGCGCCGGTATCCATCGCCGGCGAACCGTTCATGATGTTGCCGCCGAGCGTGCCGACGTGGCGAGTGGAGGGCGAACCCACCAGCGCACTGCCGTCGGCCAGGCCTGCATAGATCGACGTGAGCAGCGGGTGCGTCTCGATGTCGTGGTGCGACACCAGCGCACCGATGCTGACGCCCGGGGCGGTGCGCGTGACCGTCTTCAGCTCGTCGAGCCGGTCGATCGCGACCAGGTCGTCGGGCAGCGGAGCCTTGCCGTGCCGCGCCCCGACCACCAGGTCGGTGCCGCCGGCGATCGGGCGTGCCCCCGCCGCGAGCGCATTGAGCGCGTCGTCGATGGTGCGTGCGATGGTGAAGCTCATGACCGTGCCCCCTGGTCGCCCTGCAGTTGCTCCCAGACGCGCTCGGCGGTCATCGGCAGCTGGCGCACCGGCGTGCCGAGGATCTTGGCGATGGCGTTGGCGATGGCGGCGGCCGTGGCCACGTTGGGCGCTTCGGCAAGCCCCTTGGCGCCACGTGGGCCGGCTTCGGGCGTGTTGATCTGGATGAAGTGCACATCGATCGGAGGTGCGTCGGCGCAGGTCTGCAGCTTGTACTCCAGCAACGCCGGGTTGCGCTGGCGTCCTTGGTCGTCGTAGGTGGTGCCCTCGGTGAGTGCCTGGCCGATGCCCATCAGCACCGCTCCCTCGACCTGGCCCTGGGCACCGATGGGGTTGATGATGGTGCCGCTGTCGTGCGCGGCGCTGACGTGCAGCACCCGGGCGACGCCTGTGTCGCGATCGACCTTCACGCGCACTGCATGGCAGCTGAACTGCGGCGCCACCCAGGCCGACATGCCCAGGTCGCCCACGCAGGAGGAGCCCACCGTCGCCGGGGCGCCGGGCGGTATGCCCGAGCCGTGACCGATGAGCAGCTCGCCGCCGGCGGCGATGCCGGCCAGCTCGTCGATCGAGATGCCCCGGTCGGGGCTGCCGGCGACACTGGCCATGCCATCGGCCAGCACGATGTCGGCCGGGCTGGCCTCCAACTGCTCGGCCGCCAGGTTGCGCAGCTGCTCGGCGATCTGGCCGGCGGCGGCGACGACGGCGCGACCGTTGTTGAACAAGGTCTGCGAGCCGGTTGCGCCCATGTCGTACGGGGCCACGCTGGTGTCCTGGTAGACGAGCTCGAACCGCTCGGCCGGCATGCCCAACTCGTCGGCGGCCAGCTGGCGCAGTGTCATCACGGCGCCGGTACCGCACTCCTGCGCGCCGGTGATGATCTGGCCGCTGCCGTCGCCGTCGATCTTCACGTACGCGCCCGATGGCACCGAGAAGCTGGGCCACCAGCCGATGGCCACACCGATCGCTTCGTCGTCGGGCAGCACCTGCCCGTAGCCGGCAGCGGCGGTGGCGGCATCGATGCACTGCTGCACGCCGATCTCGCCGTAGGTCTGGCCGCTGGGGCCTTCGGCTCCGCTGTCGACCGCGTTGAGCTTGCGGAACGCGACCGGATCCATGCCGATGGCCGCTGCGACTTCATCGGTGTGCGACTCGAGTGCCCAGCAGGTCTGCGGGGCAGTTGGTGCGCGCACCGAGCCCGAGGGCTGGTGGTTGGTGTAGACGAGGTGCGCCTCGGCCAACGCATTGGGAATGCGGTACGGCCCCAGCGCATGCATCGCAGCGAGTTGACTGAAGAAGCCGGCATCGGCCGTGTACGCGCCGTTGTCGAGCGCCAGCCACACGCGGCGAGCGGTGATGGTGCCGTCGGCCTTCACGCCGGTCTCGAAGTCGTACACGATGCCTTCCCGGCGTCGGTCGGGGGCCACGAACTCTTCGCGCCGGCTGAACACCAGACGTACAGGGCGCTTGGCCGCACGAGCGAGCGCGGCCACATGTGCTTCGTAGTGGAACCCGCACTTGCCGCCGAAGCCGCCACCGAGGTGCGGCACGATGATGCGGACGCGGCTGTTGGGCAGCTCGAGTGTTTCGCACACGCCGGCGCGAGCATCGAAGGGCACCTGCGTGCTGGTCCAGATGGTGACCTTGTTGCCTTCCCACTGGGCGACCACGGCTCGGGGTTCGATGGGAACCGCATGGCACCCGTCGGCCACGTAGCGGCTGCGCACCACATGGTCGGCCGCAGCCATTCCCTCGTCGACATCGCCCTTGGCGATGGATGCGAACGAGGCATCGTTGCGGTCGCGTACCAGCACGTCGACCCCGCCATAACCGGCCCACTCGGTGTGCACCAGCGGCGAATCGGCCGACAACGCACCTTCGATGTCGTTGACCACCGGCAGCGCTTCGTACTCGACGACGATTGCGTCGACCGCGCGCTGGGCAGTGGCCGCGTCGACCGCCGCCACGGCGGCGATGATCTCACCTTCGAAGCGCACGACGTCGCGGGCGAACAGCGTGCGGTCTTGTACGAACGGGCCGAACTTCACGTCGGGCACGTCATCCTGGGTGAGCACGGCGAACACGCCCGGCATCGCCTTCGCAGCCGAGACGTCGAGCGTGACGATGCGAGCATGCGTTGCGTCGGCGTACTTGAACTTCGCAGCCAACATGCCGGTGAGCGTGAGATCGGCGGTGTAACGGCCGCTGCCGGTCACCTTGTCGGGGCCGTCGGCGCGTACGAATCGAGGGGCAGGCCTGCTGGGGTCGGTGATGGTCATCGTGGTTCGAGCTCCTCGCTCAGCGTGTGCGGATCCCAATATGGCAGATTCCTGTGGCGCGGTGCGTCACGCGCTGCCGAGCCGTTGCACCACTTGCCGTGCGGCGGCTCTGCCGGCGTGGATGGCACCCTCCACGTAGCCCGGGAAGCTCGCCGACAGCTCGGTGCTGGCGAACGTCACGAGGTGCAAGCCGGCTGCGAGCGTGTCGGCGGCGTGGGGAGCGTGAGTCGTGAGCACGTTGCTGTAACCGCCGCCGCCCCACTCGTCGGGCCCCCACAGCCGCTCCAGGAAGGTGAGCGGCCGCAATGCGTCGTCACCGAACGCGGCTGCGGCGTGGTGGAGGATGGCGTCGCGTCGCTGCGCCTCCGTGTGGCGTGCCCACTCGGCGGCAGTGGTGCCGCCGACGAAGCCCACCAGCGTGGGGGAGTCGAGCAGCGAGGCGTCGGCGAAGTACATGCCCGGTGGGTCGAGGAACTGGCCGACGCCGTTGCGGCCGTCGAGCAGCCAGAACGGTGCCGAGTAGCCGACGAGGTACTTCAGCACGGTGCCGGGTGCAAAGGCAGCCGCAGCGGTGCTGAAGTCGTCGGGGAGGCCGGGGGTGAAGCGGATCGACGCGTAGGCCGTCGGTGGTGCCGCAACGACGACCTCGCGTGCATGCCACACCTGGTCGAGCGCCACCACGTCGACCGATGCGTCGTGCACGTGCACCGAACGAACCGGGCACTCCAGTCGGATGTGATGCGCGAACGGGGCAGCAAGGTGGAGTGCGAGCCCGTGCATCGTCTCCGCGAACCAGCACTGCAGCTCCTCGTTGGTGGTGACCGTGCGCTGGTTGAGCTGTGCAAGGTAGGAGACGGGGATGATGCGGCTGTCGTTGCAGGTGCCTCCGTTGACCATCGAGCGAACGGCCTCGCGCACTGAGGCGGTGGTGGTCTCGGTGTCGACCCACTGCGAAACCGACCGTTCGTCGTGCAGGTCGTCGGCCCCCAACGTTGCCAGCAGCGTGTCGGCCACGGCCCACGGGTCGCTGTCGGGGCTGGGCGGCACGGTGACGGCCCGGCCCGGGTGAACAGCATCGACGCGCGTCGCGCCGGCATCGCGGGCCAGTGCCAGCACCTCGGTCATGTCGTCGTTGGCGAACTGGCCACCGGTGTCGACCAGGCGACCGAGGCCGTCGTGACGTGCCTCGGTCTTGCCGCCGACTCGATCGCGCGCCTCCAGCAACACGAACGAGATGCCGTCGCGGCGCAGTTCGGTCGCAACGGTGAGCCCGCTGAAGCCGGCGCCGATGATGACGACGTCGACGTCGAACGGATCGCTCATCCGCTGAGCCCGGTGAGGCCGCCGGCCATGCCAGGGTCCTCGCCGCCGCGCCGGTTGATGGCCTTGAGCACGAATGCCGCCACCGTCACGGCGGTGAGCGTGAGCAGCAACATGACCGTCGCCAGCGCGTTCAACGCGGGTGTGGAGCCTGCTCGTGCGCCGGAGTAGATCTTGATCGGAACCGTCTCGGTGGATGCCCCCGTGGAGAGGAACGACGAGATCACGAAGTCGTCGACCGATGTGGCGAAGACCACCATCACGCTCGCGAAGATGGCCGGGCTGAGCAGTGGCAGCAGCACCAGCCGGATTGCCTGCAACCTGGAGGCGCCGAGATCGCGCGCGGCCTCCTCGTACTGAGTGCCGATCGCCGCCAGCCGCCCGCGGATGATGACGACCACGAACGAGATGGTGAACGTGATGTGGCCCAGCAGCTGGCGGGTGAGGCCGTCGGGGAAGCCGGTGTAGACCTGGCTGAAGACGAGGAACAACGCCACGCCGAACACGATCTCGGGCGTCACGATCGGCACCAGCATCAGCCCGTTGGCGGCATTCGACACCCTGCCGCGCCAGCGCTGCAGGCCGATGGCCATCGCCACACCGATGGGGGTGGCGATGAGCATGCACAGCCCGGCGAGCCGCAGCGTGTTGAGCAGCGCGACCTGCATGGAGTCGTCGTGCCACAGCGACGAGTTGGGGTCGCCCCAGTACCAGCGGAACGACATCTTCTGGAACGACGACCGGCTGCGGCCGTCGTTGAACGAGATGCGCACGGCGATGAGCACCGGCAGCAACGACCACAGCACGTAGCCCCAGGTGACCATCGCCAGCACCGGAGCGCCGTTGTGCCGTCGGCGGAAGGGGTTCATCGTTCGGCCGCCCGCTGCTGACGGATGGTGGTGACCATGTAGTACACCATCAGCACGAAGAGCATGGCCATCAGGATCAGCACCAGCGAGGCGCCGGTCTGCGGCTGCCCGGTGTTGCGCAGGTAGTTCTCGATCTGGTTGCCCACCATCTCGGTTCGGGGCGAGCCGCTGGTGAGGTAGGTGTTGGTGTAGTAGTCGCCGAACATCGGCAGGATCGTGATCACGCTGGCCGCCATCAGCCCGGGCACCGACAGCGGCAGCGTGACGCGGATGAACGTCTGCATCGAGGAGGCGCCGAGGTCGCGACCGGCCTCGATGAGCCGTCCGTCGATGCGTTCGAGCGTGGAGTACAGCGGCAGGATGAAGAACGGCACGTAGCCGTACATCAAGCCGATGACCACGGTGTACCAGTCGCCGTCGAGCCAGTTTCTGTTGTCGGGCAAGCTGAACCAGCCGAGCACCTGGTTCACGAAGCCATCCGGTTGCAGCAGGTTGGTCCAGGCCAACATGCGCATCAGGTAGCTGATCCAGAACGGCAGCACCAGGGCGGCCAGCAGCAAGCCCTTGCTGCGCCCGGCCTTGCGAGCAGCGAAGTACGCCACCGGGTAGCCCACGAGGATGCAGCCGAGCAGGGCCAGGCCCACGAACCAGAAGGTGCGTACGAACACCGGGCGCAGGTAGCCGTTGAACACCTCGCCGAGCACGTTGCTCATGGTGGTGACGTCCCATTCCAGCGGGTTCCAAGCGGGAATCGGGGTCTTCAGGAACGGATCGACGTCGCCGAACGCCACCGCCATGACGGCGTAGACCGACACCACGAAGAAGGCGACCAGCCATCCGATGCCGGGGACGGCGAACGCTGCCCAGATGCGACTGGAGCCGCCGCGTCGTGAGGGGAGTGCGGCGGTCACGCCGTCAGCCGCCGGCGGTGAACTTGGCCCACGCCGTCTCGTACTGGGCGTCGCCGGTGGCGCCCAGCGGCTTGAGGTAGAGCGCCTGCGCGATCTCGTCGTTGGTGGGCACGCAGTTGCGCAGGTGCTCGGGCACGTAGCCGGCGCCGATCACGTAGTCGGCATCGAGCTTGGCGATGGCGGGCAGGTAGCCGACCCAGCTGAAGTTCTTCTCGGCGACCTCGTTGTCGAGCAGGAAGTTCAGGTACAGGTGCGCGAGCACCGGGCTCTGCGCGTCGGAGAGCACGCCCATGCTGTCGTTGGTGACCACGTACGAGCCGGCGGGTGGGTGCCAGAAGCCCAACACCTCGTCGGTGACGCCTTCCGGCAGGTAGCCGGCGGCGCCGGCGATGAGGTCGGCGCTCCAGGTCTGCGCGACGGTGGTGGTGCCCTCCGGGATGTCCTTGTAGGCCTCGATGTTCACCTTCACGTTCACCAGGTCGATGAGCTCGGAGACGTCGGCGAGTGCTTGGTCGATGATCTTCTGGTCGGTGGTGTTGATGTCGGTGACACCCTTGCGCAGCATCGCCATGGTGAAGGCTTCCCGCTCGTCGTCGAGCACCGACACCTGGCCCTTGAAGTCGGTCGCGTTCCAGATGGTGTCCCACCCTTGCGCTTCCACGAGGGCTGGGTCGATGCGGTCGGTGCGGTACCCGATGCCGGTGCCGAAGAAGGTGTAGGGCACCGAGTAGGTGGCGCCCGGGTCGTACCACGGGTCGTTGAAGGTGCTGATGACGTTGGGGAAGTTGGTGAGGTAGCTCTTGTTGAGCGGCTGCACGAGCCCGCCGGCGATGAGGTTGCCGATGGAGGTGCTGGCCATCGAGTGGTGCACGTCGGCCTTGATGGCGCCGGAGGCGAGCTTGGTGGTGGCCTCTGTGTCGGTGTCGATGGTGGTGATCTCCACCTTCACGCCGTACTTGCTCTCGAAGTCGGCGATCACCTCCAGGTTCACGTAGTCGGCGTAGTTGATGATGCGCAGCGGGCCCTTCTCCGGGGGCAGCCCGTCGGCGATGGACTTCGCCACCTTCGAGCGCTTGTCGTCGCTGCCGCCGCACGCCTGCAGCAATGGCACCCCGGCCCCCAACAGCACACCCAACTGAACAGACCGAGCGAAGAAGTCGCGACGGGACGAGCTCATGTGGTTCCCCCAAGGGTTGATTGACTGATGAGTCAGAATAGCAAACATGGGGGACGTGCTCGGGAGGGTGACATGAATGCGAACGTGCGACGGATCGACGACCCGGTGGGAATCACGACGGCACGCACCATGCCGGCGACGTGGTACTCGTCGACGGAGCACCACCAACACGAGATCGAAGCCATCTGGCGCGGCGAGTGGGTGTGCGTCGGCGACGTGGATGAATCGCCCGCGCCCGGCGCCTGGCGTTCGATCACCGTCGGCGGGCTGCCGGTGCTGCTGGTGCGCGATCGCGAGGGTGTGCTGCGCGCGTTCCTGAACGTGTGCCGCCATCGGGCAGCTCCGCTGTGCGAGCACGGGGCCGAGGGTGGTGGTGCTGCGCTCAGCTGCCCCTACCACGCGTGGCTGTACCGGCTGGATGGCTCGCTGGCGCGGGCCCAGGGCGTCGGCGACCCGGAGGGCTTCGATGTCGCCGACTACTCGCTCAAGCCCGTGGCGATTGCCGTGTGGCGACGCTGGTTGTGGGTGCACGCTCACCCGAACTCGGCGCCGCCCGACTTCGGCCCCTTGGCAAATGCAGTCGCTGCGTTCCCGGTGGAGGGCATGGACGTGGTGCTGCGTGAGGCCGACGAACGCGCCTTCAACTGGAAGGTGCTGCTGGAGAACTACAGCGAGAACTACCACACGCCGTTCGTGCACCCCGAGATCGACACCTCGCCCACGCATGACTACCCGATGGTCAGCGACGGGCTGGTGCTGTACGCGTGGGACCGGCCCTTGCACCCCGGTGACGACGCAGGGCGTGTGATGGCCTCGTTGCTGCCGGGCGAGCCGGGCTGGGACGCACTGCCGGCGGCGGCGACGGGCAAGCCGTACGACGTGGGCAGCTACCTCACTGTGTGGCCCAACCTGATGCTGAACGTGTTCCCCGACGCCGCGCTGGCGATGTGGATGGAGCCACTGGCCCCGAACCGCACGCTCGTGCATCGTCGCCTGTACATGCGGCCCGGCGGCCGGCCCGACGCGGTGGCGGCCAACATCGCTGCTCACCGACTGGTGCACCTGCAAGACGTCGAGATCTGCGAGGCGGTGCAGCGTTCGCACGATGCCGGCGTCGACGCCGACGGAGTGCTGGCGACGTTCGAGGAGCGCGGTGTGTACTGGGTGCACCAGCACGTGTTGAACGCATCGGCATCGTGATGTGCACACATGTGCCTGCTATTGTGTGCACATGAACGTTGGTGTTCGCGAGCTCAAGCAGCACTTGGCCGAGTATCTCGATCGTGCTGCCGCCGGTGAACTGGTGCAAGTCACCGAGCGCGGGGTGCCGAAGGTGCAGATCGTGCCGGTACCCGGTGCTGGTCAGATGACAGATGGCGTCGAGCAGGGTTGGCTGCGACCGGCGCTGCGTGCCGACGGTCTGCCACCGGTGCGCCGCGCCCAGGGTCGCCGGCGTGTCGCCGACGTGCTTGCCGACGATCGCGGCGAATGACCACCTACGTCGACTCCAGTGCGTTGCTGAAGCGCTATGTCCACGAACCGGATTCCGATGTTGCCGACCGCCTGCTCGCGGCCCTCGGCGCGTGGCTGCGCGCGGGCGCCTCCATCGTCGTCGATGCGGGCACGGCCATCACGGTCGACCTTGTCGCCCCCGGTCCCGCCTTCGAGGGCGGGGCGATTCTGCCGGGCCCGGCGCGCTGCGCCGCGGCGCTCCACGGCGCGGCGGCGCTCCTGCCCCCCGTGACGATCGACCGGCCGCCCGCGTCCGCCCTCGGCCGCGACACGGAGGAAGCCATCCGCGCCGGAGTGTACTTCGGCGCCGCGGGCGCGATCCGATTTCTAATCGAAAACCTGCGCGCGGGCCGCGGGGAGCTGCCGGTCCTCGTGACCGGCGGCGGCGCCGAATTGCTCCTGCCGGCGCTGCCGGCGGGCTGCATCCTCGATGGAGATCTCGCGTTCCGAGGGATGGCGGCGGCGCTGGACGCCGCGCTCCCGCCGCCCTAGCCGAGGTGCGGCGGGAGGAGACCGCCGGGGCGCCGCTTACTTGACCGCGCCGGCGTCCTTTTTCTCCCAGTACACGAAGTTGGCGTTCATGCCCCACATGCGCGGCGCTCCGCCCGGCACGATGTCGAAATCCGTCGTCATGAGGGTCACGTTCTCCACGTGAATGTCGGGGCGCTCGGATTCGATGCGCCCCAGAAAACTCAGCCAGAACGCGAGGTCGCGGCCGAAGTCCTTGACCGGCGCATCGAGGCGCTTGGTCCACTTGATATAGCTCTCGGACGGCCTGGGAGAGGCCGGCGTCGTGCGCGTCTGTCTGAGCTCGTTCTGCGCGCGTTCGTTGATCTCGGCGCTGAAGTCTTTCCTGCCCGCCTCGGTGCTCTGCAGCCGGCGCTCCTCGCCCAGCATGCGGCGCAGCGTCTCGTCCTGCAGGGCCTTCTGGATCTGCGCGTTCTCCGCCACGGCCGCCTGCGCCTGGTCGTACGCCGCGGTGCGCTTGCCGCCGAACCAGATGTTGAACACCAAGAGCAAGCCGCTCACCATGAAGAGCGTGAGAATCGCGATCTGGAGAATGTCGCTTCCGTCGGACTTCTTCATTGCTGCGCCTCGCTTCCGTCTCACTTCCTCTTCGGCGTCAACCTCGGCGGCCCGAGCAGGCTCTTGCCCTTGCCCGCCGTGCCCGAGGTCTTGTTGATCACGCTCTCCTTGAACTCAAGGTCGAGGATGCATTCCACGCGCTGGCTCGCCCGGTGAGGCCGCGTCGTCGGTTTGAGGGCGTCCACGTACTGGGAATGCCTCAAGATCGCCTCCCTGACCCGATCGACGGCCGTCGCCTCGTCGGACAGAAACGCGATCGACCCGGCTCCCACGCCGCGCTTTTGGATCTCGGTCTTCAGTTCGATCTTCATCATTACGAGATTGGGCACCTCGGCCTTCTTGACGGCCTCGCTCACGTCCGCGGCCAGGTCTAGGAAGACGAGATACTCCGGAATGCCCGAGCCGCCCTTGAAAAGCTGCTCGAGACGCTGCGCCTCGGAATCGACGTAGGCCGCCAGACGGTAGGGCAGGCGCTGGCTGTCAGCCAGGTTGAACGTCGTCCTGACCAGCCCGACCGAGGCCGTCCGCACGTCGTCGTAGGTGGCGGCATACCGTTCCGTGGTTTGTTTCAGAAACAACACGTTCAGGAACAGGCTCCCGAAAAGGAGCGCTCCGGCCACGAGCAGCGGAATCCTCAGCTTGGCGAAGCGCTTCTCGTAGCGGAACTCATCCTTGCGAAAATCCAGGCCGTCGGCGGTTCCGCCCGCGGCCCGCAGCGCCAGCCCGAGCGCGACCGCCCCCCCGGTCTGCGCCTGCGCGGCGACGTTCCGATCCTCGAGTTTCTCGAACATCGCCTCGAGGTCGAGGCGATGGGCATCGGCCCCGAAACTCTTTCTGAAGAACTCGCAGGCTTCGGGGAGCGTGCTGCCCGGGCCGCAGAGCAAGACCGCGTCCAGCCCCCGGCCGTAGAGCGTGCTCGCGAAGGTCCGCCGCGCCTCGGACAGAATGCGGTCGAAAAGCGCCGAGCCGCCATCCCCGCCGGCCGGCGAGGCCGCCGCGGAAGGCGCGTCGCCGCCCTCCGCGTCCCGCAGCGCCGCGAAGTCATCCTCGCTGACGATCGCGATGGGGACATCGCCCGCGCCCTGCGGCGCGCCCCCGGCCTGGGCAAGCTCGCGGTCGATGGCCGCGAAACGCTCCTCCAGCTCCCCGAGCAGCGACTCGCCGGGCGCCGCCCCGGGCGTCTCCTCCGGCGCCGGCAGCCGGCGCCCCGAGGCCAGCAGATCGCCCGCGCGGACCCGGAAGGCCCGCACCTTGCGCAACATGCCGTTGACGACCAGCAGCATCCTCACCGTGTCGGTGCCGATGTCCACCACGAGCGCCGTGCCCTCGGCCTTCCACTGCGGGCCGGTCTTGAAGGCGCTGTACAGCGCCATGACGTCCAGATCCAGGATTTCGGGATCCACGCCCCCGCCCTGGAACAGCGCCAGGCGGTCGCGCACCACATCCTTGCGCGCCGCCGTCAGCAGAATTCCGCTCTTGCCGTCCAGCGTGTCCACCTTGAAGAAGTCGACGATCACGTCCTCGATCGCGCAGGCGTGCAGGTAATTCTCGGCCTCGAACCTGATCATCCGCCTGATCTTGTCTTCCGTCGCGAAGGGCACCACCAGCTCCCTGAGGATGCACTCCCGCGCCTCCAGCGACGCGGCCGAGGTATAGCCCGCCAGTTCGTGGGTCCGGAAGATCTCGCGCAATTCGCGCGCCGCGGCATCCTTGGGCCGCTCGTCCTCCCGGGGCACGATCGGCCGCGACTCGAAGGTCTCGACCGCAGCGCCGCGCACGACGGCGACCGTCACGGCGCCGTTGCTAATGTCGATGCCGACCCCGGATTTCACTTCTTCCTCCCCGTCATGGCCTCGTTGATCTTCTTGAGTTCCTCAGGCGGAATATTCTTCTTCATGTCGTTGATCGCGCTCTTCAATTCTTGGACGTCCTTGGCCGACGGCGGCGCCGGGCGGGACGCGGGAGAGCTCGACACGATCCGGCTGCCGCTCGCGGCCGGCGGCGGCGCGGCGGCCGGAGCCGGCGTCGTCGCCTGCAGGGTCTTCCCGCCCACCGAAATCGAGCCGCGGCTGTCCGGATCCACCGGCGGCACCGCCTTTTTGGCCGGCGCGTTCGGATCCTCGTTCGGGTCGCGGCCCTTGAGAACCAACGGATCGTAGACCTCCTCCTCCTTCTTGAGCACGTATTTCTTGGCTTTCGGATCGAAAACGTACCGGTCCTCCGAATTCTCCAGGCCGGCCTCGGTGTACACGATCGCCACGGGGTTTTCCTGGGCCTCGACGAAGAAGATCGCCCGTTCGCCGATCTCGACCGGGTGGGCGTTCACCTCCGCATCGTACACCCGCAGCATCTTCTGCTTGCTCTGAAGCTTGGCGCCGGCCGCCGGACGGCGATAGGTGGAAGCCGTAGTCTTCGCAGCCGGGAAGGTCGTCCCGGGGCGCACGACGGCGGCGGGCCTGGCGGGATCCGGTTGCTTCTCGCTCAGGAACGCATAGGTCTGGGCCGGGCCCTCCGCCCACACCACGCTCTCCAGCGTCCATTTGTCGCTGAGAGGACCGCCCTCGACGGCGGATTCCTCGGCGAGATCCGCGGGCTCCTCGTTGACCTTCTCCTCGGGGAGCCGCGGCACCATCGGCTCGAAGGCCAGCGCGACGGCCTGAGGTTTCCCGGCAACCGGCGGCGGCGCCGAGCGCTCCGGGATCTTGTAGCCCTTGATCTCGTCCGCGGACAGATGCGCGTAGCCTTCAATGGGCTTGTACCAGGACTTGTCCTTGAGCGCGACGCCCACGGTTTTGTTGAAATTGAAGGCGTAAAGCGCGCACCACCCGAGAAACGCCGTGAGCGCCACATTGACCGCAACCAGCAGCCACCTCAGCGTATCGGGCCGTATTCGCGCCAGCATACGTGCCTCCTCAATCCTGCCGTTCCCGGAAGTACACCACGGACAGAGCTTTGCCGGACAGATCGCGGTGAATCACCAGCTCCGCCTCCTGCCGGAAGCGCTCGCCCTTGGCCACCAACCGCGCCTCGAAGAACTCGCTGGCGAAGGCCGCGACGTCTTTGAGATCCTTCTGGAGAAGCACCGCCGGGGTGCGGTCCGAGGCGCCCGAGTCGATGGCGGGCTTGAGAATCGGCTGGCCGTCGACCTCGATTTTCTCCAGGTCCGCGAGGCTGGTGAAGTAGTTGGTCTTGAGATCCTCGGTGGCGGCCATGGTTTGGAACTGCGCGGCGGGATCCAGCATGGTTTCCTCCTCGGGCAGCAGGCCGGCCTCCCGGTCGTCGAGCTCCTTGAGATACTCCTCGGTGTATCGGTCGCGGTGCGCGACGATCGCCCGGCAGATCTCCAGCTTCGTCATGCCGTCCCACGCGTTGGGGGCGCCGCCTCCCTGCAGCAGGGCCAGCAGCACCTCGAGCGGCGCGGTGTTGATGTTGATCTTCCCGTTGGAGAAGGTGCAAAAGAGGTGCTTGAGGCCCACGGGCTGGAACGGTTTCGTAATGCCGGTTCCGTCCTCGTTGACGGGGAGCGGCATGCCCGCCAGCGCGGTCGACCCCGGCATGAAGCCGCGGCCGATGCCGCTCAACTGGCGGACCTCGGGCATCTCCATGAGCTGGCGCAGCTCCTCCATCCGCGTCGATTCGCCCGCATCGACCTCCAGCCCGAAGTCGTAGACGATGTCGCCGAACTCGTCGCGGCGATAGCCCCCCTCGCCCGCCTCGGGCGTGTACTCGGGATCCAGGACGTCGAGGGGCACGGGGCCGTGAAAAAGCTCGCGCGTCATGCCGTCGATCTGGAGCAGCTCGGTGACGCTGTAGATGTAGGGCTGCAATTCGTCGCGCTTGCGCGCGAGCACGTACTGGACGATCGCGCGTCCGAAGGTATCCGCGTTGTACTGGCGCTCATAGGTGAGGCCGTTCTCGACGTTGGATTCCACCATGTGGATGATCAGGTCGGCGACCAGCCGCACGGTCGCCTCGACCTGCGCATCGTCGGGCTCCACCCACTCCTCCTCCAGCCCCGCGAGTGTGTCCTCCAGCACGGCCGCATCGTCGCCGAGCGCGGCGCGCAGGAGATCCACATCGTCCTTGGAGGCGCCCTCCGCCGCCGCGGCTCCGCCCGGCGCGCCGCCGCGCGCCGCCGTCTCTTCCCCCAAGCGCCCGATCCCTTCCGTCTGCATGGACCACAACGACACGTACTTGAACAGCTTGTTTAGGTTGACCTTGCGCTCCGTGTCGGTGATCTGGATCTTCACCTGGATATCGTTGATCGCTTGCGTCCGCGGCTGGAAGAGCGCCTTGTTGACGTGATCGTACAAGCCGCCCGAAGCCCGCGCCGCCGCGGTCGACGACGGATCGCCGAGCCGCCCGGCGCCGGTCCGCGATTCCGGCGCGCCGGCGGCCGAAGACAAGCCCTCCGTCGAGGCCGTGCTCGAACCGGCCGTCTGGTTCAGATCCTCCTGGATCAGCGCCAGCGTGTACGGCACGATGCTGGTCACGGCGAGGGCCGACTTCATGTAACCGCTCTGGTTCTTGGCGATGCGGGTCTCCAGGAGCGCGCTGTGCCAGAGCTGGTAGACGACGACGTAGAGGATCAGCGCGACCACCAGGGCGACGAAGAGCGCCAGCCCTTTCTCGCCGCTGCGATCGAACGCGGATGTGACTCGCCTCTGCGCCATGCTCGTGCCTTCGCGCGCGGCGGCGCCCTCGCCCGGCACCGCGCATTCCCACCCGGAGGCGCGGGCATAACGAGAGCACCGACCGCGGAACCTTAAGCAATTCCCGTACCGCCCGGCCTTCAACAAGACCCGGAGACACGCGGAAGGTCCTTATTCCTGCCTTCGGTCGCCGGAGCGCCCTTCTTGCGGCTTTCCAGGGCTGTTCCGCGAACCCTGTCCGACGGCCCTCCGCCTGTCTGTGTGGTCCTGAGACAGTCCTCGCTGTTCAATAAAAAGACAGATCGCGAGCCCGACGCCCACGCAAACATGAACGCAAGGACATTATCTAGGGGCTCTCCCGCCCTTCAGGCGGCTTGCGGGCGTCGCGAGCGGGGGCCTCAGCGCCGTCGCTCGGGTCGGTCTCCGCGATCGTGACCGCGGAACCCGCCGCCCTCGCGTCCGCCGCGTCCTCCTCGACCACCGCGGGCGCCGCCGCGCTCACCGCGCTCGTGCCGGCGCGGCGGACGGGGAGGCGCGCCCGCCTGCCCCTCGGCCTGCGCCTCAGGATTGAGCGCCCGAATGGAGAGCTTGATCTTGCCGTCGTCGCCGACCGCAATGCACTTCACCGTGACCTCGTCGCCCAGCGCCACGACATCGGAAGCGCGCTCGACATAGCCGTTGGCCAGTTCCGAGATGTGGACCAGCCCCTCCTGTCCGGGAATGATCTCGACGAAGCAGCCGAACTCCTTGATCGAGGTCACCTTGCCGGTGTAGATCTTCCCCACCTCCGGCTCCTCGACGAGGGCCTCCACGATCTTGCGGGCCGCGAGGGTGCTCTCCTGCGAGGGGCCCCAGATCGAAACGCGGCCCTCATCCACCACGGCGATCGTCGTGCCCGTGTCGTCCTGGATCTTGCGGATCGTCTTGCCGGACGGCCCGATCACCAGGCCGATCTTCTCCGGATTGATCATGAAGCGCTCGACGCGGGGCGCGAACGGCGAGTGGTGGCTGCGCGGCCGCTCGAGCACGGCGTTCATCGCGTCGAGGACCTGCAAGCGGCCCTGCCGCGCCTGCTCGAGCGCCTCGGAAAGCACCGCGAAGCTGATCCCCTTGACCTTGCAGTCGAGCTGCATTGCGGTGATTCCGCGCTCGGTGCCCGCGACCTTGAAATCCAGGTCGCCGTTGTGGTCCTCGCTCCCCTGGATGTCCGAAAGCACGGCGATCTTGTCGCCCTCCTTGACCATGCCCATGGCGATGCCGGCCACAGACCTGGCCAGCGGCACGCCCGCGTCCATGAGGGCGAGGCTGGCGCCGCATACCGTCGCCATGGACGAAGAGCCGTTGGATTCCAGGATGTCGGAGTTGACGCGGATCGTGTAGGGGAACGAGTCGTCCTGGGGAACGATCGCCTCCAGCGCCCGGCGCGCGAGATTGCCGTGGCCGATCTCGCGGCGCTTCGGCCCGCGGTTGGGCCAGGTCTCCCCCACCGAGAACGCCGGGAAATCGTAGTGCACGATAAGCCGCTCGGTGTACTCGTCGTTCAAGCCGTCGATGACCTGCTCGTCCAGTTCGGTGCCGAGGGTCACGATGACGAGCGCCTGCGTCTCGCCCCGGGTGAAGAGGCTCGACCCGTGCGTGCGGGGCAGGACTCCCACCTCGCAGGTGATCGGACGGATGTCGCGGCCCGCGCGGCCGTCGGCGCGCACCCCGGTCATGATCAGCTCGCGCTCGATGCTCTTGCGCAGCTTGTCCAGGAGCGCCGCGACGACGACCGGATCCCGGACCGGCTCGACCGCGTCCTCGGGGCAGTACTCGGCGACGGCGCGCTCGATCAGGGCCTCCTCGGCCCTTTTGCGGTTGAGCTTGCCGAGCGTCTTGATCGCGCCGCGCAGCTCGCCGCCGAACTTGGCCGCGAGTTCGCGGTACAGTTCCTCGTGGGCTTCCGGCGGCGGCACCTCAAGCTTGGGCTTGCCGCAAAGGCGCTGCAGCTCCTCCTGCATGTCCACGACTTGCCGGATGATCTCGTGGCCCCGCTCCATGGCGGTCAGGATCTGCGCCTCCGACAGCTCGCAGGCGCCGCATTCCACCGTGGTGATCGCATCGCGCGTGCCGCTCATGGCCAGGTCGAGCAGCCCGTCGTCGATCTCGGCGATGGTCGGATTGACCTTGAACTCGCCCTCTTTCGTCATGCCGAACTTGACGGAGCCGGTGGGCCCCAGGAACGGAATCTCGGAGATCGCCAGCGCGGCCGACGACCCGATCATGGCCAGGAGATCGGGGTCGTTCTGCTTGTCCGCCGACAGCACGATGCAGCTTATCGAGACGTCGTTCTTGAACCCTTCCGGGAAGAGCGGCCTGACCGGGCGGTCGATGAGCCGCATGGTGAGGATCTCTTTGGTCGTGGGCCGTCCCTCGCGCTTGAAGAATCCCCCCGGGATCTTCCCCGCGGCATAGGTCTTCTCGCGGTAATCCACCGTGAGGGGAAAGAAGTCCTTGTCGGGCGGCGGATCCCCCATCACGGCGGCGCAGAAAACGACCGTGTCGCCGTACCGGACGAGCACCGCTCCGTTGGCCTGTTTCCCTACTCTCCCCGCCTCGATCCGCAACAACCTTCCGGCAATCTCGCGTTCGACAAAATGCACCATCGGATGGAACTGCGCTCCTTACGCATGCATGGATCAACGACTCCGGACGAAACCGCGGGCTACTTGCCGCGCAGGCCGAGCGACGCGACCAGGGCGCGATACCGCTGCATGCTCTTCCGGCGCAAGTAGCGCAGAAGACGCGTCCTCTGGCCGACCAACATGAGCAGGCCGCGGCGGGCCTGGTGGTCCTTGGGGAAGTCCTTCAGGTGATCCGTGATCTGCTGGATTCTTCCGGTGAGCAGCGCAACCTGCACCTCGGGCGAGCCGGTGTCGCTCTCGTTGCGCCGGTGGGTGGAGACAAGTTCCTTCCTACGTTCAGCCGTCAACTGCATGTGGGTTCCTTTGCGCCTGCGCTACCGTCTCTTCTACCGCTCTGCGTCTTGTTCTCCGTCCGGTTCGCGGCTTTCGGACCGCCGCGCCTCGGCCCCGCCGGCGGGCGGACGCGCGGCGCGCCCTCCGGAGCCGAAAGGGTATATTGTAGTTAACGGAAGGCCGTTCCGCAAGACACTCTTGCGCCAAATCCGCGGCCGGCCCGGGCCGGCCGCCATCCTCAATCCCCGCCGGTACCGCCGCCCGCGCGCGCCTCCCGCGCCAGATGCTCCAGGTAGCTTTGGAGAATGACCTGGGCGGAGACCACGTCCACCTGCGCCTTGCCCTTGCGGCCCCGGGCGCGCGCCCCCGCCAGCAGCTCCTCGGCCTGGCAGCTCGTCAGCCGCTCGTCCCAGGTCGCCACATCGAGCCCCAGCGCCCCCCGCAGGCGCTCGCAGAACGCCGCCACCTCCCGCGCCCGCGGGCCGACGCTCCCGTCCATGTTGAAGGGCATGCCGACGACGACGCGCGCGACCGGGCTTTCGGCATGAAGGCGCCGGAGGTAGTCCACCACCGCGGCCTCGCTCTCGAAGACCCCGCCCGGAAAAGCGAAGGTCAGGCCGCGGTCGCTGAAAGCGACGCCCGTGCGCTTCCGTCCGTGGTCCACCGCCACGACACGGCCCGGTCCTATCACACGCCCTCCCAACCCTCGCGGGAGACCTTCTCGACCAACGTCTTGAGCTCGTCGAGGCGCTCCAGCCGGGCCACGAGCAACGTTCCCCCCGCCTGGGCGATGACGAGATCCTCAACGCCCAGCGTGGCCACTTGGAGGTCCGGCGCGTACACGATGGTGTTCCTGGTCGCCAGGCCGGCGTGCCTCCCCACGACCACGTTGCCGTCGGCGTCGACGGGCCGGTGGCGCCTGAGCGCGCGCCAGTCGCCCACGTCATCCCAAGCAAAAGGCGCGGGCACAGCAATGACCCGTTCCGCCTTCTCCGCCACGGCGTAGTCGAAAGAGTCCTTGGGGGCCGCGCCGTAGCAGCGCCGCGTCACCTCCGTCGGGTCCACTCCCGCGGCGAGCAAGCGGCTGAACTCATCGAGGGCGGCGTCCAGGGGAGCGCAATGCCGCCGGATCGCATCCGCCATGACCGCGACGGGCGCCACGAAGATCCCCGCGTTCCAAAGATAGCGCCCGGACCGCACATATTCGGCGGCAGCCTCCGCCGACGGCTTCTCCTTGAAGCTCTCAACCCGCAGCACATCCAGGCCGTGGAAGCGGCCTTCCGCCGGACCGATCTCAAGGTAACCGAAGCGCACGGCCGGCTCGGTGGGCTTGATGCCGATGGCCCCCAGACTCTGGCGGGCGGCCGCGGCCTCGAAAAGACAATCCAGCGCCCGCACGAACTCCTCCGCGGGCGTGATGATCTGGTCCGCCGGCAGGGTGGCCAGGGCCCCCTCAGGACAACGGGCGGCGACCAGCGCCGTGCCCAGGGCGATGCACGCCGCCGAATCCTTGCCCTCGGCCTCCCCGACCCGATTCTCCGGTGGAAGTTCCGGAAGCTGCTCGGCCACCAGCGCCGCGTGCGCCGCCGAGGCGATCACGATGATATTCTCCGGAGGCAGTAGGGCGCGCAATCGGCCATAACAGGCTTGAAGCAGCGTCTCCCGGCCGTCGAGGGCCAGAAACGGCTTCGGGCGCGCGGCGGTGGAGAGCGGCCAAAAACGCTTGCCCGGGCCGCCCGCCATGATGATCGCGTAGCGGTTCTTTTTCACCGCGTCGCTCCTTTCCCCGCCGCGCGGCCGGGCCTCACAGGACGAATCGGCAGCACTCGTAGGCTTCCGCCGCGCCCACCGAAATCTCACGGCCGCGCGCCAGAGCCAGCAGCCGCAAACTCTCCGCCCCGCCGTTGTGCGGGTCCGGGCGCTGCTGCGAACGATGCCGGCGGAACGCCTCGATCTTCAGATCGAGGTACTGCGTGATATCCACGTAGAAATTCGGCTTGAACGGAACCCGGCTCCAGCAGAGCTGCGGCGCGTCCGCCATGAGCACGACGCGCTGAAACGGCTTGAGGCTCGCCAGATGCGGCCGGCAAGCCGTCATGGCCGCCAAGTACGCCGCCTCGTGGTCCTGATTGTACGACGGGGCCGGGATCACGACCATGGTCGGCCGGATCTTGTCGAGCGCGAGCCTGGAGGTACGTTCCAGGCGCTCGACGATTTCGCGCCGCGCCACCTGGTCGAGCCGCAAGTGCTCATCGCCGCTCTCGAAGACGACCTCGTGGTCGTCGACTTCGAGGAGGCGCATGGCTTCCGCCAGTTCGCCGCGCCGCACCGCGCCTTCGACGGCGGCGTTGCCGCGGCCGTCGTAGTGCTCCACGCGCCCCAAGGTCAGAACCTGGACGAACGCCTGCCCGCCCAGATCCTTGACCTTGGCGATGAGCCCTCCGCTGCCGATAATCTCGTCGTCGGCGTGGGGCGCCACGACCAGCAGACGCTGCGACCGCAAGAATGCCTCCACGTCATCCTCCTCCGCGGGCGCCTCCGCGGCCCGCGCCGAAACCTCCTTGTACCATCTTTCGGCCTGCCGCAAAAGATTCCCGTCCCCCCGCGCGAGGGGCGTCCTCAATGACCGGAATGCCAAGGCGTATCGCGCATTTCCCGCCCCCCCGCGCGAGGGGCGTCCGCGCGGACGGCGCGAAGCCGGTAGGCCGGCGGTCGAATTGCCCGCGCGCCCCGGGGCGTCCGCGCGGACGGCGCGAAGCCCGTCCGCCGGCCCGCGGCGCGCGCCTCCGCCCCCCCCGCGCCGGTTCAGAAGCCGCTCCCGACGGGTCGATAACGATGCGAGGCCGGAGATGCCGCAACATGGAAGGGTACACCGATCTTTCGCTCGATGGCGCGCGCCGCCCCTCGCCGCTCGTCGTGCCGGCGATGCTCACCGGCATCGCGGCCCTCGGCCTCCTCGCCGCCCAGAACCTCTACGGGGCGGACTTCGGGTACCTGCCGCACGGGCTTCTGGCCGCCCTGGCGGCGGTTCTCACCTTCCACGACGTGCGCGTGGGCCTCGGCCTCACGATCGCGGCCATCGCCGTCTCGCCCGAGTTCACGATCCTCGAAGTGCCGAACATCCGCATGGAGGACTTTCTATTCCCGGCCGTGCTGCTGGCCTGGGTCTTGCGCGCGCTGCACCGGCGGGAGCGTCCGGCTCCGACGGACCTCGCCGCGCCGCTGGCGGCGCTCGTCGCCGTCACGCTGCTTGCGACCCTCCCGAACCTCATTTACCGCGAGCTGCCCCTCGCCCAAAGCCTTTGGCGCTTCGGCAAGAACATCGAGTACTACCTGATGTTCTTCGCGGCCCTCAACATCGCGCGCACGGAAAGGGAAGTGCGCGTCTTCATCCACCTGCTCTGGGCAACGGGGCTCATCGCGGCGCTCTACGCCCTTTGCGCGCACATCCTCGGCCCGGCCGCAAGTCGGCTCCACGGCATCCCGGGAGAGACCGCCAACATCGCCGGCGGGTACTTCGTGTTTCACATCTGCATCGTCCTCGGCATCGCCGCCGCCGCCACGGGAGTGCGCAGGCCCGCCTACTTCCTCATCGCCGTCGCCATGGCCGTGCCCTTCGTCCATACCATGTCGCGCGCGTCGTACGTGGCGCTCTTCGTCGGGTTGGCGGTCCTCGGCGCGCTGTCCCGCGATCGCGCCATTGTCCTCTTTCTCCTCGTCGCCGCCGCCCTTGTGGCGTGCACCCAGGCCCGCGATCGCTTCGAGACGATCTTCGGCCTCCTGACGGGGACGCCGCCTCCGGCCTGGGAGGCGCGCATCGAGGGCTGGAAAGGCCTCCTTCCCGATTTCTTCCGGGCGCCGTTCCTAGGCTGGGGAGTCGGCCGCGCCTCGCTGGCCATCGACAACGAGTACGTGCGCCAGGTTTACGAGACGGGACTTCTCGGCCTCCTGCTCTTCCTGGCGGTCATCGGGCGCGCGGCCGGGGCCGCGCTGCGCGCCGCGCGCACTTCGCCTGCGGCGTGTTTCCGGGGCTTCGCGCTCGGGTACCTGGCGGGGACGGCGGCGCTCCTCGTCCATTCAATGACGGCCGTATCCTTCACGGCGATCCGGACGGCAGAACCCTTCTTCATCGCAACCGGGCTGGTCTACGCAATACTGGCTCTCGCGCCACCGCCGGAGGCTGCCGGCGAGCTTCCGTCCGCGCTTCCACGCGCGTGCGCGGCCTCGGGCGGTAAGGCGGCCGCCGAGCCGTCCGGGAGGAGCTGAGGCCTTTCTACGGCGGGCTCAGAGGTGCCCCGACAGCGACGTGCGCAGCCGATCGAGACTGCGCGAGGCGTTGCCGAACCGCTCGGCCTCCTTGAAATGGCGCACGGCCTTGCCGATCTTGCCGAGGGACAGGAAAGCCTCGGCCTTCCCCTGGGCCACCCGCCCCTTCTCGCGGACCGAGAGTCCCAGCGATTCGCTCTCCTCGTACCATTTGAGCGCCTGCTCCGGCGAGGATGAGCGCGGCAGTTTGCGCAGGTACAGATCCTTGAGCTTCTCGACAACCACCGGCACGTAGTGCCAGGGATAGCGGCGATGCGCCTCCCGCTCCACAAGCTGTCGCAGCAGCGCCGCCGCAAGATGCACGTTGCCCTTCTCCTCGAGGGCCTCGGCGATCAGAAACTGGCAATCCAGGAAATCCCGCCGCGGAAGGAACGAGGCGAGCACTCCGGCGCCGAATTCTCTGAGCATCTCCTGGTAGATCCGCACGGCGTCCTCCTTTTCGCCGTTCAGGAGCATGTGCAGGATCGTGAGACTGCGCGATTTCGGGTCGCTGCGCCGCAGGAAGTAGGGTTCCTCGGGCCTCTGGGCCTCGGTCTTCATCCGCTCCCGAAGCGACTGGCGGCGGTTCTTGCGCTCCAGTTGGGCCAGCAGCGTCTCGTAAGCCGCGTAAACCTGACGGAACTTCTCCTCGGACCAAGTCCTGCGGTCAGGATTCTTGTCCGGGTGGTATCTGACCGCCAGGCGCCGGAAGGCGATCTTAATCTCGCGCTGACCCGCGCCTTCCTTCAATCCGAGCACCTTGTAGGGATTGAGCGTCACTCCCATCAGAACTCCTTCCTACTGGAGACGAGCAGCGTCACGGGCCCCCTGTTGACGAGGCTCACGTCCATCGACGCCCGAAACTCGCCCGTTTTCACGCTCAGACCGCGTGCCGTGCATGCCGTCACGAACGCCTGATAGAGCGTGTTGGATTTGGCCGGATCCTCCGCGCGGTCGAAGCTCGGCCGGCGACCGTTGCGGCAATCGCCCGCCAACGTGAACTGGCTCACGACCAGCGCCTCGCCTTTGACCTGGAGCACCGAGAGGTTCATCCGATCGTTCTCATCGGGGAACATGCGCAGGTTGACGATCTTCTCGGCCATGTACTCGACGTCCGCCGGTCCATCCCCTCGCTCGACACCCAGCAGCACGACGATCCCCGGACCGGTTTTCGAGCGCGCCTTCCCGTCCACCGCCACGGAGGCTTTGCTCACTCGCTGTACAACTGCACGCATCGAAGGCCATCCAGAACTGTCTTTCCCACCTCGCTCGCGGAACCGTATCTCAAATGCCAGCCTAAACCGTACACAAAGCCGACTGTCTCGAAGAAGCGAGTTTAGCACCTTCCAGGGGTGAAAACCAGATGTTTTTTTGCCGATTTCGGCCTTTTCCAGCTAAGATCGCGTGTTTCATGAAGTTCGCTCGGCGTGGCCCGCGTCCCATTCCGGTGGTCTAGGCCACGGGCCTGGCGGGAGAAGCCGCCCGGCTGCGGCCGGAAACCTGTCCGAGCGGGAGCGCGTTATTACCAGGAATTCATTAATCCGACCAAGCTCCGCTGCGCGATAACTACTACCATGGAGCGCGAGGGGCGAACCGTATGCCAGACGATACAACCGCGTCTCACATTCCGGTAATGTATACCCTCTTCTGTTCGTTTGTCGCCGCGTTCCTGATCATGCCCTCGATCATGCGGTTGTGCCGCCACACCGGCGCCCTTGACCGCCCGGGCGGGCACAAGGCGCAACGGCACCCGGTACCCTGCCTGGGCGGGCTCGGCGTGTGCGCGGCCGCCCTCGCCGGGTTAAGTCTCACCGCCGGCACCGCTCTGTTCGGTTCTGATACACGCATTCCCGCCATCGCGGCCGGCGGCGTGGGCTGCGTCATCCTCGGGATCATCGACGACCGCGCGCCCGTCAGCGCGGTCGCCAAGCTCGCCTTCCTTCTTGCCGCGGGACTCGTGGCGGCCGCCTGCGGCGCGCGCCTGCACCTTTTCGGGGGCGCGTGGGGTGTGTATGCCGACATCAGCTTCGCCGCCCTCTGGATCGCGGGCACGGCCGCCGCCTTCAACAGCATCGACAACACCGACGGCGCGGCCGCCGGCACGGCGGCCATCGCCGCGGGCGGGTTCTGCGCCGCCGCGCTCGTCCTCCCCGGAGTCGCCGTTCCGGCGCCTATCGGCGCCTGCGCCTGCGCGATGTCAGGCGCCTGCCTCGGGTTCCTGGCGCACAACTGGCCCCGTGCCCGCATTTACCTGGGCGACAACGGCAGCCTCTTCATCGGTTTCACGCTGGCGGCGCTGGCCTTCTGCGTGCGCTGGTCGCCCCACCCGCTGCACGCGGCCGCCGTGCCGGCGGCGCTCATGACGGCGCCGCTCCTCGACCTCGGGCTCGCGACCCTGCTACGCTGGCGCCGCGGCGACATCGCCACCATCAGGGACGCAATCGTGTATTGCGGGCACGATCACATCGCCCACCGCTTCCAGGCCTTCGGCCTGAGCCCCGCCCAATCCAGCGCGGCTCTCTGGGGAATCGGCGCCATCTCCGCGGCCGCGGCGGTCGCCCTCGCCGCCGCCCCTTCCGAGACTTTCTTCCTGCTGGTCCTCGCCGGGCATGCGCTCTTCGTCGTTGCGACGAGCGCCCTCCTTGCCCGCGCCCCTCTCGGCGGCGAATGCCGCCCGCGCGCGGGCCGCAAGCTCGCGCGCGCCTACGCCGTCCGGACGATCGCGGCGCTCGGAAACCCGGCGCCCTCGCCCCTCGCGCCGCTTAGCGGGCCCCCGGCCGCGTCCAGGGCGGTCGCAGCCTCGCCAAGCCTCGGGTCGCCAACCGCGCTCCGCGGCGCGGCGGCGGCGTCTCCGCCTCGAGCCGCGTCAAGGCCGGCGCCGCCGGGATAGGCAGCGACGCCAGCACCCGCGCGATCTGCTCCGGCCCCAAGCCGAGATCCGCCAGCAGCGTCTTGCGCAGGCCGTAGGTCACGAACCGATCGGGAATCCCGAGGCGCACGACGCGCCCGAAGCGAATGCCGTGGGTGTTCAGGGCTTCCAGAACTCCGCTGCCGAAGCCCCCTGCCAGGGCATGGTCCTCCAGGGTCACGAGCGTGTCGTGGTCCTCGGCCAGCTCGGCCAACAGGGCCGTATCGAGGGGTTTGGCGAAGCGCGCGTCGACGACGGTGATCGGACCGGCGGCGCACAGGTCGGCCGCCGCCAGCGCCGTCTTGACCATCGCCCCGTAGGCGAACAACGCCGTGCCGCGGCCGCGGCGCAGGACTTCGGCCTTCCCCGGCGCAAGGGGCTCGTCCCTGAGGGCCGGAAGCTCGGGCGGCGCCTCCTCGCGCGGGTACCGGATCGCCACCGGCTGCGGCCACGTCACCGCCCAGGCGAGCAGGGCCCGGAACGTGCGGCCGTCGCGCGGCGCCGCGAGCACGATGGAGGGAATGTGGCGCAGCGCCGCGATGTCGAACACGCCGTGGTGCGTCGGACCGTCCTCGCCCACGATTCCCGCGCGGTCCAGGCACAGGACCACGGGGTTGGACTGCAGGCAGACGTCGTGGAAGATCTGGTCGTAGGCGCGCTGCACGAAGGTCGAGTACACCGCGTAGACCACGGGGAAGCCGCCGAAGGACAACCCCGAGCTGAAGCACGCGCCGTGCGATTCCGCGATGCCCACGTCGAACGCGCGGTCGGGGAAGGCCTCGGCGAAAGCCGCCACCCCCGTCCCGTCGGCCATGGCCGCGGTGACGGCGCAGAGCCGACCGTGCTCCCGGCCGAGGCGCACCAGCTCCTCGCTGAAGATGTCGGTGTACGCGCGGCCCGCGCTCGCGGCGGCCCGCCCCCCGTTGCCGTCGGGAAGGAAGCTCCGGCAGCCGTGGAACCTCGTCGGATTCTCGGTGGCCGGGGCGTAGCCCTTGCCCTTGATCGTGTGGACGTGGAGCAGCACCGGGCCGTCGAGCGAGCGAATGTTCTCCAGGACCTGGAGCAACCCCGCCAGATCGTGGCCATCGACGGGACCGAAATACCGGAAACCGAGCTCCTGAAAGAGCATCCCTGGCACGAGCGAGCGCCGCAGCACGTCCTCGACGCGCTGGACGGCGGCCTTGACCTGCCGCCCGACGACCGGAATGCGCAGCAGCGCCTTGTGGACCTCCGCGCCCAACTCGCGCCAGAAAGGCTTGGTCCTGATGCGGTGCAGGTAGTGCGAGAGCGCGCCCACGCTGCGCGAGATCGACATGCGGTTGTCGTTGAGGACGACGAGCAGATTCGGCCGCACGGCGCCCGCGTGGTTGAGCCCCTCGAAGGTCACGCCGCAGGCGCAGGACGCGTCGCCGACCACGACGACGGTCTTGCCGGGCCGCCCGGCCAGGGCATCGGCGGTCGCCAGGCCGGCGGCGGTCGAGACCGCCGTGCCCGCGTGCCCCGCGTCGAAAAGGTCGAAGGGGCTCTCGCGTTTGTTCGTGAAGCCGCACAACCCGCCCTGCGTGCGCAGGGAGCCGAACCGCGCCGCGCGGCCGGTCAACAGCTTGTGGGCATAAGCCTGGTGGCTCACGTCCCAGAGCAGGCGGTCCCGGCACGGATCCAGGACGCGGTGCAGGGCGAGGGTCAGCTCCACGACGCCGAGGTTGGAGCCCAGGTGACCCCCGTTGGCGTCCACGGTGCGGATGATCTCGCTCCGGATCTCGTCGGTGAGCGCCGCGAGCCCCGCCAGGTCCATCTCGCGCAGGTCGCAGGGGCTCGTCACGCCGCGAAGCATGCTTCCGCTAGGGCGTTTCTGCATCCGGCGTCGTCTCTTCCCGGGCGCGCAGCCCCTGGAACCGCTTCCAGAGGAGCGCCCCCTCTTTCTCGCCGGCGAGTTCCTCGATGCGGCGTTCGGCGCCGGCCAGGATCTCGAGGAGGCGGCGGTACAGCCGCACGCCCTCCTCGTAGGCGCTCAGCGCATCCTCGAGCTCGCAATCGCCGCGCTCAAGGACGCCGACGACGGCCTCCAGTCGATCCAGGCCTTCCTTGAAGCGCATCGGCTCCTTTTCCGGCTCCAAGCTTCTCCTCCCTGCTCGCGCGCACTTCCGCTTCGCAGAACCCGTCGGCGAAGCGGATCTCCACGCGGTCGCCCGGGGCGACCGCCCGCGCCGAGCGCAGGACTTTGCCCGCGCGGTCCCGCGTCACCGTGAATCCCCGGCTCAACGTAGCCAGCGGGTTCACGCTCCGCAGCCGCGAGACGTGTAGATCGAGGGAATTATAGACCTTCTGCCCCACTCTGCAAAGACCGTCTTCGAGGCGCGCCGCAAACTCATCGACGTATTGCCCCAGATCCTCCAGGCGGCGCTCCGGCTCCGCCAGAGCGGGCCGTGCGGCGAGCAGCGCAAGATCCGACGCGCAGGTCTCGCGGAGAGCGGAGGCGGCGCGGGCGGCGCGGGCGCGATGCGCCGCGAGACGTTCCAGGAGATCCTCCAGCACCGGCACGGCCATCTCCGCCGCTTGCGTGGGCGTCGACGCGCGCACGTCGGCGGCCAGATCGCTCAGCGTGGTGTCGGTCTCGTGGCCGATGCAGGACACCACCGGCAGGCGGCAGGCCGCGACGGCTCGCACCACCGCCTCGACGTTGAAGGCGGAGAGATCCTCCAGGCTTCCGCCGCCGCGGCCCAGCAGGATCACATCGCAGACGGCCGGGTCGTCCGCGCGGGCAAGCGCCCCGATGATCTCCTCCGGCGCCCCCGCCCCCTGCACCCGAACCGGCAGCACCCGCAGCGTCAGCGCCGGAAAGCGCGCCAGCGCCGTGCGGATGATGTCGTGCACGGCCGCGCCCGTCGCCGAAGTGATCACGGCGATCCGCAGCGGCAGGAACGGCAGCGCCTTCTTGCGGGACGGATCGAACAGCCCCTCGGCGCGCAGCCTGCGCCTGAGCTCCTCCAGGGCGCGCTTGAGTTCGCCGACGCCGCGGGGAACGATCTCCACGGCGACGATCTGGTAACTGCCGCGCGGGCCGTAGATCGTCGTCTCCCCCACCACGATGATCTTCAGCCCGTCGCGCAGCGCGAAGGGCAGGCGCTCCGCCAACCCCCGCCACATGACCGCCCGCACCTGCGCGCGGGCATCGCAAAGCGTGAAGTACACGTGCCCGGACTTCGGCCGCGCCAGATCGGCGATCTCGCCGGCCACGGCCACGGTTCCCACGCGCTCCTCCAGGCAAGCTCTGACCCGCTCGTTGAGCTGGCTCACCGTCAGGATGCGCAGACCGAAGGCCTGCTCCGGCGCGTCACTCATCGCCGTCCCCATCCACCGCGACCGGCAGTTGGACGCGCTCGATCGCCGCGGCCTTCCCGGTCGCCGGGTCCAGGGTCACCACCGCTCCGCACACGCGCACGTCTCCCGAAGCCACCGTGAAGGGGGCGTGCATCTGCGTCTCGAACCGGAAGAGCACGTTCCCGATGTCGCGGCCGATGACCGATTCGTGCGGGCCGGTCATGCCGAGATCCGTGATGTACGCGGTGCCCCCCCGCAGGACGCGCTCGTCCGCGGTCTGGACATGGGTGTGCGTGCCGAACACGCAGGTCGCCTCGCCCGCGAACTTCCACCCCATGGCCATCTTCTCGCTGCTGGCCTCGGCGTGGATCTCGAGGAGCACGATGGGCGTGGCGGCCTTCAGGCGCGCGACCTCCTCCTCGGCCCTGCGGAAGGGGCAGTCGCTCGGGCCCATGAAGGTGCGGCCCACCACCGTCACCACGCCCACCGCGGCGCCGTTCCGCGCCTGGAAGACCTGGGCTCCGACGCCCGGACAGGCCCCCGGCAGATTCGCCGGCCGGAGCAGGTCTCGGCGGCGCCCGAGGAGCGCGATCACTTCGCGGCGCTTCCAGACATGGTCGCCCATGGTGACGACATCGACGCCGGCCGCGACGATCTCGCCGAGCAGCTTCTCGGTGATGCCGGAGCCCCGCGCGGCGTTCTCGCCGTTCGCCACGGTGAAATCGATGCTTCGCGCCGCCAGGAGCTCCGGCAACACCCGCGCCAGCGCGCGGCGCCCCGGCTTGCCCACGATGTCGCCGACCAGAAGAATCCGCAGCGTGCTTCTCCCCGCGCCGCCGGACGGCTCAGCGCGCGTACTCCACGACGCGCATCTCCCGCAACAGGGTCACCTTGATCTCTCCGGGATACGTGAGCTGGACCTCGATCTCCTTGGCGATGTCGTGGCACAGCTTGAGCGCCCGGCTGTCGCTGATCTTCTGCGAGTTCACGATGACCCGCACCTCGCGGCCGGCTTGGATGGCGTTGGCGCTCTTGACGCCGGGGAAGGACGAGGCCAGGGTCTCCAGTTTCTCCAGCCGCTTGATGTAGCGCTCCAGCGTCTCGCCGCGCGCGCCGGGCCGCGAGCCCGAGATCGCGTCGGCCGCCTGCGTGATGACGGCGTACAGCGAGGTCTGCCCCACATCGTTGTGGTGCGCGGCGATGGCGTTCACGACCTCGGGCGGCTCCTCGTAGCGGCTGGCGAGATTGCCGCCGATCTCCGGGTGCCCGCCCTCGACCTCGTGGTCCATGGCCTTGCCGATGTCGTGGAGCAGCCCGCAGCGCTTCGCGAGCTTCACGTCCAGCCCCAGCTCCCCCGCGATCATGCCCGCCAGGTGCGCGACCTCGCGGCAATGCTCCAACACGTTCTGGCCGTAGCTCGTCCTGAAGCGCAGCCTTCCGAGCAGCGTGATGAGGCGCGGGTGGATGCCCACCACGTTGAGGTCGAAGGCCGCCTGCTTGCCCTCCTTCTGGATCAGCTCGTCGACTTCCTGCCGGGTCTGCTCGACGATCTCCTCGATGCGCGTGGGGTGGATGCGCCCGTCGGCGATAAGCCGGTCCATGGCGCGGCGAGCGATCTCGCGCCTGATGCTGTCGAAGCAGGACACCGTGATCACGCCCGGCGTGTCATCGACGATCACGTTGACGCCCGTGGCCTTCTCGAAGCTGCGGATGTTGCGGCCCTCGCGGCCGATCACGCGGCCCTTCATGGCGTCATCGGCGAGCTCGATGTTCGCGACCGTCACCTCCTGGCAGTGCGCCGAGGCGTAGCGCTGGATCGCCCCGGTGATTATCTCCTTGGCGCGCGCTTCGGCCAGTTCGTTCGTGCGCTCCACCGCCCGGGCCGTAACGGCCTCGATGTCGTGTTCCAGATCGCGCTCGATGCGAGCCAAGAGCAACTTCTCGGCGGATTCACGGTCAAGCTCCGCGATCCGATACAGCGCCGTCTTTTCCTCCTCGTACAGGCGGTCAAGCTCCTGCTCGCGCTTATCGAGCTCCTCGCGGTGCTGCTGAAGCTGAAGCTGCCTGACCTCGAGCTGCTTGTCCTTCTTGGTCAGGACATCCAGCTTGCGGTCGACGTTGTCCTCTTTCTTGGAGAGCCGCCGCTCCAGTTCCTTCAGCTCGCCGCGGGACCGGGCGATCTCCTCGTCCGCCTCCTCGCGCCGCCGGAGGGTCTCGTTCTTCGCCTGGATTTCCGCCTGTCTGAAGACCTCCTCGGCCTCTTTCCGGGCCCGCGCCACTGTATCCCGCGCCGTCCGCCGACCCCGTATCGCGAGGGTCCAGAGGACGAGCCAGACCGCGCCCCCCCCCAGCGCGAGGCCGACCACTCCGCCGATCACAAGTTCGCCGTGCATATCGCTCTCCTTCCTTCGCGAACCGGAGAGAGAGGCCGGCTAAGCTGCCCTACGGCGGGCGCGCGCGCCGCGCAGCCCGCGCGCCCGGCATAATCGTCCCTTCGCGCGCCTTCCGCGCGCCGCGCGGCTTTCTCCCGCGCTATCGGGACAATTCCCGCGCTCGTTCCACCTTGATGAGCCTGCAGCCGTACTGGGGAGGCAAGTCCTCGATCGTTCCCGCCAGAACCGCGATCCGTCGGTTCACAAACGCGTCCAGATCCGTCCCTTTTCCTTCGAGGTAACACAGGACCTTATCGCCGTTCATCAATGCGTGCGTTCCTGGTCTGTTCAGATACCGGCCCTGGCCGATAACCCAGCCGACCGCAAGGGGTTTGTCCTCTCTACGTTCCGGCTCTTCCGATGTATCGATGTATTTTCGTGGTTTCGGTAGCAGGAGTTCTTTCACATCCTCCAAGCGCTTGATTTCCGCACTCAGCGTTGCCGCAAATTCCTTCTCTTCGGCGCTGGCCCGGCCGTCGGCGGCCGTCCGCGCGCACTCGTTCTTCGCCTCGGTGAAATCCCATTCCTCCGCGCGCCCGTTCCGGCCCGTCAGGAACGCCTTCCACATCTTCTCGACCGCCTCGGTCCAGGTCCTGAGTTCGATGCCGGGCAGCGGCCGCGCGGGCTCAGCGCCGCCCGCCGCCTCCGCTCCCTCCGAAACGCGGTGCGCGCTTTCCGGCGGCGCCTCCTCCGGCGGGCGCACACTCTCCGGACGCCGCTCCTCGGGCGCAGGTTTCAACGGGGGTTTCACCGCTACTTCCCGCGGCCGCTCGATCGCGCCCAACGGCACCACCGCGCGCCCCCCGAGCACACTCTCGGCCTCCGGCGCCGAAAGCGCTTTCACTCCCTTCACGTACTGCGAATTCACGTAGGCGGTCAGGCTCAACGGCGGTTCGATCGCCCACCACACTCCGTACTGCCTGATCAACTTGACATTCGTCCCCGGCGGGATCTTCCCGACCTCCGCGAAGGCCCGATCGGGCTCCATGCGCACCGCCGCCGGCCGCTCCACGAAGGCATCTTCGCCCGCCCGCGCGATATCATCCTTGGACACGAACACCGGGAGCCTCTTCGGCAGGTACACGCGGACCCAATCCCCGGTCGTCCCGCACACCACCAGGTGTTCGTCCTCGGACACCTTCCCCAAGGCCGGCGCGCCGACCGAAGGCGCCGCGCGCAAGTTAACGGCATTCCCCGTCACCCGCGCGAGGGTGAACGCCTCGCCCGCGGCGATAACCGGCACAACCGCGCTTGCCCACACGAACAGCAATCTCATCGCCGATCCTCTCTCAACGCGCCACACGTCCCCGCGCAGAACGCCCGCCGCGCGCAATCAGCCCCGTCGGCCCACAGTGCCTTCCGGAGCTCAATTCATCGGACTTTCGCCGTCGTATTATAGGAACCGTCCACCCGCCGGTCAAGCACAAAAATCCGCCCCGCACCCCGGCTCCGGGCTCCCGCCTCCCACCGGACGCGGTCTCTCTCCACGTGACACCCAAGGGGTAGCGGGATATATCCCAAAGTTGTGGATGAAACACAAGGAGCGTATCCTTTTCCGGCAGCGTCCGCCGCCGGCCCCAGGCCGCGGCGGCGCCCGCGAGGCAAAAAAAAACCCGTCTTGCGACGGGTTTCAAAATAATCCCGGGCAACTACCTACTCTCTCAGCCCTCTCCGAGCAAATACCATCGGCGTGGAAGGCTTAACGGTCGTGTTCGGAATGGGAACGCGTGTGGCCCTCCCACTATGATCACCCGGGAAAAATTCAAATCGACTAGCGCACTCATCCCGCGGCTTCAGCGCGTATCTCAGAGTGTCGATGGGTGAGGACGGTCAAGCCGAACGGCAGATTAGTACCGGTCGGCTGAACACGTTGCCGTGCTTACACCTCCGGCCTATCAACCTCGTCGTCTTCGAGGTGCCTTCAGGGAGACCTCGTTTTGGGGGGGGCTTCGCACTTATATGCTTTCAGCGCTTATCCCTTCCGGACATAGCTACCCTGCGGTGCCTCTGACGAGACAACAGGTACACCAGAGGTCCGTCCATCCCGATCCTCTCGTACTAGGGACAGCTCCCCGCAAGTCTCCTGCACCCACAGTAGATAGGGACCGACCTGGCTCACGCCGGTCTAAACCCAGCTCGCGTACCACTTTAATCGGCGAACAGCCGAACCCTTGGGACCTCCTACAGCCCCAGGATGTGATGAGCCGACATCGAGGTGCCAAACCTCCCCGTCGATATGGACTCTTGGGAGAGATCAGCCTGTTATCCCCGGAGTACCTTTTATCTGATGAGCGACGTCCCTTCCACCCGGTAACGCCGGATCATTAGGCCCGGCTTTCACCTCTGCTCGACTTATTGGTCTCACAGTCAGGCACCCTTATACCCTTACGCTCTCCGCGCGATTGCCAACCGCGCTGAAGGTGCCTTTGGGCTCCTCCGTTACTCTTTAGGAGGAAGCCGCCCCAGCCAAACTGCCCACCTATCACTGTCCTGGACCCTGGTTCAAGGAATCGAGTTAGAATTTAGATGCAACAAGGGTGGTATTTCACCGGCGGCTCTGCTGAGACTGGCGTCCCAGCTTCAATGCCTCCCACCTATCCTACACATGCCACACCCAAACTCAATAATAGGCTACAGTGAAGGTTCACGGGGTCTTTCCGTCTAACTGCGGGTAAGCGGCATCTTCACCGCTACTACAATTTCGCCGGGTCTGCGGTAGAGACAGCGTTGCTACGTTACGCTATTCATGCGCGTCGGAACTTACCCGACAAGGAACTTCGCTACCTTAGGACCGTCATAGTTACGGCCGCCGTTAACCGGGGCTTCGGCTCGGAGCTTCGCCCTTGCGGGCTGACCCCTCACCTTGACCTTCCGGCACCGAGCAAGCGTCAGTCTCTATACGTCGTCTTTGTGGACTTGGCAGAGACCTGTGTTTTTAGTAAACAGTCGTAACAACCGATTCCTGCAGCCCCCCGGTTCTTCTTGCGAAGCCTTCTCCAAGGGGCGCCCCTTATCCCGAAGTTACGGGGCCATTTTGCCGAGTTCCTTTACCACAGTTCCCCCGAGCGCCTTAGGATACTCACCCCACCTACCTGTGTCAGTTTTAGTACGGTCGCTCATGAAAGTACGAACCGAGGTTTTTCTTGGGAAGCCTTCAAGCCACTTCTTCTCAAAAAGGAATTCGTCGCCGAGTTCGAACCGTATGCCGCGGATTTACCTGCGGCGGTCCTCCCCCAGCCACCGGGCACAATCAGTCGCCCGTAGGCAATCGAGCCTCCGTCACCCCATCATCAACCCATCATGAGCGGTGCAGGAATATTAACCTGCTGTCCATCGACTACGCCTTTCGGCCTCGCCTTAGGGGCCGACTAACCCTGGGCGGAATTGCCTTCCCCAGGAAACCTTAGGTTTTCGGCGGATGAGATTCTCACTCATCTTATCGCTACTTATTCCAGCATCATCGCTTCCACTTCGTCCAGCGCTCCTTACGGTACGCCTTCATCCTAGGGTGGAACGCTCCCCTACCGCTTGGAGAGACCGCAGTCTCTCCAAACCCGCGGCTTCGGTAGCGGACTTGAGTCCCGCCAATTTTCGGCGCGGAAGGGCTCGACTAGTAAGCTGTTACGCACTTTTTAAATGATGGCTGCTTCTAAGCCAACATCCTAGCTGTCTTCGCACTTCCACTTCCTTAAGCCACTTAGCCCGCATTAGGGACCTTAGCCGGCGGTCTGAGCTGTTTCTCTCTCGACTATGAAGCTTATCCCCCACAGTCTGACTCCCGAGGTACTGCTGACGGTATTCGGAGTTTGGTTAGGTTGGGTAGGCGGGAAGCCCCCCGGACCCAATCAGTATCTCTACCCCCGTCAGGTATGACTCGAGGCTAGCCCAAAAGCTATTTCGGGGAGAACCAGATATCTGCGAGTTCGATTAGCTTTTCACTCCGATCCACAGGTCATCCCCTAAGTCTTCAACCTTAGTGGGTTCGGTCCTCCACGGATTTTTACATCCGCTTCAACCTGCCCATGGATAGATCACCCGCTTTCGGGTCTACCGCACGCTACTTAACGCGCTATTCACGCTCGCTTTCACTACGGCTACAGCCCAAAAGGCCTTAACCTCGCAGCGTACGAGTAACTCGCTGGATCATTATGCTAAAGGCACGCCGTCACCCATTCCCGAATTTCTTCAGGCATAGGGCTTCGACCGCTTGTAGGTATGCGGTTTCAGGTCTATTTCACTCCCCTAACAGGGGTTCTTTTCACCTTTCCCTCACGGTACTATGCGCTATCGGTCGGCAGGAGATATTTAGCCTTGGGAGGTGGTCCCCCCGAATTCGCACCAGGTTTCACGAGTCTGGCGCTACTTGGGAAAGCACCGGGAGAATTCATGGTTTCGACTACGCGGCTATCACGCTCTGTGGCCCGCCTTTCCAGACGGCTCGTCTACCATGAACCTTTTTGACTCCCTTCCTTTGTCACAACCAGGAAGGTGCTTCCCTCGACGCCACATCCGCAACGGTTGTGCCCTTACACGAATGTGGTTTGGGCTCTTCCCTTTTCGCTCGCCGCTACTGGGGGAATCGAATGCTCTTTCTCTTCCTCAGGGTACTAAGATGTTTCAATTCCCCTGGTTCGCCGCGCACGCCTATGAATTCAGCGTACGTTGACAAGTCTTCAACTTGCCGGGTTGCCCCATTCGGAAATCTCCGGATCACGAGCTGCTTAGCGCTTCCCCGGAGCTTATCGCAGCCACGCCACGTCCTTCATCGCTCCCTGCCGCCAAGGCATCCACCGCACACCCTTAGTAGCTTGACCGTCCTCACCCGTCGACACTCCTTCGTGTGACGAGATACGTTTCCTTCACAGGATTTAACGGTGAAGTCACTGAGATTCATGCAGTTAGTCAATTTGTCAAAGAACGCGGCGCGCCGCCGTCCGCGGCACGTTTCTTATGCGTGACCCGCCGGGCAAACCCGGCGGGACCCGCGCTGTTGCTCTTGTATCTTGCAGAAGCTTATCCTCAGTTGGTGGAGATGACCGGGATCGAACCGACAACCTCCGCCGTGCAAAGGCGGCGCTCTCCCAATTGAGCTACATCCCCACGTCACCGATATTTGGTGGGCTTAGGTAGAGTCGAACTACCGACCTCATCCTTATCAGGGATGCGCTCTGACCAACTGAGCTATAAGCCCCTGGTAGTGCAAAAAAAGGAAGCCTAGCCGCAAGGTCCGACGGATCACGCGACGCCCTTCGGCGCCGCGGCTAAGGTAATCCCCTTAGAAAGGAGGTGATCCAACCGCAGGTTCCCCTACGGTTACCTTGTTACGACTTAGTCCTCCTCACAAAGCTCACCTTCAGCACCTCCCTCCCTTGCGGGTTGGGCCAGTGATTACGGGTGCGCCCTGCTTGGATGGCTTGACGGGCGGTGTGTACAAGGCTCAGGAACACATTCACCGCGTTGTAGCTGACACGCGATTACTAGCGATTCCAACTTCATGGAGGCGAATTGCAGCCTCCAATCCGAACTGGGGCCGGATTTTTGAGATTTGCTCCACCTCGCGGTCTTGCTTCCCTTTGTGCCGGCCATTGTAGCACGTTTGTAGCCCTGGACGTAAAGGCCATGATGACTTGACGTCGTCCCCACCTTCCTCACGGTTTAACACCGGCAGTCTCCTTAGAGTCCTCGGCTTTACCCGCTAGCAACTAAGGACAAGGGTTTCGCTCGTTATGGGACTTAACCCGACATCTCACGACACGAGCTGACGACAGCCATGCAGCACCTGTGATAGGTTACACCCCGAAGGGCAATCACACATCTTTCGACGCGCTTATACCTATCGCTTCAAACCCAGGTAAGGTTCTTCGCGTAGCCTCGAATTAAACAACATGCTCCACCGCTTGTGTGAGCCCCCGTCAATTCCTTTGAGTTTCACCCTTGCGAGCATACTCCCCAGGCGGGGCACTTAATACATTAGCTCCAGCAGCGACAGTGTCGGTAACTGCCGCTACCAAGTGCCCATCGTTTACGGCTAGGACTACCAGGGTATCTAATCCTGTTTGCTCCCCTAGCTTTCGCGCTCTGAGCGTCAGTACTGGACCAGAGAGTCGCCTTCGCCACCGGCGTTCCTCCTGATATCTACGCATTTCACCGCTCCACCAGGAATTCCACTCCCCCCTTCCAGACTCTAGCACTGCAGTTTCGACTGCGATTCCCCGGTTGAGCCGGGGGCTTTCACAACCGACTTACAGCACCGCCTACGCGCGCTTTATGCCCAGTGAATCCGAACAACGCTTGCGCCACTCGTATTACCGCGGCTGCTGGCACGAGTTTAGCCGGCGCTTCAACCGGAGTAACGTCAAGCCGGCAGGCTGTTAACCTCCGGCTCTTCTTTCCCCGAGATTGGACTTTACAACCCGAAGGCCTTCATCGTCCACGCGGCGTCGCTCTGTCACGCTTGCGCGCATTGCAAAAAATCCTCGACTGCAGCCTCCCGAAGGAGTCTGGGCAGTGTCTCAGTCCCAGTGTGGCCGAACAACCTCTCAGCCCGGCTACCCATCGTCGCCTTGGTGGGCCGTTACCCCGCCAACTAGCTAGTAGGACCTGAACCCCTCCCTGAGCGAAGGCTTGTAAACAGAGGCTATCTTTAAGCACGGACTCGTAGGCCCGTGGTCTTATGGGGTATTAGCGTCCGTTTCCAGACGTTATCCCCCTCTCAGGGGTAGGTTATCCAGGCATTACTCACCCTTGCGCCGCTTTACTCAGGCCCTTGCGGACCTTTTCTCGCTCGACTTGCATGCCTAATCCACGCCGCCAGCGTTCGTTCTGAGCCAGGATCAAACCCTTCGGTTTTAAAGTCTGAACCCGAACGCCCTCGCGGGCCTTCGGGCGATTGACCAGGGTTTTGAAACCTCTCGAATGAGGCTCGCACGGGGCTTATCGCCCCGCACCTTGCGTACTAGGCTTCCGTGTTTTCAAAGAACTTATCTCTCCTCGTCGCTCACCGGAGAGAGCCACTCGTTGTGGCGCGACTAAGAGTTTAGCACGTCCCGACCGAATGTCAAGCGGCCAAGGACCGGATTTTCGACGATTTTTTTCTACAGCCCCGTCCAAGGCCCCCGCCGAGGCCTAGAACCGCGCCACCCCCCCGCCTCTCTATCGGAAACCAGCCGACCACGCTTGATCCCCCCCCGGAGCCAGGCCGTGCGAATACCGCCACAACGCGGCCGGCTCAATACCTAACCTCTTATTATACAATTCTTTATGGAGGCACGCCCACCATCGCTTCAAGCGTCGGACAGGCGCGCCCTTCTCAGGCACGCCTGCCGGCTGAAGCCGTGGATTAAAATCGTGACTCCAAAGACAACTTCCCGTCTCGTCCCGACGCCGGCCGGGGTCGCGGCCGTTCCGCCCGGACCGGCGCCGCTACACCGCCTGCGGCGAGCCGTCTTTCCCGGCCCGGGCGCGCGCCGCGCGCACCGCGAACACAACCCCCGCCACGCCGACGGCGAACACCGCCACGCTCACGTTCTGGGACAGAGTGAGCCCCGTCGCGCTGAGCCGGTGATCGCCGCGCAGGCCTTCAATCGCAAAGCGCCACGCCCCGTACAGCGCCAGGAGCAGGCCCGTCACGACGCCGTCCGCCGGCTTGGAGCGCAGCATCCACCAGAGCAGCAGGAAGAGCGCCAGCGAATGCGCGCCGTCGTAAAGCTGCACGGGATGCAGCGGCAACGCACGCTCGTCCGCGGCGCACAGGCCGAGGGTCTCCTGCGCGGCATGCGCGGGGCTCCCCGGCGGAAAGCGCGTCAAAAACTCGGGCAAAAAATCTTGACACCGCCGCCCGAAGCAGCACCCGTTGAACCAGCAGCCGAGCCGCCCGAACGCCATGCCCACCGGCACGAACGGCGCGCAGGTGTCCAGCGTCCGCAGCACCGGCAGGCGATGCCGCCGCAGGTACCACATTCCCACGGGCAGCGCCGTGATGAGCCCGCCGTAGAAGATCAGCCCCCCCTCCCAAACCGCGAACACGGACCACCACGGCGCCCGCGCGAAGCTCTCCTCCCAGAACCAGACGACGTGCAGCACCCGCGCCCCCACGATGCCGGCAAGCACCACGAAAACCGCGAAGTCGATGACCCGGTCCTTCGGAAGCCCGCGCCGCGCGGCCTCGCGCGCGCACAGGAAGCTCGCCGCCAGGAATCCCAGCAGGATCATGAACCCGTAGGCGAAGAGCGGGATCCCGAGCACCGGCAGCACGATCTTGGAGCACATGGCGTTTCTCCGGGGTGTCGTTCGCCGCGATTGTCTCTTATAATCACTCCCTTCGCGGAGCTTGGCAAGATCCCGCCCGCGCCCCTGGAGGCCAGATCTTGAAGCGAGTGATTCTTCTCGGCTCGACCGGGTCGATCGGCGTGAGCACGCTCGATGTCGTGCGCGGCCTGCCCGGCGCCTTCCGCATCGCCGGTCTGGCCGCGCGCCGCAACGGCGCCGAGCTCTGCCGGCAGGCGCGGGAGTTCGACGCGGCCGCTATCGCCCTGTGCGATCCCGCCGCGCTGCCTCCCGGGGCGGACGGATTCCGCGGCGCGGTCTACTGCGGTCCGGACGCCGCCGCCGAGCTCGTGCGGAGCGTCGAGGCCGATGTGGTCGTGGCCGCCATGGCGGGCGCCGCGGGCCTCGCGCCGGTCCTCGCCGCCCTCCAGACCGGCAAAGATGTGGCCCTCGCCAACAAAGAAACCCTCGTCATGGCGGGAAGCGTGGTCAGCGCTCTGGCCGACCGTCTCGGGCGGCGCATCGTTCCCATCGACAGCGAGCACAGCGCCATCTTTCAGTGCCTGCAGGGCGCGGCGCCGGAGCGCATCGAAACCCTGATCCTCACCGCCTCGGGCGGCGCGCTCAGGGACGTCCCGACCGAGCGCTGGCACGAGGTCACGCCCGAGCAGGCGCTGCGTCATCCGAACTGGAGCATGGGTCCGAAGGTCACCATCGACTCCGCCTCGCTCATGAACAAGGCCCTGGAGATCATCGAAGCCCACTGGCTTTTCCGGGTGCCCGCATCGAAGATCAAGGTGCTGATCCACCCCGAGTCGATCGTCCATTCCATGGTGCAGTTCTGCGACGGCTCCGTGCTGGCGCAGCTCGGGCCGCCCGACATGCGCTACCCGATCCAGTACGCGCTCACCCACCCCGCGCGCATGCCCTCGAGCTTCCCGCGTTTGGACCTGGCCGCGGTGGGCCGCCTGCGCTTCACCGAGCCCCGCGGCTACGAGGCTCTCGATCTGGCCTACCGGGTCCTGCGCGAGGGCGGCGCGGCCGGAGCGGTGTTCAACGCCGCCAACGAGGTGGCGGTCGAGGAGTTCCTCGCGCGCCGCATCAGATTCACGGAAATCACCGCGATCGTAGCGGAAACGTTGCGCCGCCGCCCCTCGTCCCCGGCGGACGGCCTGGAGGCGCTCATGGCGCAAGACCGCTGGGCGCGCGCGACGGCGCGCGAGCTCGCCGGGGCCTAGCAAGGAACGAACCGCATGACCACGGTCCACGTTATTCTCGGCATCGTCGGAATCAGCGTCCTGATCTTCGTCCACGAACTCGGCCACTTCCTGGCCGCCAAGTGGGCCGGCGTGTGCGTGAAGACCTTCTCCCTGGGATTCGATCCCGTCGTCGCCGGTTTCAGACTGAGGTTTTTCGCCTTTACCTGGGGGGAAACCCAGTATGTCGTCGGCATGATCCCCTTCGGCGGGTATGTGCGCTTCCTTGATGAC
>ERZ1026796.304-NODE-304-length-42329-cov-3.672243_pt1 | contig 42329 bp, 34 predicted proteins | sample MGYA00520874_ERZ1026796 | MGnify/ENA primary metagenome ERZ1026796 (study PRJEB33270, sample SAMEA104284474) | anaerobic digester metagenome | biome: Anaerobic digester microbiome; feature: mesophilic sludge digester; material: Anaerobic digester biomass | place...
AGAAAAGGATACTGAACCAGTAAACGAAAGCAGCTACCCTGACGGCTATTTTTTCCGGATTGCTGAGGGCTATGGTTTTGGGAACCAGTTCGCCAATGACTATGGAGAAATAGGTGATCACGATTACAGTAAGTGTCAGGGAGATTTCCTGTGCCGAATTACAGGTGAATTCAAATTTCCGGAAAAAAGGAGCAATGTCATCCGCGATACTTACACCGCCGTAAACACCGGTCACAATCCCGATAAGGGTTATCCCGACCTGAATGGAGGACAGGAAATTCTCCGAATCTCCAAGAAGTTTCAACGCGGTATCGGCTCCTTTTCTGCCCTCGTCTTTCATCTGTTCAAGTCTGGATTTGCTGCTGGAGATAATGGCAATTTCCGACAGTGAAAAAACGCCGTTCATAAAAATAAGCAGAGAAATGATCAGTAATTCCATAACAACAAAATAGCAGGCCGGGTCCGGCTGATTTCAAATAATGCATAAAGATATTGCAAATATGCCAACTGTAGATGTCCGGCGTCTGCTATTTATTTAAAAATCAGAAAGAGAGTCTGATCTGCTTTTAAGGCACAACGCTTATTCCCCGGGTTCTGAAGGGTAATACAACAGCAAATCATCGATATTGCCAGACTAAGAAATGTCCCCGAGGAATTTCTGACGGCATAGAAGAAGCGGCTAAGTGAAGCAGACTGTCGTGGCACAGTTGGACTGCACCCTAAAAGTTAGTTAGGTTTTACAAACATTTTCTGTAATATTGCACCCGCCCGCTAATTGTGCCCTTGACCTAACATTTTAATGCATTTTGCAAGGTTATCAACGGGCGAGCAGTCAATACAATAAAAAAATGAGGCAAAAATACATCGCCTTTGCCGCTAATTTCATCGGGATTTTCCTTTTTGGAATCTCCATGGTCATCATCGGTTCAACGCTTCCATTGTTGAAAGAAAAATTCGGTATGACCGATATCGAAGCCGGCAGTCTTTTCTCCATCCTTCCAGTTGGAATTCTCGTCAGTTCCGTCACGTTTGGCCCCATTGCCGATAAATGGGGTTATCGCTGGGTACTTTCCATCGCGAGCCTCTTTTTGGGGTTAGGTTTTTTCGGGATTGCCCACACCCACTCCATGAACCTGTTGCGGCTATGTATTTTTGTTTTCGGCGCGGGTGGAGGTGCCATTAACGGTGCCACAAGCGCCTTGATAGCCGATTTGAGCGAAACCCGAAACAAAATCGCCAACCTCAACTGGCTGGGTGCTTTCTACGGTATCGGCGCTTTTTGTATGCCGATGGCTATGACACTGATTGACAGCATGTATTACACCGTGCTTATCGATATTGCCTGCGGTTTAAGCATTCTGGTTGCCATACTTTTTGCCGTTATCAGCTACCCGATCACGGTTGAAAAAGAAAAAATATCATTTAAACTAATTCCTGTTTTCGTGAAAAACAGGATGTTCCTTACTATCTGTTTTTACCTGTTTTTTCAATCGGCTTTTGAAGCCATCGTGAACAACTGGTCGGTATTGTTTTTCATGGACAGTGTAGGTGTGGTGCAGGAAAAAGCATTGGTAGCCTTATCGTTGTCGGTACTGGGAATGATCATTATGCGCGTACTCACGGGAAGCGTTTTCAAAAAACTGTCCTACAGCCAGTTAACCCGAATAGCACTAACGCTGCTCACGCTCGGGTTTATTTGCCTGATACTTCCCGCACCCTATTACATACGCCTTCCGGGGTTGTTTTTCCTCGGTGCCGGATTGGCTCCCGGGTTCCCGGTTATGCTGGGCGTGATAGCCGAGATCTTCAAAAATGTTTCGGCCACGGCATTTAGTTTCGCCATGGTTATCGCACTCTCCGGGAATATCATTATCAATTACCTTACCGGGGTTTTCGTGGATAAATTCGGAGCCGGCGTTTATCTATACATCGTTTTGATTGAAATCATCGCGATGGTGATTGTCTTTAGATTGATACGCGTAAGCGAAAAAAATCGGGTTTCAGAAAATAGCCATTCAGGTCAGTGTTCCGGTCCCTGCTGAAAGCGTCACTATACTTCGAAGGAGAATATGATCCTGAACAAAATAATTGTAATTTAATTACTTGCTAAATAAGACCGATTGCCTTTAACCACTTTATGCACAGTTCGGGCCATGAAGATTCGGTGCCTCCTTTTGTAGAAAGTCCATAGCCGTGTCCGCCTTTCTGAAATATGTGAAACTCGGCAGGAATCATGTATTTCTGCAAAGCCATGTAGTAATTAATACTGTTCTTTACCGGAACAACCTCATCGTCAGATGAGTGAACAAGGAATGCAGGAGGGGTATCGCCGTTTATCTGTTTTTCGTTTGAAAAACGGAATACATTTTTCTCGGTCGGATCAAGTCCGATAAGGTTATTCCTTGTTCCCCTGTGGGTAAAGGTGGTATCCATTGTAATTACAGGATAGATAAGCAGGGAGAAATCAGGCCTGGCACTCACATTATCCTTCACTTCGTACACCTTATCGGCATAATGGGTTGAAATAGTGGATGCAAGGTGTCCGCCTGCAGAAAATCCTATGACTCCCACTTTATTTGGATCTATCTTCCATGCCGCCGCATTTCTGCGGATCACTCTCATAGCTTCCTGTGCATCCTGCAGAGGGCCAACCGTTTTATCGACCATTATTTTGTCGGACGGAAGCCTGTATTTAAGTATTATCCCGGCTATTCCGTTATCGTTTAGCCATTTTGCAATCGCGTTACCCTCGTGGTCGAAGGCGAGCGTTCCGTATCCGCCGCCGGGGCATATCAATACGGCAGCCCCGTTTGCTTTTGCCGGATCGGGAAGACATACAGTGAGATCGGGTGTTACCACGTTGTTGGCACGTGTCACTCTGCCGTCAGTGCTTATGATGTTCTCAACATAAGCCGGATCACTCTTTGATCCGGGAATGCCGTCAGGCCAGAGTTTCACGACTGTTGGCTGAGCAAAGAGATTAATGGTCAAAAGTGCTGACAGGATCAATGCGATGCTTTTTCTGGATTTCATTTAATTTGATTTTAATGTCATTCTGTAATGATGAGAAATTATTTTTGTTACCAATAGCCCCTTCCCTCCTGTCCCGGAATACCCCCAAGGGAAGTACCCCGGGGGGAACGGGACAGGGTTTAAATCAATACAACAGGAATCCTACCAGGGTACCCTGGGTGATTTGTAATAGTTTATTCCCATTTCCTCGAAGAATCTCGCATGATCTGCAAGACGGAACTTGTATTCATCCCAGTTTCTCAACGAGACCGGAGTCCATCCTATTTCAGCAACTCCCGGGAGCCTGGGGAACGTCAGGTACTCAATATCTTCGAGTGTTGAAATGGTTTCGGCCCACAAAGGGGCTTCTATACCGATGATATTGTCCTTTGTCACTCCGGGTATATAGCTTGCAGGATCCCAGTTATAGTTGTCATCAACTTCTATAAAGGCAGCCCAGTGAAGGCCGATATGCGTAGTGGAATCATATTTCATATCGATGTAGGTTTTTTTTGCCGGTGCCATAAGGACCTTAGCTCCCTGTGCAATAGCCTTTTTCGCATTCTCCTCGTTCGCCCAGCACTGGGCAACTGAATTCGGCTTCAATGTTGAAAGAGCTATCTCATCCCAGCCAACAACCCTTTTCCCATATTTTGCCACGATATCCTGTACCCTGTTGACAAAATAAATGTAGTCATCGACTTTTGTTGAATGTGATTCATCGCCTCCGATATGAAAAAACGGACCGGGTGTAAGTGCGCAAATCTCCCTGACAACGTCATCTATAAACTGATAGGTAATCTCCTTCCTGGTACACAAGGAACTGAACCCCACTGTTGTTCCGGTGTAGAGATCCGGGGCCTTTCCGTCGCAATTAAGTTCGGGATAGGAAGAAAGGGCAGCATTCGTGTGCCCCGGCATATCTATTTCCGGAACTATTGTGATGTAACGGTCGGCTGCGAACTTCACTATATCCGAATACTGCTCCTGGGTATAGAAACCGCCTTTTCCGCCTCCCACCTGCGTACTTCCTCCATGGATTGTGAGGTTGGGCCATGATTTGATCTCAATTCTCCATCCCTGGTCGTCGGAAAGGTGCATATGAAATGTATTGATCTTGTAGAAAGCCAGGTATTCGATCACCTGCTTGACATCCTCAACTCCGAAAAAATGACGTGAAACATCGAGCATCATGCTCCTGTAGGAATACTCGGGCTTGTCTGATATTGTACCTGTAGGTATCATGAACAACCCCTTGGCTGATAAAGTGTCTTTCAAAGCTATCTGCCTGATTGTCTGAATGCCCCTGAACAGGCCGGCCGGATTTACAGCCGTCAGTTTCACCTTCTGCCTGGTGATGTCAAGGGTGTATCCCTCCTCTCCGAGGCTCTGGTCAGCCCCGGATAATGTAAGAAAAATGCTTCCTTTACCGGGTTCAGCCTGAGCTTCATTAACGGAAATTGCCAATCCGGTTGTTGCATTCAGTTTATCTGCCAGATACTGACCGGTCCGTAAAATTTCATCCGATCCGGCATCGACAAAAATGGCCGTTTTTGAATTCAGGCTAAAAGCTTCACCTGTCGCGGTCACTGAAACAGGTTTTGGAATAATGCTGGTCTTTGTCAGAATCATGCCGGTCGTTGCCAGATCTGTAGACTCCCTGGGTTTGCATGAAGCAGTTACTATCATTGCTGCTGCTATTGCCAAAACAATAAATTTAAGGTTTTCCATAATAATATAGTTTTGATTTAAATTTCAATGATATACCGCTCAAGTGGAGGAACCCACATAAATGAAACTATACAAATATTTTTTTGTGCATTTGATACATAAGGGTTTCATAAATTACGGTTTTACAATTAATTATCAAGTATTTATCTGAGCAAGCCTATATGGTCTTATTTCGATTTTCTGCCACACACCGCCTGTAATGTAGGGCTCATCCTTCAGGTATTCGTCAAGAGTCTTCCTGTCGGGGAATTCGTAGACAATCATTGAGCCGATCATAGTCTGCTTATCATCGAGGATAGCTCCTCCGAACAGAAAATTTCCCTGTTTTTTCAGAACAGCTACTTTTTCAAGGTGTTCCGGACGTATTTTCATACGTCTTTCGAGAGCACGCGGATCAGTTCCGTCATAAGCAACAAGAAGAAACTGCATAAGTGAATGGTTTTTAGTGAACATTCCTTCAAAATTAATCATTAATCGCAAATACGCCGAAGAAGCTCTCACTAAAATAATCATTGACTATATTTGTACTGCAGAGTTTAAAATGAAAAGGAAGAAATACAGGATCGGCGTTGTTTTGAGCGGAGGCGGGGCCAGAGGTTTCGCGCATCTCGGTGTTATGCAGGCGCTTAACGACGCTGGCATTTTTCCTGATATTATTTCGGGAACCAGTGCGGGAGCTCTGGTTGGAGTTCTCTACGCCGACGGATACACTCCCGAAGAGATACTGCAGATAATGAATTCGTCGAGTATGCTTCATTATGTCAGGCCGACTATTCCCCGCGAAGGACTGCTTCAGATCTCCGGTATAGAAGGCATTCTCAAGGATTACCTCAAGGCATCACGATTCGAAGAACTTGCCATTCCGCTGTATGTCACAGCCACCGACCTCAACAATGGTCAGGCCACATATTTTTCAAAAGGAGAGCTTATAAAACCCGTGATTGCTTCGGCGAGCATTCCGGTTCTGTTCAAGCCTGTAATAATTGACGATATATATTATGTCGACGGCGGAGTCATGGACAATCTGCCTGTCAGCCCTATTGAGAATAAATGCAGTTTCATAATAGGCTCATCCGTCAATCCTACCGGTTACGAAAAGACTGTAACCAGCATGGTCCAGATAGCTGAACGTTCCTTCATGCTTAACATGACCAAGGAGGTCGTTCTTAAGGCATCGAGGTTTGATATCTTCATTGCCCCCGAAGAACTCAAAAATTACAAGATCCTCGATCCTCAGAAAGCTATTGAAGTTTATAACATTGGTTACAAGGAAACCAAAAGGATTCTGGAAGAGCCTGAGACGCAGAATGTCATCAGGGAACGGCTTTCATGAACTGCATGGCTTAAAAATACCCGCTTCCGTCCCAGCAGTGGGTACAGAGTTTTTCCTTTGGCAGCCCGATTGCTTCTATAAGATCATCAAGCCTTTGGTACATCAGGCTGTCGAGACCGAGCATTTCAGCTATTTTTTCGACCATTATGGCGTATTTTTCCGAATCGGGATCGGAATATTCCTTCAGATCGGTGGTATCGCCCTCAAGTTCGTAAATAGCTTTTCTTCCAGCCAGTTCCATCGGTGTACGCGATTGCGAGAAATTAAGGAAAGCGCAGGGATAAAGAAGAGGCGGGCATGCAATTCGCATATGGACCCTGGACGCCCCCGACTTTCTGAGGTTAACGGTATTGTCTTTCAGCTGGGTTCCCCGCACTATGCTGTCGTCGAGAAAAACCATCGTCTTTCCCTCGATAACCTCTTTATTGGGAATAAGCTTCATTTTGGCCACAAGGTCACGTTGTTCCTCGCGCTGAGGCATAAAGCTCCTCGGCCAGGTGGGAGTGTACTTGGTGTAAGCCCTCTTGTACGGTATTTTTTTTTCGTTGCTGTATCCCATGGCATGGCCGACGCCTGAATCGGGAATACCGCAGGCAAAATCAGCCTCAACATCGTCTCTTCGGGCAAGGGCAGCACCGCATCTCTGACGGCATTCGTCGACATTTATACCTTCATAATATGAAGGCGGGTATCCATAATATACCCAGAGAAATGCACATATCTGCAACTGTTCGCCCGGTTCTTTAAGCCTGGTATATCCATCTTCGTTTATATGCACAATTTCACCCGGCCCGAGAAAGTATTCGGTTTCATAACCTGTGTTGGGAAAGGAACATGTTTCAACAGCAACCGCGTGACCATTTTCATTACGGCCTATTACAACCGGAGTTCTGCCAAGCTTGTCCCTTGCAGCAATAATACCATTTTCTGTAAGAATGAGAAGAGAACAGGATCCCTTAATATTATCAAACACGTTCTCTATACCCTCTATAAAATCATCCTTTTCACATATAAGGTTAGCCACAACTTCGGTGGGATTTATATTTCCCTCAAAATTCCCGGTGAAATGGCTCTTCTTTTTCAGAAATTGTTCTTCAAGTTCTTCCAGGTTAAGTACCCGGCTGACCGTAACTATTGCAAATTTTCCGAGATGGGAATTGAACAATATGGGCTGCGGGTCGGTATCACTTATAATCCCCATTCCGTAATTTCCTGAGAACTCATCCAGGTCCTCCTCAAACTTATTCCTGAAGTAGGAATTTTCAATACTGTGTATCGAGCGACGGAACCCTTTGTCCGGCACTATGAAAACCATTCCGGCTCTTTTTGTACCCAGATGTGAATGGTAATCGGTACCGTAAAATACATCTGAGACACAGTCTTTTCTGGAAACCACACCGAAAAATCCACTCATAGTGTTGATAATTAATTATTTACTTATAATTAAAATCAAAAGTAAAATTAATCATTGGAATGGATTTTTATAAATATTTCAATGATATTATTATTTTTGCATTATTATTCATTCAAATACAGGGTAATAAATGACAGACACTAACACTTTCACTCCGGTAGAACAGCCTCAGAAAAAGAGTGCGCCCATAGCTATGATTTTTACCACGGTCATTCTTGCGGCAGCTCTTATTTTTCTGGTTGTAATGTATTTTGATCAGAAGAACAATATGGTTGAAATAGAGACGGTCCTGACCCAGGAAAAAGACTCTCTTGCCAATGAACTGAGACTTATGGTTCATGGTTATGACACTCTGAAGACAGACAACGACACCCTGATGGCAAATCTGCAGAAGGAAAGGGAAAGAATCGTTCAGTTATTGTCGATCAATGCCTCCAACGTTCAGTTGCTGAAGAAATACAGGGCAGAAATCGGCACAATGCGCGACATTATGAAGGGTTACATCGTTCAGATAGACTCCCTCAACACTCTTAATCAACAGCTTATGGCTGAGAATATCGGTTTCAAGCAGCAGATAACCGAAGTTCAGAACACTAATGTTGAGCTTACAAAAGCCAAGGAGGAACTGACATCGAAAGTCACTGTAGCATCAGTGATCCAGGCCAAGGACATCAATGCCGTAACACTTAACAAGAAAAGAAAGGAAACCACCAGAATAGCAAATATCGACAAGCTCAGGATTTGCTTTACCCTGCGCGAAAATCCCTTAGCTACAGCAGGCGAAAAGGAAGTGTTCATGAGGATTATCAGACCCGATTCACTGGTGATAACCACAAGCCCCGACAATCTTTTCGACTTCAACGGCGACAAGCTTGTTTATTCAGCAAGCCGCCTGGTTGATTATATGAATCAGGATATTGAAATGTGCATTTTCCTGGATAACACGGGAGATTTTATCGAAGGCACCTACAGCGTGGAGCTTTATCTTGAGAACAATATTATCGGCCGGACAAGCTTTGCAATGTCAAAGAGATAATCAATTGCCGACGGGAAGCATTAGCTCGGAGATTATATTATCAGATATCATTTTACCCTGGTTCGTAAGGACCAGGGTTTGTTTTTCCTGTCTCATCAGGCCGTAGTCTATAAACTTGCCCGACAAGTTCCTTATATAATCATAGCCTTCCTTGTCAAATACATCCTCCACATAATCGAGATTGATACCCCACATTGTCCGAAGCGAAGTCATTATGTATTCATTGAATCTTGTTTTCCGGTCAAGTTCCTCCTTGTCGAAAAGCAAAGAATCCGATTCGATTGCTTTGATGTATTTATTCACGTCCCTTATGTTCCATTGCCGGGAATAGCCGTTGAAGGAATGGGCCGAGGGACCAAGTCCAAGGTAACTGACCTGTTTCCAGTAGTTGGAATTATGGATTGACAGGAACCCGGGCAAGCTGAAATTTGATATTTCATATTGAATGAACCCGGCTGCTTCTGCTTTTTCGATAAGCAGCTGAAACTGGGCAGTGCTTTCGTCCTCATCAATTTCCGTCAGCATCCCTTTTTGTTTCATCCTGTTGAGCATTGTTCCCTCTTCAATTGTAAGATGGTAAGCTGAAAGGTGTTTTATTCCGTAGGAAAAACTAATATCGAGGTTTGAAGCCCAGTCGGCAGTTTTCATGCCCGGAATTCCATACATAAGATCAATAGTGACATTTTCATAAGCTGCATTAAAAATCTTTTCAAGTGCCATGGCCGCAGCGGAAGCAGTATGGCGCCTGTTCATTAAACTGAGATCCTGATCCCTCCACGACTGGATACCTACACTGATCCTGTTTACCATTGTCTTTTTCAATCCTTCAAGGAATTCGTCGCTGATATCGTCGGGATTCACCTCAATTGTAACCTCAGGATTTTTGTCGATTTTAAAGTTTTCAACAATATTGTCAAGTATGCTTTTTATTTCATCCGCTTGCAGAACCGAAGGGGTACCCCCACCGATATATATTGTAGATACAGACTGCGCTCCAAGATAATTCCTGCGAAGCCTGGCTTCATGGTTAAGAGCATTGATATATTGCTTATTGTCCGATTGAGCCATTACATGATAGAAATCGCAATATGAACAAATCTTCTTGCAGAAGGGTATGTGAATATAGATGCCTGCCATTTTAATTGAATGAAATACACATGTATCAAATACACAAGTACAAATTTATAAAATTTTCAGTCATGTGGATTCCCCCGCCTGAACAGACCTGGTATCAGGCTGCTTAAAACAAATTGTATCTGATGAACGTTTAATATTATTAAGAGAATATCATTCCAATGTCTATTTTTGAACCAAATTTTTAAAATGATAAAGAAGAATAAATTTTCGATACTGTTTTCTCTTATAATTTTGTATCTGAGCCTTGCCGATGCGAGTACCTTTGAGAATGCCGGTTTATTCGATATAAAATATCTCGATAAGTTTGTGCATTTCGGTCTTTATTTCGCGTTCATGGGCGTGATTATTCTTGAACACCGCCGTCTGTTTTCAAACACTCGCCAGATAATAATAGTAGCTCTGATCCCTGTTATATTCGGTGCAGTTATTGAACTTATGCAGTCGGGATTCACCGATACACGGAAGGCCGATATACTTGATATAATGTTCAACACCGCGGGAACCGCCACCGCGGTTTGCATATGGCTTTTTTACGAACCTTACTATAAAAGGAAAAATTCAGATCACGATCATAGCTGATCCTTATGCAGCATTTTTGGCCGGCTGCCGGAAAATCAAAGCATATCAATACACTTTCAAAGGTATTTTATCAATCCTTCTTTTGTGCCTTCCTCCATCAAAGTCAGTATTGATAAATTCCCTGATTATCAGAAAAGCTTCCGATTCGTTAATAAATCTTGCCGGCAGTGCGCATATGTTCGCATCATTATGTTTCCTTGCCAGTCTTGCTATTTCTTCGTTCCAGCAAATAGCGCTCCGGATAGCCTGGTGCTTGTTGACAGTCATATTTATTCCATTGCCGGAACCGCATATAGAAATTCCTAAATCACATTCTCCATTTGCTACAGCAATAGCGAGGGGATGTCCAAAATCAGGATAATCATCGGATTCATCATAAGTATGATTTCCTATATCCTTTATTTCAATACTATTCTTCACCAGGTAACTGATAATCTTCTCTTTCAGATTAAAACCCGCATGATCGGATGCAATGGCAATTTTCTTCGCTTTCACACCATGTTTAATTAAGTGAATCAAAAGCACTAAATTAACATAATTGAAAGCATAAAAGAAATTAATATGATTTTATCTTGGTCTAAATCTACCTGTAAATTAACCCTGTTAACAACCAGTTAATTACCAAATCAAACCCACCCCTAAATCCCCCAGGTGGGACTTGTTTGGACGTACTTTTTACCTTGTGTAAACGATGTTGTGATAAGTATTATGTATTATAGGCGATAGATTATAGGCGATAGATTATAGGCGATAGATTATAGGCGATGTACCGCTAGCCGCTCGCCGCTAGCCGTTCTTTTGCCCTGTGCTCTGTGCCCTGTGCCCTGTGCTCTGTGCCCTGCGCCCTTCTTCCCGTTCGCCGTTTTTCTGTTGCCGCAGAAAAATGTCGATCCACAACAGGCACTGCTCCTCCGGTAGGCCTGGCTAATTATCAGGACTCAAACCTTCCCGATTGTTTTCTGTACATCTCCCAGTATTTCCCTTTTTTTCTCATCAGTTCCCTGTGAGAGCCGGTTTCGGTGATAGAGCCGTGTTCCATCACTATGATCCTGTCGGCAAGGCTTACATTGGTAAACCTGTGGGTTATAAGAATGGAGGTCCGTCCTTCTGTTATCTCCCTGAAACGGCTGAAAATCTCATATTCGGTATCGGCATCGAGCGAACTGGATGGTTCATCAAGTATCAGTACCGGCGCCTCGCGGAAAAGTGCCCTGGCCAGTGCTATCTTCTGCCACTCGCCCCAGCTCAGCTCACGGCTGTCGTCAAAGAGTGTCCCGATGGTCGTGTTGTAACCTCTGGGAAGATTGTCTATCAATTCATGAACACCCGAGACCTTTGCTGCTTTCCGGATCTTTAAATCCGCATCGGCCGTCTCTATGTTTCCCATCCTGATATTCTCCCCGGCCGGAAGGTTGTAAAGCATGAAATCCTGGAAAACAACGGAAAAGAACTTCCTGTAAGCTTCAGGATCCATATTCCGGATGTCGCTGCCGTCCCATTTCACACTGCCTGTATCCGGATCATAAAGCCGGGTGAGAAGCCTTATAAGCGTGCTCTTGCCGGCTCCGTTGGGACCTACAAGAGCAATAATCTCTCCTTTCTTTATTTCAAACGAAACTTTGTTTATGGAAGCATAATCATTTCCGGGATAGGTAAAGGAGATGCCTTCCACCCTGATCTCCGACTTCAGCTCGTCCGGGATTGTAACCGGAGGATTTGCAATCACCCTTTCCTTAAGGTCGAGAAATTCGAATGTGTCGCCTATATATAGTCCGTCTTCATAAAGCCCGGCAAGCGAACTCAGAAAAACCTTTATATAGGTCATACCCTGCCTGAAGGCGAGAAGAAACATTGTCATCTGTCCCAGACTCAGCTCGCCTGAAATGGTGCGGCGGGCAACGACCAGCAGGAGTACCAGTATCGCTGAAGCCTTCACCAGAGCGGATATCAGTTCGATAAGGGTTCTTTTTCTCAGAATCCTGAGTTCTTCTTCCTTTTGTTTGCGAAATGATTCTTTAAACAGCGAGATGAAGTAATTGCCGAGATTGAACAGTCTTATCTCCCTCGAGGGTCTGTCGCCCGTGAGCAGCCAGTTGAAATAGGCCGATTTTCTTGCCTCAGGGGTCTGTTCTCTCTGGAAATGATAGAGGATGTCGGCATAATGCAGCCTTAGCCATATGCCGGGGATGTTAACCACAACCAGCAGGATGGCAACGCTCCAGTGAAGAGTGAGAAGGAGTCCGGCCATCAGTGTCAGTGACAGAAGTCCCCTGAACATCGAAACTATGTTGTTGAGGATGTTATTAGGCCTCCACGGGGCCTCGGAGCTTGCTCTTGACAGGCAATCGTAGTAGCCGGGATGCTCAAAGTTGATCAGGTCGAGCCTCACTGCCTTGGAATGAAGCAGGTTGTACATGTAGCTCTCGAGCTTAACCGACTGGTTACTGGAAATATAACTTCCGGAATCGGTGCAGATTTCATCCAGAAAATAAACGACTACCACCGCGATCGCCAATGGCACTATGCCGGCTGCTCCTGATCCGGATTGTGCAGCGCCGGTTATTCCGTCAATGAGAAGCTTTATAAGCCATATGAGAACAAGGGGAAGGATGCTTTGCAGAACAGATATCAGGATATTTGCCGTTGCCCACCCGGGAGCACTGTCCCAGACCAGGCCAAGGGCTTTCCTGAATAGTCTGATCTTTCCTTTCATGTTGCTTTTAGGTGCTTCTCTACCCTTAATTGTTGTCTTGCGGTCTTGCGGTCTTGCAGTCTTGCGGTCCCTTTCTTTTGCCCCGTGCCCCGTGCCCTGTGCCCCGTGCCCTGTGCCCCGTGCCCTGTGCTCCGTGCCCTGTGCTCTGCGCCCTGTGCCCCGTTAGCTCAAAGCCCAAAAACTCTCTTTAGCCTGTAAATTTGCGAAATTATCCTTAGCATTCTCCTGTTGCGGCTGTAATTCGGATTTTTATTTGAATATTTTTCGGGAGGCACAACTTTACCTTCAGGATTCTCAACCCTTACCACCTTACCCACGATCTGATCAATAGTGATTGGTTTATCCTCAGCCGCGCAGCAGTCGCCGCGGGTTACATAATGCCTCTGCATCTTCTGTGAGTAAATACTTACCAGGCGGTGAACAATAAAGCCCGAATCCCTTGTCCATGCTATAATATCTCCCCGCCGGGGTTTTGTCTCCGGTTCATAGGGTTCGACAAAAATGATTGAGCCTGCTTTTATTGAAGGGTACATGCTGTTGCCGTCAGCCCTTATCCTGACGGTCTTTCCTTCGGAAAGAAGCATGAATCCGATTTCCATGAGAACCGTATTGGAAAGCCTTTCACTGGTCATTCCTGAGGATGTATTCTATCACGCTCCTGTCGGGTCGGAATGAAAGAGTCGATACCGGTACCTTTGAACACATCATGGATACCGATCCGAGAAAGCGGGCTATCATATCCGGACTGTAATTATGCTGGATGCAGTTTGCAATCACCATGCTGACTGCCGATGCTTCCCTTATCTGGACCATTTCATTCTCATTGCCGTGACTGATGAGGAAGATCCTGTCGACAGGTGCGCTTCGCGGGACATCGTTCCTGTAAACGGGAGTGTTGTACATCCTGTAGATCCCGTCGGTTTTCCTGATTATCATCCTGTCGTCGTGGATTACCTGCGCACCTATATTGTCCCACAGCAAGGACATTGTGGTCTTTCCCTTTCCCGAAACCCCGCTGAACAGGTAGCCGCGTCCGTTATACGACACACCCGAGGCATGGATCATCAGATCGGCATTGATGGCCGAGAGATAATAGAGGATAAGTCCGTCGAGAGGATATTCCATCGGATCGGTACTGTTTCCGGCATTTTCTATATAAAGATCCCATTCCCTCAGGGCCAGTGAAAGCTTCAGGGTTGCCTTTTTGGCAGGATTGTCGGGGAAATTGGTTATTAAAAGAAGATCGCCGTTCTGCTTGTATACGCTCCAGAAATTGTCGCTTTTGGTTACTTTGTAGCCTTTTACCTCAACCACATAGGGAGCCACAAAGAGCCTCTCGGCATCCTCGGAGGGCCTTAATTTTCCATGATGTACCCTGATAAGTACGTCATAATCAAGGGCCCTGACAATACTTTGCATGAATCGCGGCGAAGGTGACAGATCGGGTCCGTCATCCTGAGATTCGAGCCTGATAAGGTATCCGGCAATGTTGAGGGTGTAGTCTCTCATTCTTAAAGCTGGTTGTTTCAGCATGTTATAAAAACCTACACTACTTTCCAGGTATGCGACATCGTTATACACATCAGATTGGTTTAGATCTTTCAGGTATAACGGAATGTAGCCCGATTTATTATTCTAACTGTTGATGATGAGATATTTACTCATGTCACTCAGAAAAGAATTGAGGTCCGATTCAGCCACACCCCTGTCGATGTTGTATTCCGTGACCAGTGCATCAACTATTTCAGCGATACTTCTCTTCCCGTCGATGAGTTCCCAGATAAAGGCACCCGATTCGTTAAGGGTGTAAACACTGTTCATGTCAGCAATGTTATTTGTCACAGGTATAAGCACATACTCGCTTCCCGTCTTGCGGGTTACTATGTTGGGGGCATGGGAATAAATCAGTCGGCTCATCGTCAACTTATTCAGAATTAAGGAACAAATGTACAAAAAAACACTTTGAATTCTTACCTTCGCGAAAATTTGAAAAACATGTCAAGGAAGAATAGCAGGAAGAAGGCAAAAGAGTCCTTCGGGGGGAAGAGAAAATCTAAACACGGCGGCAGAAAGGAGAAGAGGATATATTTAACCGGAACCGTAGACATGACGAGGATGGGTTATGGATACATCATTTCAGACGAGATAGAGGATGATGTCTTCGTGGCTGCCAGAAACCTAAACACCGCCCTTCACGGCGACAAGGTGAAGGTGTGGCTCTATGCCCGTAAAAAAGGATCGAGACCCGAGGGTGAAGTTGTAGAGATACTCGAGCGTTGGAAAAGCTCTTTCGTCGGTACACTCGAGGTGATGCCCGGATTTGCATTCCTGATACCCGACAATAAGAATATGCCATTCGACATTTTCATCCCGGCATCAGCCCTTAAGGGTGGGAAACAGGGACAGAAGGCTGTTGCACGTATCACGGAATGGAAACGCAACTCAAAAAACCCGGTTGGCGAAATTGTTACAGTGCTGGGAGAACCCGGTCTTCATTCCACTGAGATGCATGCAATCCTTGCCGAGTATGAACTTCCTTATGCTTTCACTGAGGAAGTTGAAAAGGATGCAGCCTCAATCAATGGCATGATAACTGAAAAGGATATCAGGGAAAGAAAAGACTTCAGGGATGTTCCCACTTTTACAATCGACCCTGAGGATGCGAAGGACTTCGACGATGCCCTTTCGCTCAGGAAACTGGAGAATGGCAACTGGGAAGCCGGAATTCATATCGCCGATGTTACATATTATGTAAAGCCCGGATCGCTTACCGAAGAAGAGGCAAGGCAAAGAGCCACCTCGGTGTATCTGGTCGACAGAGTGGTCCCCATGCTTCCCGAACGACTTTCAAATGATATCTGCTCCCTGAGACCAGGGGAGGATAAGCTTTGTTTCTCGGCTGTTTTTGAGCTTAACGAAAAGGCCGAGGTGCAGAACGAGTGGTTCGGGCGGACTGTCATAAATTCCGACAGGAGATTCTCATACGGTGAAGCCCAGTTGGTTATTGATACGGGTGAGGGGGATATGAAGGATCAGTTACTTTTGCTACATGACCTTGCACAGAAGCTAAGATCAAAACGATTTGCATACGGCGCTTTTTCGTTTGAGAGGGAAGAGGTTCAGTTTGAGCTGGATGAGAACGGGAAACCACTGGGAGTGAAGTTCAGGGACATGGGGACTGCCAACCAGCTGATAGAGGAGTTCATGCTGCTTGCAAACCGGAGGGTGGCGGAATACGTCGGAAAGAAACTGCGCGGACGAACTTTTGTTTACAGGGTTCATGACAAACCCGATCCGGAGAAAATATCAAATTTCAGGGCTTTTATCACCCGCTTCGGTTATAAGCTGACTTCCGACGAGAAAAATCTTCCGAAAGCCATGAACAGGCTGATGAAAGAAGTTGCAGGAAGAAGCGAACAGAACATTATCGAGACCATAGCTCTGAGAGCAATGGCCAAAGCCGTGTATTCGACGGATAACATAGGTCACTACGGACTTGCCTTCAAGCACTACACCCACTTTACCTCCCCGATACGGCGTTACCCTGATATGATGGTCCACAGGCTGCTTACAGCCTATCTGAATCACGATGATCCGGGAAACAAGGAGAAGATCGAGAAGCACTGCCAGCATTCCTCAAAGATGGAACGTCTTGCTGCCGAAGCCGAAAGAGCTTCGATTAAGTACAAACAGGTTGAGTTTATGAGCGAAAGGATAGGACAGGTGTTCGATGGAGTCATATCAGGTGTTACCGAATGGGGCATATATGTTGAGATCATCGAGAATCAGTGCGAGGGAATGGTGAGCATCAGGGATCTGCACGATGATTACTACGAGTATGATGAAGAGAACTACTGCATAAGGGGAAAATCAACCGGGAAATTGTACACCCTCGGCGACAGGGTAAAAGTAGAGGTGGTAAAGGCCGACTTGCAGAAGAAGCAGCTGGATTACAGGTTCGCGTAGGGGTGCAGGGCGCAGAGCACAGGGCACAGGGCACAGGGCACAGAGCACAGGGCACGGGGCACAGGGCACAGAGCACAGGGCACGGGGCACAGGGCACAGAGCACAGGGCACGGGGCACAGGGCACGGGGCACGGGGCACAGAGCGCAGGGCAAAAGAAAGGGACCGCAAGACTGCAAGACTGCAAGACCGCAAGACAATGTATTATGTATTATAGGCGATAGATTATAGGCGATGTGCCGCATTGGAAGAGACCGCAAGGACCTTTCTATCGCTCTCAATAAGAGCCAGTAATGCCTCAGCAGCTGATTCCTGAGGGATGTTTTTCAGCACCGGGCTGGTTCCGCGGTAGATGTGTACTTTTCCGTTGCCCGCTCCGACATAGCCGTAATCGGCATCGGCCATTTCGCCCGGACCATTCACAATGCAACCCATAACGGCAATCTTCAGCCCGTTCAGGTGACCGGTCACCGCCTTCACTTCCCTTACTGCTTCCTGCAGGTCAAACTTTGTTCGTCCGCAGGTGGGGCACGACAGGTAAACCACTCGTGTTATCCTTGCCCCTGTTGCCTGGAGAATCGAAAATGACAGTTCCTTCAGCTTCTCGTCTGTAACTTTTCCCTTATTTGATATGCAAATCCCCCCGGCCTGACGAGTGATGAAATATTTTCCCATCAGTGCCGCCGAGTCTATCGCAAGTTTTTCCGGATCATCTTCGTTGAACTCCCCGTTTAGTATAGTGTCTTCATTATCAAATGATTCCTGAGCCGGAAAATTACCTTTTGACAATGTTATAACATTGTTATAACGTTGATTTTTCTCTCCCAGGAAGATGCCGTTATTATTAGTCGCCACCTCCGGCATATATGGTTTATCGTGTGTTTTGAACCGGAGGATGCTGTCGGGATTGGTTACCCTTCCGGCCGGACCCGCGAGGAAATCCACTATTTCCCTGGCCACGGGAATCTCCTTTTCAGGAGCTTCCGACAGTGATACTCTTATAGTGTCGCCTATGCCTTCTGACAGAAGTGCACCGATTCCGGCTGCTGACCTTATGCGTCCGTCCTCGCCTTCGCCTGCCTCGGTCACGCCAAGGTGAAGAGGATAGGCGAATCCTTCCTCCTTCATGAGTTCCACCAGCCCGCGGGTGGCTTTTATCATGATGCCGGTATCGCTCGATTTCATCGAAAGCACCAGTCTGTGAAAATTTTCAACCCTGAAAATCCTGATGAACTCCATCGCCGACACGGCCATCCCTTCAGGTGTATTACCGTAGCGTGTCATGATCCTGTCGGACAGCGAACCGTGATTGACACCTATCCTTACAGCCGTACCGTGTTCACGGCAGATATTGATAAGAGGAAGTATTCTCGAGTGAATCCTCTCAATTTCCTCCCTGTATTCCTGCTCACTGAATTCCTGCTTTATGAATGAAGCCCTTTTGTCGGCGTAGTTGCCGGGATTGATTCTTACCTTTTCAACTATTTTTGCTGCAAGCTCCGCTGCCGAAGGGTTGAAATGTATATCCGCCACCAGGGGAGTGTCGAATCCAGCCTTCCGTATTTCAGCCTTAATATTCTCAAGGTTAGCTGCTTCCCGCATCCCCTGAGCCGTAAGCCGTACCAGGTCGGCACCGGCTTCGATAATGCGGATGCACTGGGCAACGGAGGCTGCGGTATTGAGGGTGTTGGTGTTGGTCATGGACTGGATCCGTACGGGATGGGTTCCGCCGAGCGGAAGCGAGCCTATGAGGATGTTGGTGGATTTGAAATTGCAAGAGGGCATTAATGTATTATGTATTATGGATTATAGGCGATGTTTTTAAATGTATTATGTATTATGTATTATAGGCGATGTTTTTAATGTATTATGTATTATGTATTATAGGCGATGTTTTTAATGTGTTATGTATTATGTATTATAGGCGATGTTTTTAATGTGTTATGTATTATGTATTATAGGCGATGTTTTTAAATGTATTATGTATTATGTATTATAGGCGATGTTTTTAATGTGTTATGTATTATGTATTATAGGCGATGTGTTATGTATTATGTGGGTTTGGTTTGTATTGTTTTTCTTGTTGCTATGAAAATTGCGGTTAATTCGTTTGCTTCTTTTAACAGAGGTTTTAATTCTTTAATTCTCCCGGGATCCAGTAATTTCTTGTCAAAAATCAATTCCAGCCACATTGCACTTTCATCGGCTTCTTCAATAGATATGCTTATTTTTGCAACAAAAGAGGCTTTTGTCTGAGCCAGTCTAGCTGCCCTGTAATTTGCACCAACAGAAGTCGCGCATCTGATCAGTTGACTCCGTACATGGTTCTTTAGATAGCTACCTTCCAGGTATTCACTTAGATCAATGCAATTATACCCGAATTGTTTTGTTCTTCTTAACATTTCTTTTGTATCCATTGCAGCGAGATTTTAAATGGTTAATTGAGACTATCTTAATTCTATTCCACATAAAATTATTCCTTTTAGCACATCAGAATCCATATAAAAATATCCCATCCTCTATATTACATCATCTATCGCCTATCATCGATAATACATTTCCCATTCCCTATCGCCTATCGCCTATAATCCATAATACATTTCCCATTCCATCGCCTATCGCCTATCATCGATAATACATCTCCCATTCCCTATCGCCTATCGCCTATAATCCATAATACATTTCCCATTCCATCGCCTATCGCCTATAATCCATAATACATTTCCCATTCCATCGCCTATCGCCTATAATCCATAATACATCTCCCATTCCCTATCGCCTATCGCCTATCATCGATAATACATCTCCCATTCCCTATCGCCTATCGCCTATAATCCATAATACATCTCCCATTCCATCGCCTATCGCCTATAATCCATAATACATCTCCCATTCCATCGCCTATCGCCTATAATCCATAATACATCTCCCATTCCCTATCGCCTATCGCCTATCATCGATAATACATTTCCCATCCTCTATCGCCTATAATCCATAATACATTAACCCCTTTCCCACTTCACCCCATCCTTAGTGTCCTTAATAGTTACCCCCGCCTTCTTCAATTCATCACGAATCCTGTCGGAAGTGGTGAAATCCTTTCTGGTTCTTGCTTCGCCGCGCAGATCAATAATTATCTTCATAAGCTCCTCTGCAAGATCATCGGTTTTGCTGTCCTGTGTTTCGTCACGGAGTCCCAGTATCTTAAATACATAATCATCAAACAATTTCCTTAAGGCTTCAATTCCCTTATCATCGATCTTTTCCGTTCCGTCGTTCACCGAGTTGATGATCTTCACCCCGTCGAAAAGATGCGAGATCAGGATGGGAGTGTTAAGGTCGTCATTCATTGCCAGGGCGCATTTTTCAGAAAGGTCTTCGATGTCGACGGTGGAAGCGGCAGAGGGCTTAAGATTGCCGAGTGTTTCAACTGCCTTCATCAGTCTCTGGTATCCTTTTCCGGCAGCGATAAGGGCTTCGTTGGAGAAATCGAGAGTACTCCTGTAATGTGCCTGCAGGATGAAGAACCTGACTGTCATGGGACTGAAGGCCTGTTCCAGAAGAGGGTGATCGCCGCTGAAGATCTGATCGAGGGTTATGAAGTTTCCAAGCGAACGGGCCATTTTCTGGCCGTTGATGGTTATCATGTTATTGTGAACCCAGTACCTTACCGATTCTTTTCCGAGCGCGGCGGTCGACTGTGCTATCTCGCACTCGTGATGCGGAAACTGAAGATCCATGCCGCCTCCGTGGATGTCGAACACCTCCCCTAAGTATTTGATGCTCATAGCTGAACATTCGAGATGCCAGCCGGGATACCCGTCGCTCCAATCCGACGGCCATTTCATGAGATGTCCCGGAGCAGCCTTCTTCCAGAGTGCAAAGTCAAAGGGATTGCGCTTTTCGTCCTGACCTTCCAGCTCACGGGTGTTGGCCATCAGGTCCTCTAGTATCCTTCCCGAAAGCTTGCCGTATTTATATTTCCTGTTATACTTCTCAACGTCAAAATATACCGATCCGTTAATCTCGTAGGCAAAGCCTTTCCTAAGCAGCTGCCTGACCAACTCCTGCTGCTCGATTATGTGTCCCGACGCCCGGGGCTCTATCGATGGCTTAAGGGTGTTGAGCTGGTCCATGTTCCGGTGGAAGGTGTTCATGTATTTCTGAACCACTTCCATGGGCTCGAGATTCTGAAGCCTGGCGGTCTTTACTATTTTATCCTCACCCTCGTCGGCATCATTCTCGAGGTGACCAACGTCGGTAATGTTGCGGACATATCTCACCTGGTATCCGAGATGTGTCAGATAGCGGAAGAGCAGGTCGAAGGTTATAGCCGGACGTGCATGTCCGAGGTGGGCGTTGCTGTAAACCGTTGGTCCGCAGACGTACATCCCTGCAAACGGTGGATGGAGAGGCTCGAAAACCTCTTTCTGACGGGAAAGGCTGTTGTAAATCGATAAGGGGTTTGACATGGAATAGGGTATTTGGGGCAAAAGTAATAAAAAAAGAAACGGTAAGCGGTGAAACGGCTAGCGGCTAGCGGCGAGCGGCGTGTGGCGGGGAACGGAACACAGCTTGTAGCACGCGGTGGGGAACGGCTAGCGGCTAGTGGCGTGCGGCACGCGGCGCATAGTATGAAGGTTCTTATTATATTTGTATATCGTGCTGATCAAATTTTTAATCTTTAAATCGCTGCATCATGGGAAGCTTCATGGAACTCAGGGTTTGGCAGACTGCCAGGGATCTTGCGGTTAGGATTTACAAACTAACGCAAAATCAATATTTTGTGAAAGATTTTGGATTCAAGGATCAGATCCAAAGAGCCGCTGTCAGTATTGCCAGCAACATTGCTGAAGGAGACGAATCAGGGTCGGACAGACACTCAATCCGGTACTTTAATATTGCAAGAGGATTAGTTGCAGAATTGATGACTCATCTTATTATAGCATTTGAAATTGGATATGTCGATAAGTCAACTAAGGAACAATTGATCGATGAATGCGATAAAATATCTTCGATGCTAACCAAACTAATCTTCTCAAGAACAAAGTAAAAGATCCTCAGCATTACGCCGCGTGCCGCTCGCCTCATGCCGCTTGCCGTTCTTCCTTTTGTTTTTTCCAAATTCATTGCTACATTTGTCGCCACAAATCAAATATTCCTTCCTTTTAAGGGTGTTTGGTTTTTATTAAGAAGGGTGGAGAGATTAGGCTCTGTGAAACCCTGGCAACCAATCCCGGCAATACGGGAGAAAGGTGCCAAAACCTAATCCCGAAAATACGGGAGATGATAAAAATAAACACGAAGACAATGAAAGAATTTATTCAGACCCTCAACCACCTTCAAATGCCGCTAATGCCTATGGGCATGTGACAGCAGGGACAACACAGCTAAAGATGCGTGTTCCTGGTTCAAAGCTCCGGGTTCAGTGTTGAAAGTTGCCGGCTACGGGTTATGAATTGCCTGTTAAGAAAAGGATAACCCGCGCGGCAACCGCCAACTACTAACCCGAAATAAACACCAGGCAACACGACACCAGGCAACTAACACCAAGTAACCATCAACAATAACAAACAACTCACAGCATAATGAATATAAAAAACTTAAAATTCGAAACTCTTCAGGTACATGCCGGCCACACTCCCGACAGCGATACATTGTCGCGGGCAGTGCCGCTGTACCAGACATCATCATACGTGTTTCGCGATGCCGGACATGCCGCCAGATTGTTCGACCTTGCCGAAGCAGGAAACATATATACCAGGATCAACAATCCCACCACTGAGGTCTTTGAGAACAGGGTAGCGGCCCTTGAGGGAGGAGTGGGATCGCTGGCTGTGTCATCGGGACATGCCGCGCAGTTTATCGCACTTACCACGATAATGAGAAAGGGAGATAACTTTATAAGCTCACCTTTTCTCTACGGCGGTACCTTCAACCAGTTCAAGGTCACTTTCGCCGGATTCGGGATAGAGGCCCGCTTTGCTTCCGGCCTGGAACCTGAATCTTTTGAGAAACTGATCGACGACAATACAAAAGCCATCTATCTTGAAACTATAGGCAACCCGGGATTCAGGATACCCGACCTGGATGCCTTTGCAGATCTGGCATCCCGTTATGGCATTCCGCTTATCGTCGACAACACCTTCGGGGCATGCGGCTACCTTTGCCGGCCTGTAGATCACGGTGCAAACATTGTCACGGAATCGGCTACCAAATGGATAGGAGGCCATGGAACCAGCATTGGGGGAGTGATAACCGACGGGGGAAACTTCAACTGGAACAACGGCAAGTTCCCGATGTTCACCGAGCCGTCCGAAGGTTATCACGGATTTGTTTTCGGTGAGAAGTATTCTTCCTCATCACCCTCGGGGAACATAGCCTTTATCGTGAAAGCCCGTGTTGAAGGTCTCAGGGATATAGGTCCATCGATAAGCCCTTTCAATTCCTTCCTTCTTCTCCAGGGTCTCGAAACCCTGTCGCTCAGGATGGAACGGATTATTCAGAACACCCTGGCACTGGCCCTGTGGCTGCAATCGCACCCGTTGGTGGAAAAAGTAAATTATCCCGGTCTGCCCGGAAACCCCGATTATGAACTGGCGCTTAAATATCTTCCGCGCGGTGCAGGCGGTGTGCTGAGTTTCATCCTAAAAACAGACAGGGATACTGCATCAAAGCTGGTCGATCATCTTCAGATCGTCAGTCACCTGGCAAACGTGGGAGATGCCAAGACACTGATCATTCAGCCGTCAACCACAACACATGCCCAGCTTTCAGCCGAAGAGCAACAGGCGGCGGGCATTGATCCCGGACTCTTCAGGGTTTCGGTGGGCATAGAACATATTGAAGATATTATAAACGATTTTTCACAGGCATTCAAAAAGATATCATGACAAGAGAAAAACTCAGAATAGGATTGTTCGGGTACGGATGCGTCGGACAGGGTCTCCACGATGTACTGAACAGCAGCCGCGGCTTCAGGGCGGATATAGTAAGGATTTGTGTTAAGGACCGCAACAAGAAGAGAAGGATACCCATGTCGAACTTCACTTTCGACAAGAACGACATCCTGAACGACCCCTCCATCAACCTCGTGGTTGAGCTTATCGACGACGCCGAAGAGGCTTTCAACATAGTGACTACCGCGATGAAAAATGGAAAGAACGTGGTCTCTGCCAACAAGGTAATGATTGCAAAGCATTTCAGGGAACTGGTTGAGCTCCAGACTAAATACAAGGCGTCGCTGCTGTATGAAGCATCGGCAGGCGCCAGCATCCCGATAATCAGGAATCTGGAAGAATACTACGACAATGAACTGCTGTATTCATTGCGCGGCATTCTTAACGGCACCACAAATTACATCCTGACAAAGATGTACAACGAGGGCAAACCCTATGACCTGGCCCTGAAGGAAGCCCAGGAACTTGGTTTCGCCGAATCCGACCCCACGCTCGATGTCGACGGCTGGGATGCGAAATATAAACTCTGCATTATAACCGGACATGCATACGGTCTTTTCCTGAATCCCGATGAAGTATTCCATTACGGCATAAGGAAGATATCGACATTCGATATCCAGCATGCAAAGGAGAAGGGATTCAAGATAAAACTGGTGCCATTCGTTGGCAAGACCAATGAAAACACCATTTCGGGCTTTGTGCTTCCCCGCTTTATTTCGGCGGACAAATACCTTTTCAATGTCGATAATGAATACAACGGCGTTATCACTGAAGCGGCCTTTGCCGACAAGCAGTTTTTCAGCGGCAAGGGAGCAGGTGGTCATGCCACCGGAAGCGCCGTGCTTTCGGATATCTCTGCCAACTCCTATGGCTACAGGTATGAGTACAAAAAGTACCAGCAGGGAACCGTTACAAATTACACCCGCGACTACCCGATAGAGATTTATCTGAGGTATTCGAGCGAAAAGGACAGGAAATTGTTTGCATTAAAGGATGTCTCTGAATACTTTAGCAGCAAATTATATAAATACGTGATCGGTGTCGTCAGACTGGAAACTCTTTACAAGCTTCGGGAACAGTTACCCGGGATGGATGTTTTTATTGTCAACACCGGAAGAAAGTTTGTTCGCTGATCCCAAATAGTTATAAGCAGCATGACTAACTTACCCGAAGACCTTATCACCAAACGTATCCTCATTCTTGACGGGGCTATGGGAACGATGATCCAGAGATACGGGCTTCAGGAAGCTGATTACCGCGGTGAGAGGTTCAGGGATCACCCTATTCCGCTGAAGGGGAATAATGATATCCTGTCAATTACCAGGCCGGATGTCATTCTCGAAATCCATAAAGGCTACCTTGAAGCAGGTGCCGACATCATAACCACCAATACCTTCAATGCAAACAGGATATCGATGGCCGACTACGGCATGGAGAATCTGGTTTATGAGATAAACCTTGAATCGGCCAGGCTCGCGAAGAAGGCAATACATCTTTTTGAGAACACGAACAAGTCCGGAAGTCATTTCATTGCCGGTACATTGGGACCGACCAACCGCACCGCTTCGATGTCGGCAGATATCAACGATCCGGGCGCCAGGTCGGTCAGTTTCGACCAGCTCAGGGATGCCTACAGGGAACAGGCAGCGGGACTTATCGACGGGGGGGCAGATATCCTTATGGTTGAGACCATATTCGATGTGCTCAACTGCAAGGCTGCACTGTATGCGATCGAAACTCTTTTTGAGGAAAAAGGGATACGCCTTCCGGTGATGGTCTCGGGAACAATAACCGATGCAAGCGGCAGGACGCTGACAGGACAAACCCTCGAAGCCTTTCTGGTTTCAGTGTCGCATTTCCCTCTTTTCAGCATAGGACTGAATTGTGCACTGGGAGCTGAACAGCTCAGACCTTATATCCAGGAATTATCGGCTAAGGCAGGTTTCCCGGTTTCGGTTCATCCGAATGCCGGCCTTCCCAACCAGTTTGGCGAGTATGACCAGTCGGCTTCGTTCATGGCTTCGGTGACAGAGGATTTCATGAAGGAAGGATGGGTCAATATCATAGGAGGCTGCTGCGGAACGACACCGGAGCATATCAGGCAGATAGCGGAAAAGGCAAAGCTTTACAAACCGAGAACTGTGCCGGAAATAACAAGGTATACAAGGCTCAGCGGCCTTGAAGCCCTCGTTATCACGCCTCAGACCAACTTCGTCAACATAGGGGAACGGACCAATGTATCTGGTTCCCTCAGGTTTGCAAGACTGATAAGGGAAGAGAAATACGACGAAGCACTTGCCGTTGCACGCAATCAGGTCGACGGCGGGGCCCAGATCATAGATATCTGTATGGACGAGGCCATGCTCGATTCGGAAAAGGCCATGGTGAAGTTCGTTAACCTGGTGATGTCGGAACCCGATATTGCCAAGCTCCCGCTGATGATAGATTCTTCAAAATGGAGTGTCATTGAAGCTGCTCTCAAATGCATTCAGGGCAAATCGGTGGTTAACTCGATAAGCCTGAAGGAAGGGGAGGAGGCCTTTTTGCATCATGCCCGTGAGATCAGAAAATACGGGGCGGCGGCCGTGGTGATGCTGTTCGACGAAAGAGGACAGGCCGACAGCTATGAGAGAAAAATTGAAGTTGCACGGAGGTCCTACGATATACTGACTCAAAAACTAAATTTTCCTCCCGAGGATATAATCTTCGATCCCAATGTGCTTGCAGTGGCAACGGGAATTGATGAACACAACAACTACGCGGTCAATTTCATAAAGGCCGTTGAGTGGATAAAGCATAATCTGCCCTATTGCAAGGTAAGCGGCGGAATCAGCAATCTGTCGTTCTCCTTCAGGGGTAATGACAGGGTCCGCGAGGCCATGCACTCGGTGTTTCTTTATCACGCGATAAAAGCAGGTCTCGACATGGCAATCGTTAATCCGGGAATGCTGCAGGTTTACACAGAAATAGAGCCAACGCTGCTTAATCTGGCCGAGGATGTTGTTCTGAACCGCAGAAAGGATGCAACCGAGCGGCTTATCAGATTTGCCGAGGGCCTCAAGAGTGGGGGGAAGAAGGAAGAAAAGGCCGACGAATGGCGCTCTCTTCCCGTCCTCGACAGGATAAGGCACTCGCTGAAACGGGGTCTGGATGAATTTATTGAGGCGGATGTAGAGGAGGCAAGACCTTTGTTCGGAAGGGCGCTCGAAATTATCGAAGGTCCGCTGATGGACGGCATGAATGAGGTTGGCGATCTTTTCGGATCGGGCAAGATGTTCCTTCCCCAGGTTGTGAAAAGCGCCAGGGTGATGAAAAAAGCTGTGGCTGTCCTTTCACCCTATATAGAGCAGGAAAGCCGGGGAGAGGAGAAGAAAAGTGCCGGAAAGATCATTCTTGCCACGGTTAAGGGGGATGTCCACGACATTGGAAAGAACATTGTGGGAGTGGTCCTTTCATGCAACAATTTCCAGGTGGTCGACCTCGGCGTAATGACTCCCGCCGATAAGATCATCGATGCTGCCGTCAGGGAAAAAGCCGATGTGATCGGTCTGAGCGGACTGATCACGCCATCGCTCGAGGAAATGGTCCATGTGGCTTCCGAAATGGAAAGAAGAAATATCGGCCTGCCGCTCCTGGTAGGAGGAGCCACCACGTCGGAGATACATGCAGCGGTCAAAATTGCGCCGGTTTATTCAAAGCCGGTAATTCACGTGAAGGATGCCTCCAAGGCTGCAGGGGTCATCTCGGCACTTCTCCAGGAAGACAATTCGGCTTATGTCGGATCGGTTAGGGAGAAATACCGTAAGCTTCTGAATGACCATAATGCAAGAAAATCGGAGAAGAAGCTTATTTCGCTGGAAGAAGCCAGAAAGAACAGGCTTGTCACAAGCTGGAGACAGGAAGAAATACCTGAACCGGCGGAAAAGGGCATCAGGGTTTTTGAAGAATTTGACCTGAGTGTTCTCGTAAATTATATAGACTGGACTTTCTTCTTCTTCGCGTGGAAGATCTCCGGAAAATATCCCGCCATATTCGACGATCCTGTCAAGGGAGCGGAAGCAAGGAAGTTGTTTGACGATGCGCGGTTCTGGCTCAGGGAGATCATAGCCAGGAAGCTGATAAAGGCTAATGGTGTGTTCGGACTTTTTCCGGCAGTATCCTCAGGCGACGATGTTCTTATTCTGAATGACACGAAAACCGGATCCGTGAAGACAGTATTCAGTTTCCTGCGAAACCAGGAGCAGAAGGAAAAGGGTGTCCCTAATCTTTGTCTGGCGGATTATGTTGCCCCGGAATCATCGGGCCTGACCGACTGGGCCGGAGCCTTTGTGGTTACGGCAGCCCTTAGTGACGATGTCATTAAAAACTACGGGGATGATGATTATGCAAGCATTATGATCAGGATACTGAGCGACCGTATTGCCGAGGCTGCCGCTGAGTATCTCCACGAGAGGGTGAGAAAGGAATACTGGGGTTACGCGGCAGGGGAGGAACTGACGACAGAAGAGCTTCTGAAGAGCCGTTACAGGGGGATAAGGCCCGCGCCCGGGTATCCTGCTTGTCCCGATCATACGGAAAAACGTGTTATATTTGACCTCCTCGAAGCAGAAAGGAACACCGGAGCCGGCCTGACTGAAAATTTCGCCATGACACCTCCGGCTGCCGTCTGTGCCTATGTCTTCTCTCATCCGCTTTCATCCTATTTCAATGTGGGCAAAATAGGGGAAGATCAGCTCAGGGACTATGCATCGAGAAAGAAAATGACTGTTGAAGAGGCTGCCAAATGGCTTGCCCCGAATTTATAAGAGTTAGTGTAATGAGTGTTATTGATAAGATCAGAACCGCTAAAAGTCCGTTGTTCACATTTGAACTGCTTCCTCCCCTTAAAGGGCACAGTATTGAAAGGGTTTACTCAACCATCGACCGGCTGATGGAATTCAGTCCGGCTTATATAAACTTTACATCTCACCGTAATGAAACGGTGTATCGCGAGCGTCCCGACGGGCTGCTTGAGAAGAAGGTGGTAAGAAAGCGTCCGGGTACCTTTGCCCTTGCCGCGGCAGTGAAATACAAATACAACATCACGGTGGTGCCTCATGTGCTTTGCGGAGGTTTTACAAAGGAAGAGACCGAGAACGTGCTGATAGAGATGAACTTTCTCGGGATAGACGACGTGCTGGCGCTAAGGGGCGATCCACCGAGGGGAAGCCGAAGCTTTATTCCCGAAAAGGACGGTCATTCCTATACCTCGGAACTTGTAGGGCAGATAGTTGACATGAACAATGGCAAGTATCTTGAAGACTCGCTTCAGGATACCGCACCCACGTCTTTCTGCATAGGTGTGGCCGGTTATCCCGAGAAGCATTTCGAAGCGCCGAACAGGCAGGTTGACCTTGAGAATCTTAAGATCAAGGTGGATGCCGGTGCAAGTTATATAGTCACCCAGATGTTTTTCGACAACAGGAAGTTCTTCCGCTTCAGGGATGAATGCAGATCGATAGGCATTGATGTCCCGGTAATAGCGGGTATAAAACCCATTTCAGCACTAAACGATATAAATCTGCTTCCCCAGACTTTCCATATAGATATGCCCAACGACCTGGTGGTGGCCCTGAGAAAGTGTACAAACGATAATGAAGCCCGTGAGGTTGGTATTGAATGGGCTGTTCAGCAGTCGAAGGAGCTTATAGCTGAAGGAGTTCCGGGGATACACTATTACACTCTCGGACGGTCGGATAATGTTGCAAGGATTGTAAAGGCGGCGTTTTAGAACGGAACGAGGTGTGCTAACTGAACGCCTTTTTTATTTTGTCAACGTAATCCAGTTTTTCCCAGGCGAAGAATTCCACTTTTTTCCTGTAGACTTCCTTGCCGTTGCCGGTAACCCTTACGGGTTTTGAACCTTTTACGGGATAGTAGACCTCCACTTCACCGGTTTCGGGCTCGTGTCCGAAATGACCGTAGGTGGCTGTGCGAAGGAATATCGGATTCTTAAGACCGAAGCGCTCCACTATTGAGTAGGGCCTGAGGTCGAACAGCTTCTTCAAAACGTTTGCTATCTCACTGTCGCACAGGATTCTGCCTTCCTTGTCCTTTACCTTTGCCGTGCCGTAGGTATTTATGTAAAGTCCAACCGGCTGGGCTATTCCTATGGCATAGGCTATCTGGATGAGAGCCTGGTCGCAAACACCTGCAGCCACCAGGTTTTTGGCGATATGCCGGGCAGCATAGGCTGCCGACCTGTCAACTTTTGAAGAGTCTTTTCCCGAGAAGGCGCCGCCGCCGTGAGCTCCGTGACCGCCGTAGGTATCAACTATGATCTTCCTTCCGGTAAGTCCTGTATCTCCGTGAGGCCCGCCGATAACGAACTTGCCTGTCGGGTTGACAAAGAGTCTTACATCATCAGTGATAAGCCGGGCATATTCCTTAGGGAGAAGCTTCTTTACACGGGGGAGAAGGAATTTTTTCAGGTCATCATGGATTTTGGCCTGCATTTCCTTTTCTGCCTTCTTTTTCGCCTTTTCCGAGTTGTTCTCCGGAAGGATGAATTCGTCGTGCTGTGTGCTGATAACCAGGGTGTCGATCCTGACCGGCTTGTTGTTATTATCATATTCAATCGTTACCTGCGATTTGCTGTCGGGCCTGAGATATTTCATCTGTTTGCCTTCCTTCCGTATTGAAGCAAGTTCCCGGAGCAGAATATGAGCAAGCTGGATGCTGAGAGGCATGTAGTTTTCCATCTCGCGGCATGCGTAGCCGAACATCATTCCCTGGTCGCCGGCTCCCTGGTCCTCGGGTTTCTCCCTGACAACGCCCTGGCGGATGTCGGGCGATTGTTCGTGTATGGTCGAAATAATACCGCATGATTCGCTGTCGAAACGGTAAGCAGGGTTTGTGTAACCGATATCCTTTATCACACGGCGTACCGTCTCCTGCACGTCAACCCATCCCTCGGTGCGGACTTCACCGCCGCACATCACCAGACCCGTGGTAACAAAGGTCTCGCATGCCACTTTCGATTTGGGATCCCATTTGAGGAACTCATCAAGAAGAGCGTCTGATATCTGGTCGGCAACCTTGTCGGGATGCCCTTCCGAAACTGATTCGGATGTAAATAGATAACCCATAAGTAAATAGTTTTGTTAACTGATCAGAAAATGATGGGAATTATGCTTGAGTGGAATGACAGAATCAGAGGCATTTTAGCATTTTTTCCCGTGGTCGCAATCAGCTCAAATTTCTCCACCAGATTCTTAGGGATCAAAGGAAAGAAAAAGAAGCAAGAAAAACAAGAATTTCCTTGTAACATCCGCGTTGGATATTTACCCCCTTCCCTCCCGATAAATATCGGGACTTCCCCCTAGGGTGAAGGAGCCAGAGAATTCTGCTAATATTGAAAGGAAATATAAATTTCAAAGCCCCCGGAGGGGATCCTTATAAAGCAAGACCGCAAGACCGCAAGACTGCAAGACCGCAAGACTGCAAGACCGCAAGACTCTGCTGCTTTTATGTCGTCAGTATCCTGAAAACTTCTTCCAGATTGGACTCCTGCTTCTGAAGCGATAAGACGGTAAGCTTGTTATTAACTGCAAATGAGAATATTGCCGGACGAATGTCCTCTTCGCCTCCGGCTTCGATGATCCAGATTCGGTCCTTTGCCTTTCTGAAGGAATCTACACCAGGTATCGCGCTCAGCATGGCTTCTTCAGGATCCCTGTCAAACTCGACGAGAATGGTCTGCCGCGAACTGCTGATCTTTGAATAGATATCGCTCTTTGCCTCATCGGCAACGATGACTCCCTTGTCAATTATTATCACCCTGTCGCAAATGGCTTCCACTTCCTGCATTATATGGGTGGAAAGCATGACAGTTTTTTCACGCCCGGCATCGCGGATCAGATTCCTTATCTCAACTATCTGGTTCGGATCGAGTCCGGTGGTGGCTTCATCGAGAATGAGTACATCCGGATCATGGATCAGGGCCTGTGCCAGCCCGACCCTCTGACGGTAACCCTTTGAAAGAGATCCTATTTTCTTCTTCTGCTCCGGCTCCAGCCCGGTTATATTGATTATTCTGTCAATCTGTTCCCTGACGGAGATACCCGACTTGTACAGCGAGGCAGCAAACTGAAGATACTCCCTTACATACATCTCGGGATACAGGGGATTGTTTTCGGGAAGATATCCTATGTTCTTCTTTATCTCAGGAGATCCGGCGGAGGTGTCGATGCCGTTGACATATACCTTTCCGGTAGTGGGAGGCATGAAACCGGTGATGATCTTCATCATGGTCGACTTGCCGGCGCCGTTCGGACCGAGAAATCCGACGATCTCGCCGGTCTTTATTTCGAAAGATACATTGTCGAGAGCTTTCTGGCTTCCATAGAGCTTTGTAACTCCCTGTACTACAATTGACATGAATAGTAACTAAGTGTTATTGCCTTACTGCTGCAACCCGGCTCTAAGCCCTCCAGCCGCCTCCCATGAACTGCGACGTGCTCGCGAATGATGCCTTTGGATTGACACAGCAAACCGGGATTTTCGAACTGTTGGCAATGATCTCCTGTTCCGAAGCACCAAGCATATAATCAGCAAAGGTCGGACTCTTCGTGGTCACGATGAGAATGAGGTCGGCATTGATCTTATTGGCAAAGTCGATGGTCCTCTGTGCCCTCTTTCCACGTTCTATCTCATGGATCTCATATTCAACATTGTTCTGCATCAGGAATTTGACTGAGAAATTAAGGTTCTTGTTAATCCTTGCAGCCAGTCCTTTGTCAGCAGGCGTGTCTTTCAGGATATGGATCTTTGAATCAAAGTATTTGCCCATGAAGATCGCCATTCCCATCTTTTCCTTGTCCTCAGTCCTGAAATCAATAGGGAAAACAATGTTGTGATATCTGTTCTGGTCAACAGGAGGATCCTGAACAACAATGAAGGGTACTTTCGATTTTACGATGACCTTGAGAGCCCAGCTTCCTGTAAACTTCTGCATGCCTTTCATGCCGTGCGTTCCCATAACGACGAGGCTGACGTCCTTTTCTTCGTCATTGGCATAGTCGGCAATGGCTGAAAAGATGCTTCCCTTTACCACTTCCGGCGTGATTGTCATGTTGAATTTCGCCGCATTCTCATCAGCAATATGTTTCAGGTGACTTTTTACCTGCCCTTCTTCTCTCGTCTTGATACCTGAATCAACCACGTGAAGAAGGCAGATATCAGACCCTAATTGGCGTCCTATTTTAACAGCATGGGCTAAAGCTGATTCCGCAACTTCAGTAAAATCCCATGGTACTACGAGTTTCTTTTTATCTTCCATATTGATGAACGGTTAACTGTTAGATGTCCAAAGTTATTCATTTTCCTGAAAGGTTGTTTAAATCTTCTTACTTCAGCCTATCATAAAACTGAATTTAAACGGGAATATTATCATTTTAGTCGAATTATCTAATTAACAGAAAGTCACTTGATAAAATTATGAACATTATATGGGTATTTAAGATTAACAATTTATTATTTTTGCGGGGGAAATTTTCTGATATTCAAATTCTAATATGGAAAGGAAAAAGGTAAAGGAGATTCTTTCAAATCCTGTTACAGGGGAAGAAGTCCTGGTAAAGGGCTGGGTAAGGACAAGAAGGGGAAGCAGGAACATCTCATTCATTGCTCTCAACGACGGATCCACAATAAACAACATACAGGTGGTGGCCGACATGTCGCGTTTCGATGAACGTCAGCTCAGGGATATCTCAACCGGAGCCTGCATTGCCGTGACCGGCAAACTGGTGGAATCGCAGGGACAGGGTCAGAACGTGGAGATAAACGCGACTTCCATAGAACTGTACGGGAAATGTGATGCCGAAACCTATCCTCTTCAGAAAAAGGGTCACTCGATGGAGTTCCTCAGGGAGCATGCCCATCTGCGTTTCAGGACAAATACTTTCGGTGCAGTTTTCAGAATAAGGCACGCGATGGCTTTCGCGATACACAAGTATTTTAACGATAAAGGCTTCTATTATCTTCACACTCCGATTATTACCGCCAGCGATGCCGAGGGGGCGGGCGAGATGTTCCAGGTTACAACCCTCGAACCCGGTAATCCGCCCCGAAATGAACATGGAGAAATTGACTATACCCAGGATTTCTTCGGAAGAGCTACAAACCTTACGGTGTCGGGTCAGCTCGAGGGTGAACTTGGTGCTCTTGCCCTGGGAGAGATCTACACCTTCGGCCCCACCTTCAGGGCCGAGAACTCAAACACCCCCAGGCATCTTGCCGAATTCTGGATGATAGAACCTGAAATGGCATTCTACGACCTCAAGGACACTATGGACCTTGCAGAGGACTTCCTGAAATACCTGATCAGGTATGCCCTCGACAATTGCAGCGACGACCTGAAGTTCCTGAACAACATGATAGACAAGAACCTTCTCGACAGACTCAACTTCGTGGTCTCCAATGAATTCGTGAGACTAACCTATACGGAGGCTATCGATATACTGAGTTCGGCATCAAAAAAATGGGAGTTCCCGGTCGGCTGGGGAAGGGACCTGCAGGCAGAACATGAAAGATATCTTGTTGAGGAGCATTTCAAAAGACCGGTAATCCTGATAAATTACCCGATGGAGATAAAGGCATTCTATATGAAACTGAATGACGACGGAAAAACGGTCAAGGCCATGGATGTGCTTTTCCCGGGGATAGGAGAGATAATCGGAGGATCGCAGAGGGAAGAGGATCACGAAAAGCTTGTTAACAGGATACGGGAACTGGGACTTCCCGAAGAAGACCTATGGTGGTACCTCGAAACAAGAAAATTCGGAACGGCGCCTCACAGCGGATTCGGACTCGGATTCGAAAGGATGATGTTATTTATGACCGGTATGGCAAATATAAGGGATGTAATTCCGTTTCCAAGAACACCGAAGAATGCGGAATTCTAACTTTAAAAGCTATCAGTAAACATTAGCGGACAGGTATGCTAAAGCAAAAACTACAGCAAAAACTTCTCCAGAAACTGTCTCCCCAGCAGATACAGATGATCAAGCTGCTCGAGATACCTACACTTCAGATCGAACAGCGGATCAAGAAGGAACTGGAGGAGAACCCTGCCCTTGAGGAAGGTCCTGAGGAAGAAGAGGATATTACAGGTATGGACGCCGACGATGAACTCTACGAGGACAATGATAAGGATCAGGAGGAATTCACGCTCGACGACTATATAGAGGAAGACGATATCCCGGAGTACAGGCTTCATGCAAACAACTACAGCAAGGAAGACGAGAAAAGAAACGAAATACCGTTTTCGGTCGGATCAACTTTCCAGGAACACCTTAAGGCACAGCTAAACCTCAGGGAACTTACGGAAAAGCAAAAGGTGCTGGGCGAATACATTCTCGGAAATATAGACGAGGACGGCTACCTGCGGCGAGAACTTGAAAATATTGTTGACGACCTGGCCTTCCTTCAGAACGTAACAACCGATGAGAAGGAACTGGAGGAAGTCCTTGAAGTCATTCAGGATCTTGATCCTCCGGGAGTGGGAGCAAGAACACTCAGGGAATGCCTGCTGATACAGCTCGCGATAAAGGACAGGACAGAGGATTCGCTCAAAACGGCTTATACCGTTATCGATCTTTACTTTGATGAATTCAGCAAGAGGCATTACGACAAAATTACCTCAAAAATGGGAATCACCGAAAGTGAGCTGAAAGCAGCCATCGATGAGATACTTAAGCTTAATCCCAAACCGGGAAGCCTTTTCAGCGATTCCATAAGCAGAACCTCCCAGCCCATCATACCCGACTTCATCCTCGAGCATACAGAAGAAGGTTTCGACCTTCACCTTAACTCGAAAAACCTTCCGGAACTAAGGCTTAACTCGGCATACAACGAGATGCTGAAATCGTATGTGAGGGACAAGAGCCAGAAGAAAGAGATGAAGGAGGCGGTTATGTTCGTTAAACAGAAAATCGATTCGGCCAGGTGGTTCATCGATGCCATCAAGCAAAGACAGAACACCCTTCTTCTTACCATGAACGCCATCCTGAAATACCAGGAGGAATACTTTATCGACGGCGATGAGGTAAAACTCAAGCCCATGATCCTCAAGGATGTTGCTGAAATGACCGGGCTCGATATCTCAACCGTCTCCAGGGTTGCCAACAGCAAATACATACAAACACATTTCGGGATTCTTCCGCTTAAATATTTCTTCTCGGAAGGGCTCCAGACCGACAGCGGCGAGGAGGTATCAACCAGGGAAATAAAGAGTATCCTTCAGGAGTGTATTGAAAACGAGGAAAAAAGACGGCCGCTGACCGATGAAAGGCTTACCGAGATACTTCAGGAGAAGGGATACCAGATAGCACGGAGGACAGTGGCAAAATACCGCGAACAGCTTAACATACCGGTAGCCAGGCTCAGGAGGGAAATCTGATTTATTCAACAGCGCGGATGAATAACGAAGGCAATATCAATTTAGGTGAAAGGCTGGCCCGAATTATTTCGTTTGTTTTTCATCCCTTGTTCATGCCGTTGTATGGTCTGGCTATTCTGCTGTCGGCACCTACATTTCTGAGTTACCTTCCTCCGGCAGTCAAAAGGATTCTTTTCACTATCCTGCTTTTGAACAATGTATTGATTCCGCTTCTCCTTCTTCCTTTCCTCAGAATAAGGAATCTCATCAGCTCGTTTTACCTCGACGACAGGAGCGAGCGCATCATTCCCATGCTGACAGCCTCTATCCTGTATTTTACGACTTCATTTATCGTTCTAAGGTACCAGATACCTTTTTTTCTGAAATCTTTCATCTTTGCCACGGCCGTGTTGTCGATAGTGGTGTCGATGATCAATTTCTGGTGGAAGATATCCATTCATGCCGTAGGGGCCGGAGCACTTACGGCAACTGTCTTATTGCTGTGGGTCAAGATGTACACCCCTCTGCCATTGCTTATTGTTGTTGTGATACTACTGAGCGGTGTCATCATGGCAGCAAGGCTCAGGCTCGATACCCACAATCCATTACAGGTATGGGTGGGTTATTTTACCGGTTTAACGGTACTGACACTCTTTATTCTACTGATCTAGTATTTCATCGAGCGCTTTTTCCAGCAGACCGCGGCTCTCTTCGATTATCATGGAAGGCCATGAAGGTTCGGGATTGCAGAGTGTTAACAGTTTGCCGATCTCCCGCTGGGGTATGCTGAGAAACCATCCCTTGTATGACAGGTATTCCGCGAGATACTCCTGTTCGGTCTGACCGGGAGTCGGAATAAGCATGGCGCTGCACTTTAGACTTATCAGTTCCATTATGGAAGTATAACCCGAACGGGTGATGATGCTGGAACTTGAGAGTAGAACATCCATCATTTCCGCTGTTGTCAGGTGATTGTAAGAAATTATTTTTCCGTTTTCAGTGCACTTTGTCTCAGGTCCGGGTTTCCCTTCAAGCACCACTGTCTTCGTATCCCCGTGCCGCAGGGCGGTGATGAGTTTCTTCCTTAGTATGCTTCTCTGCGGTTCCGGACCCGACAATACTACTGTATGATGAGGGTAATTGAATTTATTCGTTTCCACCCGGTCCAATCCCGAAAACCTCGACAGTATGCCAATGAACCTGACGTTGGAAGGGAGTTTCAGCCCGTGAGAGAGACGTCCCGACAGGTTGATCTTTCCGGGAAGATCGGGAATAAGACAAAGCGAATACTTTTTTATGAAGAACCTGTGAAACATTACTCCTATCCACTCCAGGTGCCTGAGTTTGTCGGGAAGGGGAATGACAGGCATATGAGTGACATAAACGCTTTTGACCTTTCTGCTCCACAGGCCGAAACGGTTATCGCTTATCACGATGTCGATTTTGTGCTTGCGGATAATCAATTTTAAGCGGAAATGCTCAACAACTATATGGTAAAAAAGGATGGGTACCTTGAGAAGTATAAATATGTATTGGGGGATGACCCTGGAATAGCCCGGCCTGAATCCGGAAAAGCTGATGTAAGTGGCGCCCGGCAATTCACGCCTGAACAGTTCCTGATGAGCCTTTCCACATGCCGTTATAACATTGTTATTACGCTTCTGAAGCTCCTTTGCAAGCGGTATCATGCGTCCGGCATGACCCAGTCCCCATTCGAGCGGACAAATCAGTATATTCTTTTTTTTATCCAAACTAATCAGATACTTGGGTTTTTATTCCCAACCTCCTTACCTGGCCGGCTATCCGGTTGAGATCGGCCAGAGGCACTTTTTTCAGGTCCTCGCCCGTGGGTGTGTCCCTCGAGATGGTATAGATCATTACCTCTTCCGGCCTGATAAGATCCAGAGCCTTCAGCCATGCCTCAATCTCTTCCGGGGTGGTGTTGTCGATAGTGATGCCCTTGTAGGATCCTCTGAGGAAGAGAGTCTGGATTATAAGCCGGCCCCTGAACTTTTGAAGGTCCGCGATGAGTTCCGTGACATTGATATTTACAGAGGGCTGGTTGTGGATCCTGATCGTGAAGTCAAATGCCGAGTCGAGTTTGAGAATGTTCTGGTCGATTTTCAGCAGAGCTTCCCTGATCACAGGGATGCTTATCCTGGTTGAGTTTGAAAGCACTGCTATTCCTGCCTCGGGGAAATACCTGTTCCGCAATTCGATGGAATCGTCGATAATCCCCGGGAATTCAGGATGAAGTGTCGGCTCTCCGTTTCCTGCAAAGGTGATCACATCAGGCGCCAGGCCTTTGATCTTCATTTCAGCAAGTTTGTTTTCAAGCACTATGTACACCTCCGTTCTTGAAGGCAGGGAGAAGGAACTGTTGCCGGAAGCTGCTTCCGGAGTCCAGCCGCATTCACAGTAAATGCAGTTGAAATTGCAGACCTTCCGGTTCAGCGGCAGGAGGTTGATCCCAAGAGATACCCCGAGCCTTCTGCTCTTTACAGGTCCGAATACTATTCTGTCGAATAAAAATGTTGACATTTCCCCGGTAATGAAAGGTTGCAAAGATAGCAGAAATTTGTAAAAAGGATACTGATTACGGCATATCGTCTGAAGAGCGGCACGGGGTCCTGCGGTCCTGCGGTCTTGCAGTCATGCAGTCTTGCAGTCCTGCGGTCTCTTCCTCTCTTAGTCACTGCGCCCTGTGCCCCGCGCCCCGCGCCCCGTGCCCTCCTCACGCCAGCCTCTTCACCCTGCTCTCGGGCAGCAGCTTCATATTTTGCAGATCAACATCCTGTAAGAGCAGGAGCCCCGGTTTCTTCCCGCTGCTGATGTTGCCGTAATTGTTTTCCTGCCTGAGGGCCATGGCGCCGTTGAAGGTGGCCCACTTTACCAGATCCTGCAGAGGAATCTCCGGATAGTATGCCTGGAGAACCTTGAGCTCTTCAAGTATGTCGAGACTTTTATTGGAGGCCAGGCTGTCGGTGCCGATCACTATACGGCAATCCTCGGCGGTTAGGAGATCAAGGGGCGGCACCCTGTTTTCAATGTGAAGATTTGCCCTGGGACAGAGGCACCAGTAAAGATTTTCCCTGCTTCTGAGCTTTCTGATGGTGTTCCGGTCGACAAAGGTGTTGTGAACCAGGATAAGACTCCCCGAAGGTGTTATTTCATCCAGAACAGCCGATACATGATCGCTCACCAGTTCCGGATGAGCGGGAAGCAGATCCGACTCGTGAAACGATTCCTTCAGGGGACCGTCGTAATACTTCAGGAAGCTCCTTTCTGCCTCAGTCTCCATGAAATGGAATGAAGTGATAATGTTGTTTTCCGTATGTTTTCTGAGAAGACGGAAGAGGGGAAGTGATATGGAGTAGGCAGCATGAGGTACTATTGAAAACGGGATATTATAGTCCCGCGCTATGGATGCCAGCTGAAGTATTTCCTCCATCCCGCGGCCTGCCTTTTCCGGCTGAAGTCCGAAGACCTCCAGAAGGTTGATATAGCTGATCCTGCTCTTTTTCTTTATGTCGAAGGTCGTATGGCTGTTGCAGATATCGGCACACAGCACAACACCGGCGGAATACATTTCCCTGTCGGCTTCGGCGGCAGAAAAAAGCATGCTTTCATATCTGCTATCCCTTTTGGTCCGGAAATTCCTGAGAAAATCTGCCAGTCCTTTCCCCGGTGGCAGATACCCTTTCATGTGAGAAAGTTCGAGGTGGCAATGGCAGTTGACAAAGCCCGGTATGATGATTCCATTGTGAAACTCGGCGGAAGGCCTTTCCGTATGATTGTCTCCCGAATCCTTCACGGCTACAATGGTTCCGTCATTGTCGACAGAGACTATTCCGCGCTTCAGCGGCGAAGCGTCGCCTGTGAAAATATACTGGGCTGAAAAATGCTTCATTTTGAGATTTTCGAACGGGAGAGGACAACATTGTTTATGCACTGATGGTAAATCAGGTCAGGAGCAAGGGCCTCCCCGGTGAACCATCCCCTGAGCCGGCTCTCTCCGCGATAGGGATTTTTTATAGTGAGGGTGTAAGTGTGAGGACGTCCATCCTTCAAAAGCCTGACGGGAGTGATGGCTGTTCTTTTTTCAATGGCTCCCGAATCGGTCTGTGAGAACCAGAATCCCACATGAGGGTCAGCCGTCTGATCGTCGGGGTAGATTATTATTGTGAAACTAAGATAAAGAGTCCCAAAGAAACTGCCCTGCATATCGACCCAGGGAATGTTGGCGCTGTCAGGTCCGGGAAGGTGGTAAAAACGCTCACCCTGCCAGATATTAAGGCTTCTGGAGTCGAAAGTCAGAAGGTCCTTGTCGGCTATCGACTCCATCTCACTCAGTTTTCCAAGCACCTTATCGTAGATCTTCACAAGCCGTTTGGGTTTTCTGATGAAATAGTACCTCATCGTCCTTTCCATTTCATCCTTTGTATAGCCATGTTTTTCAATTATATCGATGTAGCACTGGAGCGTGTCGCTTTCATTGAATTTATATCTTACTTCAGGTATGCCAAGCAGGCCGTCGGCAAGGTAGGAGTCGGTAAGAATAGAAGTGAGATCAGCGGGCGGTATCAGATCCTTGTGCTCGGCCTTGCTTCTGCGGCCGGCGCATGAGGCGGCAGCAATCAGAATGACAAGCAGAAAGGGGATGATATGTCGTCTGACTGAACTCATGGCCCGAATTTAATCATTCTTCAGATACTTAATAGTCAGAAAGCGAACCGGGTACCAGGCTGCCCAGAATCCTATCAGCAGCACGGTGAGAGGTACGACGATGAAATCCCTGATCTTCATCTCAACCGGATAGGCTTTGACAATAAGTGAGTCGCTCTGAAGGCTTACAATCCCGTACTTCTGTTGTATCCAGCAGATCAGAAAACCCAGAACGATACCTGCAATTGCTCCTATTATCGAAATAAGCCAACCTTCGAAGATGAATATTTTCCTGATAAGCGTGTTATCGGCGCCAAGGCTCCGGAGTATGCCGATGTCCCTTTCCTTCTCGATAATCAGCATGGTAAGCGATCCTATGATGCTGAACGATGCAACTATAAGTATAAGAGTGAGAATCAGAAAAATGGCAAGCCTTTCCGATCGCATCACCTTGTAAAATATTTCTTGTTGCTCATATTTGTTCTGCACTATGTAGCCGTCGTTGAAAATGTTCGTTACCTCCTTCTGTACATCCGCCTCTTTGGCTCCGGCTTCAAACTTGATCTCCAGTGAAGTCACTTCCGACTCGTATTCAAGAAGCTCACGGGCAAAACCGATAGGCACAAACACGTACTTTGAGTCAAATTCCTGTTCCACCTGGAATATTCCCGAGGGAAAGATATAGTTCCTTATAAATGCATTTTCAGGATCGAGGTCAACCTTTCCGGTCCTTTTCGGGACATATATATTCAAGGGTGTGATAAAGTTTATCCTCATCCCCAGGTAGTTTGCAATCCCTATGCCGGGTACGGCAAAAGGCCTTCCCTGGTCCGACATAAGAGTGAATTCCCCGTCCCACATGGAGCTGTCGACGCCGGTAACCCTGGAGTAGTTTTCATCAACACCCTTTATGGTGGCAACAAACTGCCTGTCGCCATACCTGAGCAGTGCATTTTCCTCGACGCACAGGGAATAACAGGCAACGCCGTTCACGCTTGAAAGCATGCTTAGTGAAGCCTGAGCGGGGATGAAGGTTTTTCCTTCCGCTGCCGTGATCTTCAGGTCGGGATCGAAGGTGTTGAATATCGACCTTACCAGGGTTTCGAGGCCGTTGAACACCGAAAGAACTATGATGAGGGCCATGGTGCCTACAGTGACTCCGGCAACTGATATCGAGGAAATGACGTTGATGGCATTCCTTGATTTTTTTGCAAAGAGATACCTTTTGGCTATGTAAAGCGGAAGTTTCAATTTTTTACCTGATTGCCGAAACCAGCAGGCCGGTTCCTGTTTTATGCGTCAAAAAGATATCAAAAAAGTTGAGAATAACAGCCACCGGGAAGGTGAACATATAGTAAAAAGGAAGAA
>ERZ1026796.308-NODE-308-length-42037-cov-3.632116_pt1 | contig 42037 bp, 38 predicted proteins | sample MGYA00520874_ERZ1026796 | MGnify/ENA primary metagenome ERZ1026796 (study PRJEB33270, sample SAMEA104284474) | anaerobic digester metagenome | biome: Anaerobic digester microbiome; feature: mesophilic sludge digester; material: Anaerobic digester biomass | place...
GGCGGCAGCAGGAGTGGATGTGGTGGTGGGCGGTCGCAGCGCGGTGTGGGCGCCGTGTCCCCACCTGCACAGCGTGGTCGTGCTCGACGAGCACGACGAGTCGTTGCAGGAGGAGCGCACACCCACGTGGCATGCGCGCGACGTGGCCATCGAGCGCGCCGCGAGAGCTGGGGCTGCCTGCGTGCTGGTGTCGCCGATACCCACTGCCACCGCGCTGCGCTGGGCCGGCGACCGGGTGGTCGAGCCCTCCGTGTCCGACGCCGTGGCCGGGTGGCCGTTCATCGACATCGTCGACCGAACCGACGAGGAGCCGTGGAAGCGCTCGCTGGTGAGCTCCGCGCTCATCCGGCACCTCCGCGATGCCGGCCAGCGTGTGGTGTGCGTGATCAACACCGCCGGTCGGGCGCGCCTGCTGGCCTGCCGATCGTGCCGTGCGCTGCAGCGCTGTGCGCGATGCGACGCGGCAGTCTCGCAGAGCGACGACGGGCGCTTGCTGTGCAGGCGTTGCGCCACCATCAGGCCGCTGGTGTGCCAGCAGTGCGGGTCGAGTGCGATGGCGGTCGTGAAGCCCGGCGTCACGCGCCTGCGCGAAGAGCTGGAGGCAGCGGCAGGCCGACCGGTCGTGTCGGTCACCGGCGACACGGCCGAACTGCCCATCGGCGACCTGTACGTGGGTACCGAGGCGGTGCTGCACCGGGTGCGCGGAGTGGATGTGGTGGCGTTCCTCGACTTCGACGCCGAGCTGTTCGCCCCTCGCTACCGCGCCGCCGAGCAGGCGATGGCGCTGCTGGTGCGTGCCGGGCGCCTGGTGGGGCCGCGTCGCGGTGGTGGCCGTGTGCTGGTGCAGACCTTCGCCCCGCAGCACGAGGTGCTGCAGGCCGCGCTGTTCGCGGATCCGCGCCGCGTGGCGATCAGCGAGCTCGCCCGGCGACGGCTGCTGGGCCTCCCGCCGTTCCGAGCACTCGCCGCGGTGGAAGGTGCCGCTGCCGAGGAGTTCGTCACCGCCACCGGGCTGGAGTACGCGACCACCGCGAAGGGCGCCCTCGTGCGTGCCGACACGTGGGAGGCGCTGGGGAAGGCGTTGGTCGACACACCTCGGCCGAAGGGTTCGCGCCTGCGCGTGGAGGTGGATCCGCCGCGTCAGTGAGTCGCGTGCAGGATGCGGTATCCCGACGAGGAGGCCAGCCGAGTGGTGGGGTAGCCCTGCCCGCTGAGCCAGGCCTGCAGCGAGTCGCTGCCGAGGTGCTTGTGCACCACCAGCACCACTTCGCCTGCGGGGGACAGGCGGCTCAGCCAGCGCAGCAGCATCGCGTGGAGCGCAGGCTTGCCGATGCGGATGGCCGGATTGCTCCAGATCGTGTCGAACGTCACGTCGGCCGGCACGTCGTCGGGGCTGCACACGTTCACGTTGGTGAGGCCGTTGCGCTCGGCGTTGCTGCGGCACAGATCGCGAGCACGTTCGTTGACATCGACGGCCCACACGGTGGCGGCGGGGCAGCGGCGCGCCATGGTGAGCGCGATCGCGCCGGTACCACTGCCGATGTCGAGCAGGTTGCCGGTGGGGGCCGGTGCGGGTGCCCGCAGCAGCAGCAGCTTCGTCCCGGCATCGATGCGGTCGTAGCCGAACACCCCGCGATCGGTCGTCAGCGCCAGCTGCAGGTCGGGCAGCAGCAGTTGCACCACCCTCGGCGACGAGTCGGTGGTGGGTTCCTCGTCGAAGTAGTGAGAACCGGGCGCGGTCATGGCGAGTGTTCATCGTACGAGGCACGGTGTCGTGCGCGCTGTGCAGCACCCGAAGCACACGACGTGCTCCAAGGTTGCACATGGGTCGCTAGCCTTTCGGCTCATGGCGTACGAGATCCGCACCTACGGCGACCCTGTGCTCAAGTCGCAGGCCTCGGCCATCACCGAGATCAACGGCAAGGTGGCGCGTCTCGTCGACGACATGTTCGAGACGTTGTACGACAGCGACTCCGGCATCGCGCTGGCGGCGCCACAGATCGGTGTGCAGAAGCAGATCGTGGTGTGGGACATCGACGATCAGCCGATGGCACTCATCAACCCCGTGGTGGTGGAGAGCGATGGCGAGTGGGTGTACAGCGAAGGTTGTCTCAGCATCCCCGAGCTGTACGTCGACATCCTGCGCCCCAACCAGGTGCTCGTGCGTGGGCTCGACATCGACGGCAACGAAGTGGAGATCGAGGCCGACGAGCTGATGGGTCGCATGTTCCAGCACGAGATCGATCATCTCAACGGCGTGCTGATGTTCGACCGGATGACACCCGATCAGCGCAAAGCCGCGATGACCGACTACCGCAAGCTGCAGGAGACAGCGGCGGCGCCGGCCCCGCGCCGTCGCCTGCGCTTGTCGTGATCGCCGGTACCGAGCGCGGCACGAGCCTCGCGTGAGGTTGGCCTACTTCGGGACGCCGGCGATGGCGGTGCCGTCACTCACCGCTCTTGTCGCTGCCGGCCACGAGGTCGCGATCGTCGTCACACGTGTCGACAAGCGCCGTGGCCGCGGTGGTGAGCTGAGCCCTTCGCCGGTGAAGCAGGCCGCACTGGCCCTCGGGCTGCCGGTCAGCCACGACGTCGACGACGTGCTGGGCAAGGGCATCGAGTTGGGCGTGGTGGTCGCGTTCGGCCAACTGATCAAGCCGCACGTGCTGGCCGAGGTGCCGATGGTGAACTCGCACTTCTCGCTGCTGCCGCGCTGGCGTGGTGCTGCGCCGGTGGAACGAGCCGTGCTCGCCGGCGATGCGGAGACCGGTGTGTGCCTGATGCAGTTGGAGGAAGGCCTCGACACCGGCGGGGTGTACGACACCGTACGAGTGCCGATCGGCGCCGCGATGACGGCCGACGAGCTGCGCCGCGAGCTGGTGGCCGCCGGCTGCGAGCAGCTGGTGCGCTGCCTGGCAGGGCCGCTGCCAACGCCGACGCCGCAGGTGGGCGAGCCGCTGTACGCCGCCAAGATCACGCCCGACGACCTTCGAATCCGGTGGGCGCAGGGTGCGCAGCAGATCGATCGTGTCATCCGCCTCGGCGGTGCCTGGACGACGTTTCGCGAGAAGCGGGTCAAGGTGCTGTCTGCCACGCTCGACAGCTCGGCACGTGTGGCCCCGTGCCCGGTGGCAGGGCTGACGTTGCAGAGCGTGCAGCCAGAGGGCAAAGGCCCGATGCCGTTCGCCGACTTCGCTCGTGGGGCCCGCCCCGCAGCGGCCGAGTGGTTCGTGTGAACGCCCGCCTCGTTGCCTTTCGCTGCTTGCAACGCATCGATCACGAGGGCGCATACGCCAACATCGTGCTGTCGGCAGAGCTGGGTCGCAGCAAGCTGGTGGAGCGCGATCGCAAGTTCGTCACCGAGCTCGTGTACGGCACCACCCGCATGCGCCGGGCGTGCGATGCGCTGGTCGATCGCTTCGTCTCCAGCACGCCCTCACCCGAGGTGCGTACCGTGCTGCGGTTGGGCGCGTACCAGCTTCACTTTGCCGGGGTGCCCGCCCATGCGGCGGTGGGCGAAACGGTGGAACTGGCACCGAAGCGCGCCCGCGGGTTCGTGAATGCCGTGCTGCGGCGTGTTGCCAACACGCCGATGGTCTGGCCGTCGGAAGCAGTGCGGCTCAGCTACCCCGATTGGATCTTCGAGCGCCTGGTCGCCGAGCTCGGCCACGACGACGCGATCGCCACGCTCACCACGATGAACGAGGCCCCACCGGTCAGCGAGCGCGACGACGGGTACATCCAGGATCTCGGGTCGCAGTGGGTGGCGGCCGCCGTGCCCGCCCGCGAGGGCGACCTCGTGCTCGACGTGTGCGCCGCGCCCGGCGGCAAGGCCACCGGTATCGCCACCACCGGGGCCACGGTCGTCGCTGCCGACCTGCAGCCGCAACGCGTCGGCCTGATCGTGGAGAACGCCGATCGACTGGGCACGCGCGACGTCGTCGCGTTGGTGGCGGACGCCACGCGACCGCCGTTCGCCGGTGCCTCGTTCGACCACGTGCTGATCGATGCACCGTGCAGCGGCCTGGGCACCTTGCGCCGGAGGGCCGACGCCCGCTGGCGCATCACGCCAGGCGACGTCAACGACCTGGTCGCGCTGCAGCAGCGCATCCTCGACGCGTGCGCGCCGCTGGTGAAACCCGGGGGTTCGCTCGTCTACAGCGTCTGCACCCTGCTGAGCGCCGAGTCGATCGGCCACACGATGCCCTCCGGGTTCACGCCGATCACAGATCGGCCAGAAGGGGAGTGGCGAGGCTTCCTCGACGGCTGGCGCGTGCTGCCCCACGACGCCGACACCGACGGCATGATCCTGCTCCGGTACCGCCGCACCGCCTGAGCGCGCGCAGCGATCAGGTGGCAGCGCCGGCCACCACGAACGCGCCGGTGCGGGTGTCGATCCGCATCCGGCCGCCGCCGTCGAAGACCGCCTGGTCGAGGACAGCCCGCAGGTGCGTTCGCTGCGCATCGTCGGCCAGCTGCCCTGGCGGGAACGACGTGGCGTAGGCCAGCAGATCGTCGACGCTGGTGACCATGAGCGCATTGACGAACGTGTGCCACACGATCGAACCGAAGATGCCGCGAAGCATCGCCTCCGCCGGGTCGATGCCGAAGACCTCGTTGAGTCGCTGTTCGAACGGGCCGGTCGCCTCGGCGATCGCGGCGTTGAGCTGGTGCATGTGCCCCGGCGAGTTGGTGGCGACGAGCGCGCACCCCCCGGGGCGCAGAACACGCCGGAACTCTCGCAGAGCCGCCGCCGGATCGGGCACGTGGTACAGCATGTGGTTGGCAACCACGAGGTCGAACGAGTCGTCGTCGAAGGGCAACGACTGCGCATCGCACGTCGCCCCGCTGGGCGCTGCATAGCCGTGGCCGGCGACGGCAGCGAGCGCCTCGCCGACCATGCCCGCGGAGCTGTCGGCAAGGGTGATTCGCAGCGACCGCGACAGCGTCGGGTTGTCCCAGAACCTGGCCGTGCCGCAACCGACGTCCAACACGGTCTCGACGGCTGGCCAGTCGACGAGCGCTGCTTCCCAATGCCGGAACGGCTCGGCTGCCGTGCCGTACACGTCGTGGAGGCCCGACCGTGCAGCAAGGTTGCGCCCGGTTGCGTACTGCACGCTGCGCACGTACTCGGGGTCGCGGAGCAGGTCATCGGCCGAGGTCACGCGCTCGACAGTACCCCGGGTGCCGATGTGCGTGCTGCCGGCAGAACTCCGGTACCGTCGCACGCATGGGCGAACAGCATCGACTGCAGGCGAAGGTGCTCACCGTCAGCGATGGCGTCGTCGCGGGTACTCGAGTCGACTCCAGTGGTGCCGCACTGGTGCAGTTGCTGCACACCAACGGGTTCGAAGTGATCTCGCAAACCGTCGTTGCCGACGGCGCCGACAACGTCGCTGCCGCACTCACCGAGCTTGCGGAAGGGTTCGCCGGATTGGTGGTGAGCACCGGGGGCACCGGGTTCGCTCCTCGCGATCAGTCACCCGAGGGAACCCGGCTGGTCATCCAGCGCGAGGCACCCGGCCTGGCCGAAGCGATGCGGCTGGTGAACCCGTTGGGCCGGTTGTCGCGAGGCATCGTCGGCATTCGCGGCGAGGCCATCATCTGCAACACGCCGGGTTCGCCGAAAGGATGCGTCGAACAGCTCAGCGCCATCCTCGACGTGTTGCCGCACGCGCTGCGCCTGCTCGCCGACCAGCCCGCCCCGCACTGACATGGCTCGGGTTGGTGAGCGGCCGGGGTCCGCGGAACTGCCGGAGCACCCGCTGGTCTCCGTCATCATTCCGTGCTACGACCGGCTCGACCTCACCAAGCGGTGCCTTGCCGCACTCGCTGCCGCAACCGACGATGTCGAGATCGAGCTGGTGCTGATCGACAACGGGTCCACCGACGGCACCACCGACTACCTGCGGTCCATCGCCGGGCCGAAGTGCCAGGTGCACATCAACGACGCGAACCTCAACTTCGCCGGCGCATGCAACCAGGGCCTCACCCTGGCCCACGCCCCGTACACGCTGTTGCTCAACAACGACACCGAGGTGACGCCGGGGTTCCTGACGCCGCTGCTGTCGGTGCTGCGCACCCAGCACGACGTGGGGATCGTCGGCTCGAAGCTGTTGTACCCCGATGGCACCGTGCAGCACGCAGGAGTCGTGCTGCGGCACCACAACCCTGGCGAGCTGCTGTCGTTCGATCACGTCTACAACGGGTGGTCGGCAGATGCCCCCTGTGTCAATCGGCTGCGCGACTTGCAGGTGGTCACCGCCGCCTGTGCGCTGCTCCCCACCGAGCTGGGCCTGCGCTTCCAAGGCTTCGACACCCGGTTTCGGAACTCCTGCGAGGACGTCGATCTCTGCTTGCGAATGAAGGTCGAGGGCTACCGGGTGGTCTACGAGCCGGCCAGCGTCGTCGTGCACCACGAGTCGCAGACAGCGGGCCGCCACGATGCAGATTGGGAGAACCTGCTGCACCTGTCGCACCTGTGGGCGGGCAAGGTCGCTGCCGATGAGAGCGCTGTCTACCGCGACGACGGGTACGCCGACCTGGCCGAGCTCGCCGAACGGAGCGCTCGAATGCGAGCGGTGGTTGGACGGTTCGAGCGGCTCGAGGGCATCTACGGCCCAGCCCAGCCGACCGGGTGGCAGGCAGAGGTTGCACTCGTGCCCCGCTGGGCGACCCGTGCTCAGCGCAAGGAGCTCGAGCGGCGGCACGAGGAGATGCGCAGCACCGTGATCGATGCGCATGCGGTGGCGACGGCCGCCATGTCGATCGCGCTGCGCTCGGCCAAACACCTCGCCAGCCTGCCGCCTGCCCGCCGGTAGTCTCGACGCCGTGCTGAAACTCGTGTTGCCCAAAGGATCGCTGGAGAAGGCAACGCTCGAGCTCTTCGAAGCGGCCGATCTGCCGGTGGTTCGGTCGTCGTCGGTCGACTACAAGGCCTCGATCGCCGATCCACGCATCTCCGAGGTGCGCATCCTGCGGCCGCAGGAGATCCCCACCTACGTGTCGGAGGGCCTGTTCGACATCGGTATCACCGGTCGCGATTGGGTGGAGGAGACCTCCAGCCAGATCGTCAGCCTCGGCGAGCTGAGATACTCGAAAGCCACGTCGTTGCCGATCAAGGTGGTCGTTGCGGTCGCCGGCGACTCGCCCGTGCACCGAATCGAAGACCTGCCCCACGGCCTGCGTGTCAGCACCGAGTACCCCGAGCTCACCCGTCGCTTCTTCGCCGACAAGGGCATCGAAGCCGACATCCGCCTCAGCTACGGGGCCAGCGAGGCCAAGATCCCCGACATCGCCGATTGCATCGTCGACATCACCGAGACCGGTCGTGCCCTACGTGCCGCCGGCCTGCGCATCATCGGCGAGATCCTGCAGAGCTACACCGAGGTGGTTGCCAACCAAGCCGCGTTCGACGACCCGGTCAAGCGGCACGCGATGGGTCAACTGATGACCCTGCTCAATGGCACGCTCGACGCGCGTGGGCGGGTGCTGGTGAAGATGAACGTCGCCACCGACCAGTTGGCCGCCGTGCTGGCACTGCTGCCGTCGATGAAGGCGCCAACCGTCAACGAGCTCGCCGGCGATGGCGGCTATGCGGTGGAGACCGTGGTCTCCAAGACGCAGATCAACACGCTCATTCCCGAGTTGAAGGACGCCGGCGCAACGGGAATCCTGGAGCTGCCCATCTCCAAGATCATCCCATGAGCGCATCGCACGCCGGCACGGTGGTGGCATTCGACGCAGCAGTCGGGCTCGGCGAGGTGCAACGAAGTGACGGTCGGCGCTTTCCATTTCACTGCATCGAACTGGCCGACGGCTCGCGCGCCATCGACGTCGCTACTGAGGTGACGTTCGTGCTGCTGTGCAAGCTCGGCCGCTACGAGGCCGCCGGCATCACGCGCGCATGAACGACCGCGATCGGCACATCACCGACGTGATCCGGTCGCTGCGCGAAGGAGAAGTGGTCACCTACGGCGACATCGCCGAGGTCGCCGGCTATCCGCGGATGAGCCGGCTGGTGGGTCGCATCCTGGCGACCACTGAGGACGATCTGCCCTGGTGGCGGGTGGTGAACGCGGCGGGTCGCCTGGTGCCGGGGCAGGAGCTCGAGCAGGCCGCGCTGCTGCGTGCAGAAGGAGCAACGGTGACCGACGGCCGAGTGCGACGGGCGCCCACCGGACGCTTCAGCCGCTCGCGCTCTTGATCTGCACGAAGGCGAGGCGAATGTTGGAGAGCGCATTGGCGAGCGTCTCGGCATCGGCGCCCAGCCGCTCGCCGAGGCCTTCCACCAGGCAGCCGACCGCGTCGATGGCCAGTGCTGCCTCGTGCAAGGCGGGTGGCTCGGCGCTGAGATGGATGGCAGCCAGCTCGTAGAGACCCATCACGTGGTTCGACACCACCACTTCCGCGGGGACGTCGGCCAGTCGATTGCGGGCGTCGTACATGGCCTGCTGCGCCTCGTCGAGCACGGATTCGTCGAGTTCTGCGTCGTTGTCGGTCACGTTTGGTACCCTACCGGGCTGACAACTGAGGCGAAGTGGGGTGCCGTCCGCGGTCATCCCCACCCGGCCACCGCCCATTGCGTTCGCGCAGCGGGTCTCGCAGGTGCGTCCGGGTCACACGCATTGCGTAGCATGCCGCCTGGTGCGGTGTGCCCCGTCGTGTTCGGTGGCTTTCGCATCACCAACACAGGAGGGGACACACCCATTGCACAGGAGTGAGCAGCCATAGCACCGCCGCAGACACCAGAACACCGGTACAACGAGCGCATCCGTGCCCGAGAGGTCCGACTCATCGGAGCCGACGGCAACCAGCTGGGCATCAAAGCCCTTCCGGACGCGCTCTCGCTGGCCCGCCAGGCCGACCTCGATCTCGTCGAAGTCGCGCCGATGGCGAATCCGCCAGTGTGCCGGATCATGGACTACGGCAAGTTCCGCTACGAGGAAAGCCAGAAGGCCAAAGAGTCACGCAAGAAGACCGTGCACGTATCGATCAAGGAAGTGAAGTTCCGCCCCAAGATCGGTAAGGGCGACTTCGACACCAAGGTGCGCCACATGCACGACTTCCTTGCAGACGGCCACAAGGTGAAGGTGACACTGCAGTTCCGTGGGCGCGAAATGGCGCACCCGGAGCTCGGCTCACGAATCCTCGACGCGGTGCTCGAACAACTGGGGCCGACCGCCAAGGTCGAAACCCAAGCACGGCTCGAAGGGCGCAACATGACCATGGTCCTGGCGCCCGAGAAGAAGGTGGTGCCGAAGAAGCCGAGTGAGAGCAAACCTCACGCTGGCGACGACGACCTCACCAGCCCGCAAGCACCTCCCACAGAGGTGGTTGCCGAGCCGGCCGCAGTGCCCGACACGGAATCGATCGTCGAAGTGGAAAAGACCATCGAGCCCGCAACGGCAGCAGCAGCCGAGCCCGAGACAGCACCCGAGCCAGACCCCGCCTGAATCAGATCGACGCATAGCCCGGCGGTGCCACCGCCAGACACACAGGAAAACCACCATGCCCAAGATGAAGACCAGCAAGACCGCTGCCAAGCGGTTCAAGACCACCGGCACCGGCAAGCTGCGCCGTCTGCAGCAGAACAGGCAGCACCTGTTCGAGAAGAAGCCGTCCACCCGCACCCGCCGCCTCGACGGCCAGGTCGACGTCCACCCCGGCGATGCGAAGAAGATCAAGCGCCTGCTCGCCAAGCGCTGATCCCACTCGCACTGACATCGTCGTCTTGAAGAACTTGAACGAGAAGAAGGAGATACAACTATGGCTCGTGTAAAGCGCGCAGTCGGCTCGAAGAAGCATCGCAAGCAGGTGCTCGAGCGGGCGAAGGGTTACTACGGCAACAAGAGCCGCTCCGTGCGTGCGGCCAACGAACAGGTGATGAAGAGCGGTCAGTACGCGTTTCGCGACCGCCGGGCCAAGAAGGGCGAGTTCCGCCGCCTCTGGATCCAGCGCATCAACGCTGCGTGCCGCCTCAACGACATCAGCTACAGCCGGTTCATCGCCGGGCTCAACGCCGCTGGCATCGAGGTCGATCGCAAGGTGATGAGCGACCTGGCCATCACCGACGCGGCGGCGTTCACCGCACTGGTCCACGCGGCCAAGGCCGCGCTGGACAACAAGGCTGCTCTCTGAGCGACCAGCTCACCTTTTCGAACCCAAAGGTTCAACGACTGCGGCGCCTCCTGGGGCGCCGCAGTGCGCGTTCCGAGGAAGGTGTCTTCGTCGTCGAAGGTCCATCCCTGGTCGCACAAGCCGCGGCTGCCGGGTGGGAGATCGAGGCGCAGTTCGTCGCGCCGGGCGCTCGCGCCGTAGCGGTGGGCCAGGCGGGCTCGGCGACGGCGGTGTTCGAGTTGGCCCCCAACGTGATCGAGCGCGTGGCCACCACTGAAGCGCCGCAACCGGTGCTCGCGGTGGTGCGCCAACGCATCGCCGTGCTGCCCACCGGCGCCGACTTCGTGATGGTTGCCCACCAACTCGCCGACCCGGGCAACGCCGGCACCATCATCCGCTCGGCAGAGGCCGCCGGTGCACAGGCCGTGGTGTTCACGCCCGGCTCGGTCGACCCGTTCAACCCGAAGGTGGTGCGTGCCACCGCCGGCTCGTTGTTCCGCGTGCCGGTGGTGGTCGCCGAACTGAGTGCGCTCAGTGCCTCCGGCCTCCGGGTGCTGGCCACGTCGTCACACCACGGCACCGCGTACACCGACGCCGACCTCACCGGCGCGGTCGCGCTGGTGGTGGGTAACGAGGCGCACGGCGTGCCCGACGACGCTGCCGTCGACGGATGGCTGACGATTCCTCATGCGGGGGCGGCGGAGAGCCTGAACGTGGCGATGGCGGCCACCGTGCTCGCATTTGAGGTCGCCCGCCAACGCCGGTACCGATAGCTTCGTTGGCGATGATTGATCAGATCCACACCGTCCGCGATGGCGCGCTGCATCGCCTCGCCGCAGCAACGAGCAGCGACGACGTGCGCGCTGTCGAGCTGGAGGTGCTCGGCAAGAAGGGCGCGCTCACCGATCTGAAGGCTGGGTTGGGGAAGCTGGCCACGATCGAGGAGAAGAAGGAAGCCGGGCGAGCGCTCAACGACGCAGCCACGCAGGTCGCCGAGGCGCTGCAGCTTCGCCTCGGCGAGTTCCGACGGGCGGAGCGCGCCGTGCAGCTGGAAGCCGAGCGAGTCGACCTGACAGAGATGATGCGCCGCCCCGGGCGTGGGCACGCTCACGTGGTCACCCAGGCATGGCAGCGCCTGGAGGACGTGTTCGTCGGGCTCGGGTTCCAGGTTGCAGAAGGCCCGGACGTGGAAACCGACTGGTACAACTTCGAGGCGCTCAACATGCCCGCCAACCATCCGGCGCGCAGCATGCACGACACGTTCTACGTCGAGCACGGCACACCGGGCAGCACGGTGCTGCGCACACATACGTCGCCGGTGCAGATCCGCGTGATGCAACAGCTGCCGCCGCCGATCTACATGATCATGCCGGGTCGCGTGTTCCGCAACGAGACCACCGATGCAACCCACCTGGCCGTGTTCCATCAGCTCGAGGGGCTGGTCATCGATCGCGGCATCACGCTCGCCGATCTCGCTGGCACCATCGAGGCGTTCACCAGGGCGTTCTTCGGAGAGGGCTTCACCAGCCGCCTGCGGCCCAGCTACTTCCCGTTCACCGAGCCCTCGGCGGAGTTCGACATCCGCACCCCCTCGGGCGAGTGGCTCGAGCTGGGCGGCTGCGGGATGGTGCACCCCAACGTGTTGCGCGCCGGCGGCCTCGACCCCGAGGAGTGGAGCGGGTTCGCGTTCGGTTTCGGCATCGATCGCATGGCCAAGGAGCGCCACGGCATCGGCGACGTGCGCGAGATGTACTCCAACGACATCCGCTTCATCGAGCAGTTCTGAGGGGCCACCAATGAAGATCGTTCATTCCTGGCTCAACGACCTCGCGCCCGTGGGCGACGATGTGGATGCCGTCGCCGAGCTCATCACCAACCTCGGCCTCGCGGTGGAAGACGTTGCCCGTGTCGGCGGTTCCGTCGCCGGTGTCATCACCGCCCGCGTGCTGCGCACCGAGCGCCATCCCGACGCGGCGAAGGTGCATCGGGTCTTCGTCGATGCCGGCGACGGGGTCGAGCGGCACGTGTGGTGCGGTGCCTTCAACATGCATCCCGGCGACGTCATCCCGCTCGCCACGCCGGGCACCGCCATGCCCGACGGACGCTCCATCGAGCCCAAGCCGATTCTCGGCCTCAGCAGCGACGGCATGCTGTGCAGCGCCAGCGAGCTCGGCCTCGGCAACGATCACTCGGGCATCCTCATCCTGCCGGCCGGCACTCCGTTGGGCGTGCCCTACGGCGAGGCGCTCGGCATCGGCGAGGAGGTCGTCTACGACCTCGATGTGCTGCGCAACCGCCCCGACTGCTACGGGCACCTGGGGGTTGCACGCGACGTGGCGGCCAAGCTCGGTGTGGCGGTCGCCGCCGCTCCCGTGCTTCCTGCAGCAGCACTGCCGTCGCGAACCGCAACGGTCGAGCTCGTTGCCGGCGAGCGCTGCTCACGTTTCACCACGCTGGTCATCAGTGGCATCACCATCGGTCAGTCGCCCGACTGGATGCGCCGGCGGTTGGCGGCGGCGGGCATGCGGCCCATCAACAACGTGGTCGACGTCAGCAACTACGTGATGCTGGAGACCAACCAGCCGAACCACGCCTACGACTTCGACACGCTCGGCGGCAACGGCTTCCGGGTGCGCCTGGCCCGCGACGGCGAGGTGCTGGTCACGCTCGACGACGTCGCCCGCACGCTCACCGCCGACGACCTGCTGATCTGCGACGCCACCGACCGGCCCATCGGCATCGCCGGCATCATGGGCGGTCAGAACACCGAGATCAGCGACACCACGTCCACCATCGCACTCGAGACCGCATGGTTCGAACCGGCTGCGATCATGCGCAGCGCAACTCGGCTGGGCCTACGGAGCGAGGCCTCGGCTCGCTTCGAACGCGGCGTCGACCCGCTCGGCATCGACCACGGCGTCGCTCGTTTCGTCGAGCTGCTGGCGCTCACCTGCCCGGGCCTCGTCGTGCACCAAGGCATGGTCGATGCGCGCACCGAGCACCTGCCGGCAACCACCGCGCTGGCGTTGCGCCCCGCACGTGTGTCGGCGCTGCTGGGCACCGCATTCGACGCCCGGGCCATCCGTTCGCTGCTCGAGCCGATCGGGTTCGGCGTGGCAGCCGACGGTGCCGACCTGGTGGTCACCGTGCCGTCATGGCGGCCCGACTGCACGCAGGAGATCGACCTCGTGGAAGAGGTCGCTCGCCTTCACGGCTACGAGCGATTGGGCAAGACCGTGCCCAAGAGCACACTGCCCGGTGGGCTCAGTGGTGTCCAGCAACGGCGCCGCCGCCTTCGCGAGGTGCTGCTCGGCCTGGGCATCAGCGAGGCGATGCCGCACCCGTTCCTGGCAGCCGACGAGTTGACGAAGGCGGGCCTGGCGGGCGACGCCGTGCGCCTCACCAACCCGCTCGTCGCCGGCGACGACGTGTTGCGCACCTCGCTGCGCCCCGGCCTGTTGAAGGCCATCGCGTTCAACGAGTCGCACCGCCGGCCGGGCGTCGCCCTGTTCGAAGTCGGCCACGTGTACCCACCCAGCGATCAGGTGCTGCCTGCGGAGTACGAAGCCCTCGGCATCGTGCTCGCGGGCGGCGATGCGATGCAGGCCGTGGGCATCTGGCGTGAGCTCGCCTCGGCAATGGGCTGGGGCGCGCGACTCGATCAGAGCGCAGTGCCGGCGGGCCTGCACACCGCTCGCGCGGCCACGCTGTCACTCGGGCGCGATGTCATCGGCGCCGTCGGTGAGATCCACCCCGATGTCGCCGAAGCGTTCGAGATCGCCGAACGCGTGGCGGTGCTCGAGCTCAACCTCTCCGTGCTGCTGGCAGCCGAACCGAAGGTGCCGCTGTGGAAGCCCACCGGGCGCTTCCCTTCCAGCGACCTCGATCTTGCGTTCGTCGTGCCGAACTCGGTGACCGCCGAGAAGGTCGACAAGGCCATCCGGCAAGCGGCCGGCGTGCTGCTCGTGGATCTGTCGCTGTTCGACGTCTACCGCGGGCCGGCAGTTGCTGGCGGCACTCGCAGCCTTGCCTATCGGCTGCGACTGCAGGCCCTCGATCGCACGCTCACCGACGACGACGTGGCCACCGTGCGGGCGAAGGCGGAGGCGGTCACCAGCAAGATGGGTGCGGTGCTGCGCGGTTGAGCCGTTGACCGGTTGGAGCCGTTGCGCCGTTGCGCGTGTCAGTTCGCGCTGAGGTCGTCGGGTGCGTTGGCCACCCACGCCAGCCGGCCGCCCTGGCGGCGCAGCACGATGCGCCACAGATCGGTGGGGTCGCTGCAGAACACATCGGTGAGCTCTGCGGGCAACACCATCCAGGCACCTTCGGCCAGTTCCCCGTCGAGCTGCATCGCCCCCCACCCGGAGTAGCCGCGGAACACTCGCAGCGCCAGCACGCTCTGCGCCACGTCGAGCGGGTCGAGCATCAGATCGATCGAGCCGAGGCTCTCGGCCACCTGGCTCCACGACCCCTCGACGGCGCCCTGCAACCGGGCCAACGCGATGAGGGCTTCCTCATCGACCGGGCCGCCGGCGAAGAGCGTGCCGGGGGCGCTGATGTGCTCGGCCCATGCGTGCAACTCCTCTGGGGCGCGCTCGCCGAGTGGCCGGTTGAGCACCACCCCGACGGCACCGTCGGCGGTGTGCTCCAGCACGTAGATGACGGTGCGGTCGAAGTTGGGGTCGGTGAGCGGGGGAGTGGCCACCAACAGCTTCCCCTTGCACCAGCGCTCGGCGGACGGGATGCCGGGCGTGCTCACGTCGACATTCTGACGCATCGCTCGGGACTCGACACACATCGTTGCATGACAATGCACGTGTGTGTATAGTCATGCGTCATGGTTCACGTCGGCATCATTGGCGCATCCGGGTACACCGGCGCCGAGCTGTTGCGCCTGTGCGCGCAGCATCCAGAGTTCGAGGTGGTCTACGCCACGGGCGACACGCAGGCAGGCACGCGTGCCGCCTCGCTGTACCCCAGCCTGGCCGGGCGCTACCCGACGCTGATGTTCGAGGAGTTCGAGATCGAGCGCGCGGCAGGGCTCGACCTGGTCTTCCTCGGCCTTCCGCACGAGGCAAGCCTGGCGCTGGCGCCACAGTTGGTGGGCCGTGCCGGTTGCGTGGTCGACCTCTCGGCCGCGTATCGACTGCGCGACGCCTCGTTGTACCCGCAGTGGTACGGCTTCGTGCACGACCAGCCGGCGCTGCTCGCGCAAGCGGTGTTCGGGCTCCCGGAACTGCACCGTGGCGAGCTGAGCGGCGCAGCCCTGGTGGCCACACCGGGCTGCCACGTCACTGCTGCCACGCTGGCGTTGGCGCCGCTGGTGAGCGCAGGGCTCATCGAGCCCACCGGGGTCGTGGTCGACAGCATCACCGGCGTCAGCGGCGCGGGGCGGGCACTGAAGCACACGTCGCTGTTCTGCACCGCCGACGAGGATGTCACTGCCTACGGCCTGCTGGATCATCGCCACACTCCCGAGATCGAGCAGGAGGTCGGGGCACAGGTGCTGTTCACGCCCCATCTCGCTCCCCTCAGTCGCGGCCTGCTGGCAACGTGCTACGCACGTCCGTCGGCCGCCGTGAGCACCGAGTCGTTGTTGGTCGCGCTGCGTGATGCGTACTCGGGCGAGCCGTTCGTCGTCGTCGACGAAGCGTCGCCGTCCACCAAGGCAACGCTGGGCAGCAACATGGCACACCTGACCGCGCGCTTCGACGAGCGAACCGGCACGGTGATGGCGATCTGCGCGATCGACAACATCGCCAAAGGGGCGTCGGGGGGTGCCGTGCAGGCCGCCAACGTCGCGCTCGGCCTTGCCGAGACCGCTGGTCTCAGCGTGGTGGGGATGTATCCGTGAGCCTCACCTCTGCGACCGACAAGGCGGCGATGCTGGTCGAGGCGCTGCCGTACATCCGCCGGTTCGCCGGCCAGGTGGTGGTGGTGAAGTACGGCGGCAACGCGCTCGCCGGCGCCACCGAAGGCGATGCGCTCGCGTTGTTCGCCCAAGACATCGTGCTGATGCATCAAGTGGGCATGCGGCCGGTGGTGGTGCACGGGGGTGGTCCACAGATCAACGAACTGATGCGTCGCTTGGGCAAGCAGGCCGAGTTCCGCAACGGGCTGCGCGTCACCGACGCCGACACGGTCGACATCGTGCGCATGGTGCTCATCGGGCAGGTCAACCCACAACTCGTGGCCGCCATCAACGTGCACGGCCCGTTGGCTGTAGGTGTCAGCGGTGAAGATGCGGGCCTGATCCGCGCGGTGTGCCGCGACCCAGATCTCGGCTTCGTCGGCGACGTCGAGTCGATCAACCCCACCATCCTGCGCGGTCTGCTCGACGAGGAGTTCATCCCTGTCGTCGCAACCATCGGCACCGATGCTCACGGCCAGGCCTTCAACATCAACGCCGACACCGTCGCCGGCGCAATTGCCGAAGCGCTGGGGGCCGAGAAGCTCGTCTACCTCACCGACATCGAAGGCCTTCGCCGCGTCGTCGACGACCCGGCCACGCTCATCCGCCAGACCACCCCGGGCGAGCTCGACGCACTGATGATCGATGGCACCATCGCCGGCGGGATGATCCCGAAGGTGGAGAGCTGCGTGCACGCGGTGCGCAACGGTGTGCGCCGAGCGCACATCCTCGACGGTCGCATCCCCCACGTGCTGCTGCTGGAAGTGTTCACCGACGAGGGAATCGGAACGATGGTCCAATGACAGCGCACGCATTCGACACGCCGGCGTTCGAGCTGCACGGGCAGCAGCACTGCCCGTTCATGCCGGTGTTCGGCCCCCCTCAGGTGATGTTCGTGCGCGGGCGCGGCACCGAGTTGTGGGACACCACCGGCACGCGCTACCTCGACTTCCTCAGCGGCCTTGCGGTCACATCGCTCGGGCACTCGCACCCGGCGGTCACCGAGGCGCTGCTGCAGCAGGCCGACACGCTGCTGCACGTCAGCAACCTGTTCGCCAATCCAGCTGCCGCTCACGCGGCGTTGGAGCTGAACGGCTTGCTCGCCGAGGTCACCGGCATGCACGGGCAGGTGTTCTTCTGCAACAGCGGTGCCGAAGCCAACGAGGCCGCGCTGAAGCTGGCCCGCAAGTTCGGCGGCCGCGGCCGCCACGTGGTTGTCAGCGCGTACGGCAGCTTCCACGGTCGCACGCTGGCGACGCTGGCTGCCACCGGGCAGCCGGCAAAGCACGAACCGTTTCAACCGATGCCCGATGGCTTCCGCCACGTCGAGTTCAACGACATCGCGGCGCTGGAAGCATCGCTCGACCCTTCGGTGGCGGCGGTGCTGCTCGAGCCGGTGCAAGGTGAGGGAGGCGTGTTGCCGGCCCACCCGCAGTACTTGCGCGACGTGCGCGCGCTGTGCGACGAGCGTGGTCTGTTGCTGATGATCGACGAGATACAGACGGGGTTCGGTCGCACAGGTGCCTGGTTCGGCTTCCAGCACTCCGGTGTGGTGCCCGACGTGGTGACGATGGCCAAGGCGATGGGCAACGGCTTTCCCGTCGGCGCAGTGTGGGCCAAGCGAGAGATCGCCGGCGTCTTCCAGCCCGGCGACCACGGCAGCACCTACAGCGGTACGGCCATCGCCACTGCAGTGGTCAGCGCCGTGCTGCGCGAGATGCGACGCATCGATGCTCCTTCTCTCGCCGCCGCCCGCGGAGCGGATCTGTCCGCCAAGGTGGCTGCACTGCCGGGCGTTGTCGGTGTCCGCGGTGCGGGCTTGCTGCTGGCGCTCGAGTTGGCTCCCGGCATCGACGCCAAAGCCGTCTACACCCGGCTGCTGGCCGACGGCTTGGTCACCAATGCCGTGACCAACACGGCATTGCGCCTTGCCCCGCCCCTCACCGTCACGGGAGCCGAGATCGACGAAGCAGTCGAGATCATGCGCACCGCACTTCAGGAGTTCACCGCATGAGCCGCCACCTGCTCGACATCACCGACCTGTCCGCCGAGGAGTTGCGCACCATCTTGCACTTGGCGCAGCGAGTCGACCTGCCCCGCCCGCTGGAGGGTCTGGGAGTGGCGCTCATCTTCGAGAAGCCGTCGAACCGCACTCGCCAGTCGATGGAGATGGCGGTCTTCCAGCTCGGCGGCCACCCGGTGTACACCCGCGGCGAGGAGGTCGGCTTCGACGTTCGTGAATCGGCAGAGGACATCACCCACGTGATGGCCGGCTATCACGGCATGCTGGCCGCCCGCGTGTTCTCCCACTCGATCGTCACCCGCATGGCCGCGGTCAGTCCGGTGCCGGTGGTCAACATGCTCAGCGATCATTCGCACCCGCTACAGGCGCTTGCAGATGTGCTGACGATGCAGCAGGTGCATGGCGCAGTGGTCGGTCTGCCGGTCGCGTACGTGGGCGACTACAACAACGTCTCGCGCTCGCTCGCAGAAGCACTCGTGCTGCTCGGTGGCAGCCTCGCCCTCGGCTGCCCGCTCGGCTACCACGCCGACGACGCGGAGCTCGAGCGGCTGAACGGGCTCGGCCCTGGCTCTGTCACCCAGGTGCACCGTCCGGCCGAGGCCGTGGCCGGCGCGGTCGCCGTGCACACCGACAGTTGGACGTCGATGGGTCAAGAGACCGAGAAGCAGCAGCGCAAGGTCGCGTTCGAGGGCTTCACCGTCGACGACGAGATGATGACCCACGCCGCCGCCGGCGCGGGCTTCTACCACTGCCTGCCCGCCTACCGCGGCCTGGAAGTCGCCGCCGAAGTCATCGATGGCCCGCACAGCCACGTGTACGCGCAGGCGCACAACCGCCTGCACGCCGCACGCGGCGCGCTCGCCTTCCTCATGGGGGTTCACTGAAATGAGTTCGAAGGTGCAGCGCCAGCAGGCGATTGCCAAGTTGATCGGCAAGCACTCCGTCACCAACCAGCCGCAGCTGGTCGATCTGCTCGCAGTCGACGGCATCGCTGCCACCCAGGCGACGGTATCGCGCGACCTGGAAGACCTCGGCGCCGTCAAGGTGCGCGTGCCGGGGGGCGAGACGGTCTACGCGATTCCCGAGTACGAGCCGGCCCGGCTGGCGCCGGAGGACCAGTTGCGCAGAGTCATGGGAGAGTGGGTCGCGGAAGTGAAGCGCAGCGGCGACCTGGTGGTGCTGCGCACGCCACCGGGCTGCGCGCACGTCGTTGCCTCTGCGCTCGACCGCAGCGGGCTGGAGGGCGTGCTGGGCACGGTGGCCGGCGACGATACGTTGCTGTGCGTGGCGGAAGAGGAGCTCGGTGGGGAAGCACTGGCGGCACGACTGCGCGACCTGGCGGGCCTCGCATGAGCTCCGATCAGGGCAGGGCACTGTGGCACGGTCGCTTCGAGGGAGGGCCTGCTGCCGAGCTGATGGCCTTCACGGAGAGCCTCTCGTTCGACAAGCGTCTGTGGCCCGACGACATCGCCGGCTCCGTTGCCCATGTGCACGGTCTGGCACACGTCGGCATCCTCACCGAGATCGAGCGCGACTCGGTGCTGGCCGCTCTCGATCGTGTCGCGCGGGAGATGGGCGACGGCAGCTTCCAGTTCCTCGCGGGTGACGAAGACATTCACACCGCGGTCGAGCGGCGGGTCACCGAGCTCGCCGGGCCGGCGGGCGCCAAGCTGCACACCGGCCGCAGCCGCAACGACCAATCCGCCACGGATGTCAGGTTGTGGATGAAACGAGAGCTGCTGGCGGTGGCGGCGCGCATCGTCGACCTGCAAGCGGTGCTGTTCCAGCGCGCCATCGACGCCGGTTCGGTGTACCTGCCCGGCTACACCCACCTGCAGCGCGCCCAGCCGGTGCTCCTCGCGCATCATCTGCTGGCGCATGGCTGGGCACTTGCTCGCGACGTCGATCGTCTGCTCGATGCACTCGAGCGCATCGACGTCTCTCCCCTCGGCGCGGGTGCGCTGGCGGGTTCCTCGTTGCCGCTCGACCCCGACTACACGGCCCGGCGGCTGGGCTTTGCCGGCCGGTTCGAGAACTCGCTCGACGCGGTGGGTTCTCGCGACCATGTCGCCGAGGCGCTGTTCGCGCTGACGCTGGTGGGCATCAACCTCTCCCGCATGGGCGAGGAGTTCGTGCTGTGGACCTCCGAGGAGTTCGGCTTCGCCACGCTCGACGACGGGTATGCAACCGGGTCGTCGATGCTGCCGCAGAAGAAGAACCCCGACATCGCCGAGCTCGCGCGAGGCAAGGCCGGCCGCCTGATCGGCGACCTCACGGGCTTCCTTGCCACGATGAAGGGTCTGCCGCTGGCGTACAACCGCGACTACCAGGAGGACAAGGAGCCGCTGTTCGACGCCGTCGACCAGATCTCGCTGGCACTGAGCGCGATCCGGGGGATGGTTGCGACCGCGACCTGGGTGCCCGAGCGGATGCAGTCCGCTGCCGACTCCGAGACCGGTTCGGCCACCGACCTCGCCGAGTGGCTGGTGCAGCGCGGCACTCCATTCCGCGATGCACATGCCATCGTCGGGCTGCTGGTTCGGCGGCACCTGGCCGGTGAGGGCACGCTGCGCTCGCTGGTCGCCGCCGACCCTGCGCTCGGTGCTGATGCCGCCGCGCTGGTCGCGCCGGGCGTCGCCGTCCAACGACGCACGACGGCCGGTGGTGCCGGCCCGGCGGCGGTCGCCGTGCAGCTCGAGCGGTTCCGTTCCAGGCTGGCCGAGCTACGTGCAGCCGTTACCGCCGGCGTTCGCTGAAGCCGACGCCACGCAGGTGGCGCCGAGGCTGTTGAACAAGTGGCTGTCGGTGCGCGGCACGATGGCGCGCATCACCGAGGTCGAGGCCTACACCGCCGATGATCCGGCGAGCCATTCGTTCCGGGGTCGCACCTCGCGCAACGCGGCGATGTTCGGGCCACCAGGACTCTGGTACGTCTACTTCGTCTACGGGATGCACCACTGCCTGAACCTGGTGACCGGGCCCGATGGCGACGGCCAAGCGGTGCTCATCCGCTCCGTTCGCATCGAAGGCGTCGATCCTCGTCTCACCAACGGGCCGGGCCGGCTCACGAAGGTGATCGGCATCGACCTCGCAGACAACGCAACGCACGCGGAGCTGTTCGACGACGGTGTCGCGCCGCCGCCCGATGCCGTGACGACCCCTCGCATCGGCATCACCAAGGCTGTTGAGTGGCCACGACGCTGGCTGCTGCCACCCGCCAGGTAGTTCGGCCCTACACAACCGGCATCGTCCGTCGTAGGTTGATGCGACCGTTCATCTTCAAGGGGGGACCCGAATGGACAAGAGCACGCGTCCACGGCCGGTGGGCAAGGGTGATCGCGCGCCGTCGTTGAGCGCGTCGGCCATTGAGAAGTTCGAGGTCGCCAATGCGATGGAGGCTGCCAAGTTGGCGAAGCTCAACGCTGTGCGCGACGTGCTGCACAACGCCGCACACGACGAGCTCTCGTCGGTGTCGCTGTGGTTGCAGGCGGTCCTCGCCGGGTCGTCGCCCGACGAGGCGCTCTCACTGCGCGGTGCTCTCGCGCACCAGGACGAGGTCATCTTCGGTGTTCCTCCGCTGGCATCCGACGACGAGCTCGCCGACGACTGGGCCACGGCGGTGTACCCCTATCGCAACCTCTTGTCGCGCAAGACGTACGAGCAACAGAAGTACCAGCTGCAGGTGGAGCTGCTCAAGATGCAGGCATGGGTGAAGGAGAGCGGCCAGCGCATCGTGATCATCTTCGAAGGACGCGATGCCGCCGGAAAGGGCGGCACGATCAAGCGGTTCATGGAGCATCTCAACCCTCGCGGAGCGCGAGTGGTGGCGCTGGAGAAGCCGACGGATCTCGAGCGCGGCCAGTGGTACTTCCAGCGTTACGTGCAACACCTGCCGACCGCAGGAGAGATCGTGCTGTTCGACCGGTCGTGGTACAACCGGGCAGGTGTCGAGCGTGTGATGGGCTTCTGCACCGATGCCGAGTACTCGGAGTTCATGCGCCAGACCCCCGAGTTCGAGCGCAACTTGGCGCGCAGCGGCGTGCACCTGGTGAAGCTGTGGTTCTCGGTCAGTCGCGCCGAGCAGCAGCGGCGATTCGCGGAACGCAAGCAGCACCCGTTGAAGCAGTGGAAGCTGTCGCCCATCGACATGGCCTCGCTCGACAAGTGGGACGACTACACGAAGGCCAAGGAGGCCATGTTCCGGCACACCGACACTCCCGATGCCCCGTGGACCGTCGTCAAGAGCGACTGCAAGAAGCGGGCTCGGCTCAACGCGCTGCGGTTCGTGCTGCACAAGATGCCCTACACCGGCAAGGACATCGAGCGCATCAGTGCGGTCGACCCGCTGATCGTGGGCCATGCCAGCCAGATCTTCGACCTGGCCGAGCGTCGCAAAGACCACGGCGTACCCAGGCTGCACCACACGCCTCACCGTTGACGGGTGGTGCCTCGGTGCTCCCAGTGCACCCAGAAGCCATGTGGGTGGGTGGTCGCGAGGCGGCGAACAACCCGGTGCCCGCCTCGCCAGGTCACCAGGCTGAGCACGGTGATGTCCTCGCCCGGCGACGCCGCGGGGATCGGCAGTTCCGGCGTCTGAGCTGGGCTCTCGGCAATGATCCAGGACAGGTCGCGTTGGTTGCCGAGCTCGTCGAGCGTGGCCACGTATGCCGTGCGCTGGGAGGGGGTGAGGTAGTTCAGCACCCAGCTGTTCGTGACCACCGGATGGCCGTGCGCTGACGCTTCACCGACGAGTTCGGGCAGCGCACCGATCGCGTCGCCACGCCGCACGTCGGGGGGCTGCTGCCGCGCGAGCTCGACGGCTGCCACCAGGCGCGCGAACCGATCCGCCTGGTCCGGCCAGACGCACGCTTCCAACCAACGGACCTCCTCGTCCTCGCGCACATCGATCGGGGCGATGTCGATGCCGATCGATGCACCCACATCGGGAAGCGTGGCAGGCACCGGGACACCGCCGCGAGTTGCGCAGTCGAGCACGACGGGGGATGGGCCACCCACCGAGCCGCCCGGCGAAAAGCGGTACTCGTAGCGGGGCAGCAGCAGGTTGAGGCCCGCACTGGTGCCCACGTCGAGGTGGGCGAGCGTGCCCACCTCATCGGCCAGCATTCCGAGCGCCGGGAGGAACTGGGAGCACCTGCCCACTTCGTTCGTCTGCGTCGATCGAGTCGCGATCAGCGCTCTCAGCGCGTCGCTGTGCCGGCGGCAGCACTCGCGAAAGGTGGGGAAGGGGTCGCCGCTGTCTGGTTCGCCGACCAGGTTCGGATAGAACCGCTCGAGGTCGGGCTCGTCACCGCGGAGAACGAGGTGGTGCACCGCGGCGAAGAGCAACACGGGCAACTGCTGTTCCGCTGGCGCCACCCCGAGCAGTTCCAGGATCTCGGGCTCGTCGGCGATGCACGGCGCGAGCCGACCATAGAGGGGTGCTCTCGCCGCCGACGAGCGCCCGAAGTCGCGGAACCGTGTGGCTAGCTCGTCGAGTTCGGCCATGACGTGGACGCTAGCGAGCCGGGGCATGGCTGCTGGCGCGCCCGTCGCGCACCCGCATCCTCGCCCGACCATGAAGTGGCTGCGGAACCTTGCACCTGACCTGGCAACATGAAGCACTATGGATCTGCTCGACGACCTTCATGCGCGTGGCCTGGTCCACGACTCCACCGATCTGGCCGCACTTCGCGCCAGGCTGGCGCAGGGGCCGATCGGGCTGTACATCGGCTTCGACCCCACGGCCGACTCGTTGCACGTCGGACATCTCGTCGGCCAGTTGTTCCTCCGTCGCTTCCAGCTGGCCGGCCATCGGCCGTTTCCGCTGGCTGGTGGCGCCACCGGCATGATCGGCGACCCGGGGGGTCGCAGCGACGAACGCAATCTGCTCGACGCCGAGACCTTGGGCCGCAACGTCGAACGCATCAAGGGCCAGCTCGTCAAACTGCTGGACTTCGAGCCCGGCCCGTTCCAAGCCACCCTGGTCAACAACGCCGACTGGACTGCGTCGATCTCGATGCTGGAGTTTCTCCGTGACGTCGGCAAGCACTTCACGGTGAACCAGATGACGTCGAAGGACTCGGTGCGCAGCCGCATCGAGAGCGAGCACGGCATCAGTTACACCGAGTTCAGCTACATGCTGCTGCAGGCCAACGACTTCCGCCACCTCTACGAGACCCACGACGTGGAGCTGCAAGCCGGAGGCAGCGACCAGTGGGGCAACATCGTTGCCGGGGTCGAGCTCGTTCGGCGCCGGCTCGGCAATGCAGCCCACGCCCTCACCCATCCACTCATGCTGCGCGCCGATGGACACAAGTTCGGCAAGTCTGCGGCGGGCGAGTCGGTGTGGCTGGCCGCCGAGCGGACGTCGCCGTATCAGTTCCGTCAGTTCTGGATTCAGACCGACGATCGCGTGATCGCGACGTATCTGCGGATGCTGTCGCTGCGGCCCCTCGACGAGATCGAGCAACTGGTGGGGGAGCAGCTCGCAGCGCCGGAGCGCCGTGTCGCCCAACGCGCCCTCGCTGATGAGCTGACGTCGATGGTGCATGGCCCGGCGGCGGCGGCCGCGGCCGGGGAGGCCGCGACGGTGCTGTTCGGTGGCGATCCGACCACCGCCTCAGGGGCCGCACTCGAGATCGTCGCTGCGGAGGTGCCCGGCGTCACGTTGCCGGCCGACGTGCAGGGTGTGCGCGTGCACGAGTTGCTGATCGAGGCAGGTGTGGCGAAGTCGGCGAGCGAGGTCAACCGCTTGCTCGGGCAAGGGGCAGTTCGCGCCGGAACTCGCGTGCTCGATGCCGATGGCCTCCTGCGCACATCCGACCTGCTCAACGGCCATTTCTTGCTGCTGCGCAAGGGGAAGCGCGACTTCGCCGTCGGAAAACTTTCCCCAAGAGGTTGATACGGCTCGTTTGCCACGCTAGCTTCGTATCTCGCTCCGGACGGGCAGTAAAGCCTCCGAAGCACCGGCACCAACAGCAGCTTCGGCAGCTGAGTGCCGCAGAGCGACCTCAGCAATGAGCGTCGGCTCCTTGAAAACGGAAGAGAAGACTGAACGCCAATGCGGGCAGTGACGGACTCAGCCTCACGGCTGAGGCTGGACGCTGTCTTGTCAATTCAAAAGTCCACGGGTTCCCAAACTCGTGGCAAATCAATTAGTCAGATCTGAGTGCTATCCACACAAGTTTTCCCTTGTGATGCATTCAGCTCTTAACGATTCGGTCTGAGCCTCACCTTCGGGTAGGGCCTAGACAGGGTTTTGTTGGAGAGTTTGATCCTGGCTCAGGACGAACGCTGGCGGCGTGCTTAACACATGCAAGTCGAACGAGGTCCACCGCGTAGCAATACAAGGGAAGACCTAGTGGCGAACGGGTGCGTAACACGTGAGGAACTTGTCCCGGTCTCTGGGATAACAGTTGGAAACGACTGCTAATACCGGATGACGTCGGAATCTCGCATGGGATACTGACGAAAGGGTTACTGGATCGGGAGAGCCTCGCGGCCTATCAGCTTGTTGGTGAGGTAACGGCTCACCAAGGCATCGACGGGTAGCTGGTCTGAGAGGATGATCAGCCACACTGGGACTGAGACACGGCCCAGACTCCTACGGGAGGCAGCAGTGGGGAATCTTGCGCAATGGGCGAAAGCCTGACGCAGCAACGCCGCGTGCGGGAAGAAGGCCCTCGGGTTGTAAACCGCTTTCAGCAGGAACGAAAATGACGGTACTTGCAGAAGAAGGTGCGGCCAACTACGTGCCAGCAGCCGCGGTGACACGTAGGCACCAAGCGTTGTCCGGATTTATTGGGCGTAAAGAGCTCGTAGGCGGTTCGGTAAGTCGGGTGTGAAAACTTTGGGCTTAACCCAAAGCCTGCATCCGATACTGCTGTGACTAGAGTTCGGTAGGGGAGCGGGGAATTCCTAGTGTAGCGGTGAAATGCGCAGATATTAGGAGGAACACCGGTGGCGAAGGCGCCGCTCTGGGCCGATACTGACGCTGAGGAGCGAAAGCGTGGGTAGCAAACAGGATTAGATACCCTGGTAGTCCACGCCGTAAACGTTGGGCACTAGGTGTGGGTCTCAACCAACGAGATCCGCGCCGTCGCTAACGCATTAAGTGCCCCGCCTGGGGAGTACGGCCGCAAGGTTAAAACTCAAAGGAATTGACGGGGGCCCGCACAAGCAGCGGAGCGTGTTGCTTAATTCGATGCAACGCGAAGAACCTTACCTGGGCTTGACATGTACGGAAAAGCCGTAGAGATACGGTGTCCTTCGGGGCCGTACACAGGTGGTGCATGGCTGTCGTCAGCTCGTGTCGTGAGATGTTGGGTTAAGTCCCGCAACGAGCGCAACCCTTATCCTATGTTGCCAGCACGTAATGGTGGGGACTCGTGGGAGACTGCCGGGGTCAACTCGGAGGAAGGTGGGGACGACGTCAAGTCATCATGCCCCTTATGTCCAGGGCTGCAAACACGCTACAATGGCCGGTACAAAGGGCTGCAAGCTCGTGAGAGTAAGCGAATCCCACAAAGCCGGTCTCAGTTCGGATTGGAGGCTGCAACTCGCCTCCATGAAGCTGGAGTTGCTAGTAATCCCGGATCAGCACGCCGGGGTGAATACGTTCCCGGGCCTTGTACACACCGCCCGTCACACCACGAAAGTCGGCAACACCCGAAGCCGGTGGCCTAACCGTAAGGAAGGAGCCGTCGAAGGTGGGGTCGGTGATTGGGGTGAAGTCGTAACAAGGTAGCCGTACCGGAAGGTGCGGCTGGATCACCTCCTTTCTAAGGAGCTACTGTTCAATCGATGATCGGCATTTCGTCCGGTCCGGTTCGAACCAGTTCCCAGTTGGTGCATTGGTTGGTTCATGAGAGCTGAAATCGAAAGTTGTAGGATCCGTCCTCCTCGCGATTTCAAATCGACGAACTTTGTCTTCTCTTCCGTTTTGAGGGAGCTGACCCGTCAGGGTACAGCCCTTCTCGCACGGCACGAGCTCAGCTCCGCTGCCACAGCGTGTCCGGTGAGCGTGTTCGCACGATCCCGTCGCTGGCGATGCCCTTTGAGAACTGCAGAGCAAGCACGAGCATCTTTGTTTATTCCAAGCTATAAAGAGCCAACGGTGGATGCCTTGGCGCCAAGAACCGATGAAGGACGTGAGTGACTGCGAAAAGCTGCGGGGAACTGTCTACTAAGTGTTGATCCGCAGATGTCCGAATGGGGAAACCCAGCACTCGTGATGGAGTGTTACCCCGGCCTGAATACATAGGGCCGGTGGAGGGAACCGGGGGAATTGAAACATCTCAGTACCCCGAGGAAAGGAAAGCAACCGCGACTCCCTTAGTAGCGGCGAGCGAAACGGGAAGAGGCTAAACCGTGTCAGTGTCAAGCCTGGTGGCGTTGCTGACGCGGGGTTGAGGGACCATGAGATTGAACACCAGATCAATCACGGAGTTACCAAGTTGCTGTGTAGAAGAACGGTTCTGGAAAGGCCGGCCGTAGTGGGTAATAGCCCCGTATTCGAAACACACGCAACCTCCGCATGTCATCCCAAGTAACGCGGGGACCGAGAAAACCCGCGTGAATCTGTGGGGACCACCCCATAAGCCTAAGTATTCCTTGGCGACCGATAGTGAACTAGTACCGTGAGGGAAAGGTGAAAAGCACCCCGGGAGGGGAGTGAAATAGTACCTGAAACCGTTGGTTTACAAACAGTCAGAGTGTCGTCTCCGCAAGGAGGCCACGATGGCGTGCCTTTTGAAGAATGAGCCTGCGAGTGACGGTATGTGGCAAGGTTAACCAGTGATGGGGAGCCGAAGCGAAAGCGAGTCTGAATAGGGCGAATGAGTCGCATGCTGTCGACCCGAAGCCAAGTGATCTATCCATGGTCAGGTTGAAGCGGGGGTAAGACCCCGTGGAGGACCGAACACACGTCAGTTGAAAATGGCGGTGATGAACTGTGGATAGGGGTGAAAGGCCAAACAAACTTGGTGATAGCTGGTTCTCCTCGAAATGTATTTAGGTACAGCGTCATGTGTTCAGTCTCGGAGGTAGAGCACTGGATGGGCTAGGGGGCCTACAAGCTTACCGAACCCAGCCAAACTCCGAATGCCGAGACTCCAGAGCATGGCAGTGAGACTACGGGGGATGAGCTTCGTTAGTCGAAAGGGAAACAGCCCAGACCATCAGCTAAGGCCCCTAATTCAGGACTAAGTGGAAAACGATGTGGGACTGCTTAGACAGCCAGGAGGTTGGCTTAGAAGCAGCCACCCTTGAAAGAGTGCGTAACAGCTCACTGGTCGAGTGGTCCTGCGCGGACAATTTAACGGGGCTCAAGTCCTGAGCCGAAGCTATGGATTCGTACTTAGTACGAGTGGTAGAGGAGCGTCGATGGTGCAGCGAAGCGGCGGGATAACCCGACGTGGAGCGCCATCGAGTGAGAATGCAGGCATGAGTAGCGAGAGAGGGGTGAGAAACCCCTCCGCCGAAAGCCCAAGGGTTCCTGGGGAAGGCTAATCCTCCCAGGGTGAGTCGGGAGCTAAGGCGAGGCCGCGAGGCGTAGTCGATGCACAACTGGTTGATATTCCAGTACTGCCGTGCCCGCGCCAGGTCCAAGAGTGACAACATCGGGGCTGCCTTCGGGCGAGCCGTTCGCGTTGCTGGCGGATAGCTGGAGGGGGACGCAGGAAGGTAGGTGAACCGGGGCGATGGTTGTCCCCGGGTAAGCGTGTAGGAGGATCCCGATGAGAGTTGGGGTCATTAACTCTGAGACGTGATGCCGAGCCGATTAAGGCGAAGTCACTGATCCTATGCTGCCAAGAAAAGCCCAACAGTGAGTTGGCACGGCACCCGTACCCCAAACCGACACAGGTGGGCGGGTAGAGAATACCAAGGCGATCGGGAGAACTATGGTTAAGGAACTCGGCAAATTGCATCCGTAACTTCGGGAGAAGGATGACCCTATTAGGGTGAAGGGATTTACTCCCAGAGCTCGAGAGGGTGGCACAGACCAGGGGGTAGCGACTGTTTACCAAAAACACAGCAGCGTGCCAAGCCGCAAGGCGCAGTATACGCTGTGACGCCTGCCCAATGCTGGAAGGTCACGGGGAACGGTTAGTCGTAAGGCGAAGCTGTGAACCTAAGCCCCAGTGAATGGCGGCCGTAACTATAACGGTCCTAAGGTAGCGAAATTCCTTGTCGGGTAAGTTCCGACCTGCACGAATGGCGTAACGACTTCCCCACTGTCTCAACCATAGACCCGGCGAAATTGAAGTACGAGTAAAGATGCTCGTTAGCTGCGGAAGGACGAAAAGACCCCATGGACCTTTACTATAACTTGATATTGAGCTTTGTCCTGCATTGTGTAGGATAGGTGGGAGACTTGGAAGCGGTGGCGCCAGCTATCGTGGAGTCAACGTTGAAATACCACCCTGTGTATGACGGGGCTCTAACCTGGGTCCATTATCTGGATCAGGAACAGTGTCAGGCGGGTAGTTTGACTGGGGCGGTCGCCTCCTAAAATGTAACGGAGGCGCCCAAAGGTTCCCTCAGGCTGGTTGGCAATCAGCCGTCGAGTGCAATGACACAAGGGAGCTTGACTGCGAGACTGACAGGTCAAGCAGGTGCGAAAGCAGGGCATAGTGACCCGGCCATCACGTGTGGAAGTGTGGTCGCTCAACGGATAAAAGGTACCCTGGGGATAACAGGCTAATCTCCCCCAAGAGTCCATATCGACGGGGAGGTTTGGCACCTCGATGTCGGCTCATCGCATCCTGGGGCTGAAGCAGGTCCCAAGGGTTGGGCTGTTCGCCCATTAAAGCGGTACGCGAGCTGGGTTCAGAACGTCGTGAGACAGTTCGGTCTCTATCCTCCGCAGCCGAAGGTGTATTGAGGAAGGCTGTCCCTAGTACGAGAGGACCGGGACGGACGGAGCTCTGGTGTGTCTGTTGTCCTGCCAAGGGCATTGCAGATTAGCCACCTCCGGAAGGGATAACTGCTGAAAGCATCTAAGTAGGAAACCCGTTCCAAGATGAGTACACCCATGCGGTTAACGCAGTAAGGCCCGTGACAAGACCATCACGTTGATAGGCCGGAGGTGTAAGCACGGTAACGTGTGTAGCCGACCGGTACTAATCGGCCGAGGGCTTGGATTTACAATCGCTCGTGCTTGCTCTGGAGTACTCGGAGGGCCGCCCTTATGGGGCGCCATCCTTGACAACAAAAGATTTCGGTGGCTATAGCGGCAGGGTCACACCCGTTCCCATCCCGAACACGGAAGTTAAGACTGCCTGCGCCGATGGTACTTGGGGGTAGACCCCCTGGGAGAGTAGGTCGCCGCCGGATTTCTACCTTGTCACCCTGTGGGGTGGCAAGCATTCATGACAAGAACGCCCCTTCGGGGGCGTTCTTGCCGTTTTCGGCTCGACGCGTGCATCTGACGTGGTTTTCAGCGCTCGTCGCGACAGGCTGCCGGATTTGCGCTGGCACGCTCGTAGGCTTGAAGCCTTATGCCGAACGAGCAGCGCCGTCCCAACTCGCCTTCCAGCGGTCGCAGTACCAGTGGCGGTCGCTCCGGCAGTGGCAGCGGTCGGGCGAGCGCTGGTGGCGCCCGCCCGAGTCGCCCGGCCGGCGCGAGTGGTGCCGGTCGGCCCAGCCGGCCGAGTGGCGCCGCCCGGTCAGGCGGTGGCGGCAAGTCGTCGTCGGGCCGCTACGGCGCCGGCGAGCCCAGGCCGGGCAGCGCGCGCGATGGCGGCGCTGCACCTGGCGGCTACAACAAGTCAGGTACCAGCCGGCGTTCGGCCGATGGCGCAGCGACCGGGCGCGGCGGCGCCCCACGCCGACCCGATCGCGACGAGCGTTTCGACAGACCAGAGCGCTCGAGCCGTGCCGAGTCCGCCAGCCGTCCCGAGTCCTCGAACCGTTCGGAGTCGCGGCCGCCGCGAGCTGGCGACGACCGTCCCCGCGGCCCCCGGCCCGATGCACCGCGCGCCGGCGGGCGGGCAGTACGGCGCGACCCACGACAGGACTCGGGCGTCGAGCGCGGTGCTCGCGGTCGGCCCGAGGCAGGCCGTTCGGATCGCGGTCGGCCCGAGGCAGGCCGTTCGGATCGCGGTCGGCCCGAGGCAGGCCGTTCGGATCGCGGTCGGCCCGAGCGGGGTGCCCCTCGTCGCGTCGAACGTCCGATGACCGCTGCCGATCAGCGCGCCATTCTGGTGAAGGCCAAGCGTGGCCCGAAGGTGGAACGTGAGGCGGCGGCGCCCCCGCCGTGGGAGCGCGAGCAGTGGATCGACGAAGGTTCCCTGCGCGAGGAGGCCAGCAAGGCTGCCCGACGAGCATCTGTTGCTGACGTGCCGCGCGGGAGGGCGCCGCGCACCGAGCTGGCGCCGGAGGTAGCCGAGGAGCTGTCGAAGGTGGCGGTGGCGAGTCGGCAGGCGCGGTTCCAGGAGCGCCTTGCGTCGGCCGCCGAGGCCCTCGATCGAGGTCGCTTCGCCGACGCTCGCCGAATGGTGCAGCCGGTGCTGCGCGACCTGCCCGAGATGGCGTTCGGTCATGAGATCGCCGGCCTGTCGCTGTACCGGTTGGGCCAGTGGCGCAAGGCAGCAGCAGAACTGGAGACGGCTCGTCTGCTCGACGGCACCGTCAATCACCATGCGGTGCTGGCCGACTGCTATCGCGCGTTGCACCGGTACCACGAGGTGGAACAGTTGTGGCGAGAGCTGCGAGAGGCCTCGCCGGCGCCCGCGCTGCTCGCCGAGGGGCGCATCGTCGCCGCCGGCGCACTTGCCGATCAAGGCGACCTGCAGGGGGCGCTCGCCATCATGAGCAAGGCCTTGGAGGTGCCCAAGAAGCCTCGCGACTACCACCTGCGCCAGTGGTACGTGCTGGCCGATCTGCTCGATCGCTCGGGCGATGTGATCAAGGCCCGGCGCTACTTCGGGCTGGTGTTCGAGGCCGACCGCGAGTTCGCCGACGTGAAGGAGCGGTTGCGAACGCTCGGTCGCTGAACCCTCGGCGCTCGTGTTGGCGGCGTCTCGCGCCGGCGCACTCTGTCACACGCTCTTCCTAGGATGACCGATACGGCTTCCCCCCGTCTGCAGTGAGTCAGTGGTGCCATTGCCTGCTCGGTGCGCAATGGCAAGGAGGGGTTTCCCATGAACGTCGTCGTCCTACAGGGAACGTTGAGCAGCGACCCGGTGAGCAGGGTGCTCGCGTCCGGTTCCGTGCTGGTGTCGCTCGAGCTCACCACCGTGGTCGATGGGTGCAGTGTCTCGGTACCCGTGGCATGGTTCGACCCACCGCTGGAGACGGCGTGGGCCGCCGGCCAGTCGTTGCTGGTCACCGGCACGGTGCGGCGCAGGTTCTTCCGCACCGGCGGGCTCACCCAGAGCCGTACCGAGGTGGTGGCCGCTCAGGTGGTGCCGACCGGCAGGCGCCGCGCGGCCCGAGCGGCGCTTGCCCGCGCGGTCGCGCAGCTGCTGCCCGATGGTGGTTGACGCAGTGCTCAGCTCAGTGTCTGCACGTTGCCCAGCTCGGCGAAGGCCTGCTCGAGACGGTTGGCGAAGCTCACTTCGGCGGCGCGCAGCCACACTCGCGGGTCGTAGTACTTCTTGTTGGGCGCGTCGGGGCCCTTCGGGTTGCCCAGCTGGCCCTGCAGGTAGTCGTGGTGCTCGAGCTCGTAGTGGCGAATGCCATCCCACAGTGCCCACTGCAGGTCGGTGTCGATGTTCATCTTCACCACGCCGTACGAGATCGCCTCCGCGATCTCTGCTGCGGTACTGCCCGACCCGCCGTGGAACACGAAGTTGACCGGGTTGGCGACCGTGCCGTGCTTGGCCTGGATGTGTTGCTGCGATGCCTGCAGGATGGCGGGCTTGAGCTTCACGTTGCCCGGCTTGTACACGCCGTGCACGTTGCCGAAGGCTGCTGCGATGGTGAAGCGCGGGCTCACCTCAAGCAGGCGCTCGTACGCGTAGCTGACTTCCTCGGGCTTGCTGTACAGATCGCTCTCGTCGGCGCCACTGTTGTCGACACCGTCTTCCTCGCCGCCGGTGATGCCCAGCTCGATCTCCAGCGTCATGCCCATCTTCGACATCCGCTGCAGGTAGCGAACACAGATGTCGAGGTTCTCTGCAATCGGCTCCTCGGAGAGGTCGAGCATGTGCGAGCTGAACAGCGGGCTACCGGTGCGAGCGAAGTGGGCCTCGCCGGCATCGAGCAGGCCATCGACCCAGCCCAACTTGTCCTTTGCACAGTGGTCGGTGTGCAGCACGACGCGCGCGCCGTAGGCCGCGGCGAGCGTGTGCACGTGGTGGGCGCCGGCGACCGAGCCGGCGACTGCGGCGGCATCGCCCTTCAACGCGATGCCCTTGCCGGCCACGAACGCGCCGCCTCCATGGGAGAACTGGATGATGACGGGGCTGTTCAGCTTGGCTGCAGTCTCCATCACGGGGTTGATGGTGTTGCTGCCCGTGCAGTTGGCTGCCGGCAGCGCGAAGCCGCGCTGCTTGGCCAGTGCAAAAAGCTCGGTGACGGCGTCGCCGGTCAGGACGCCGGCGGGAAAGTCGGAAGATGCGCTCACGCCGACAGTGTAGAGCGTGTCAGCTCAGCGGCCGAAGTACCAGCCCTGTGCGCAGCTTGGGTGTGAAGAACGTCGACTTCGGAGGCATCAGCAATCGCTCGTCGGCAGTGCGCCGGATCTCGTCGATGCCGGTCGGGCGAATCAGCACACCGGCCGCAGCGTCGCCGTTGGTGACGCGGTCGACGACGTGTTGCACGCCATGCTGGTAGCTGACCTCGATGTCGCTGGTCGCCAGCACGTGTTCGAGGTAGGCGCCGTCGAGTGCACGCACCCCCTCGAACGCGGTGGGTTCCGGTGTGAGCCACACACCGGTGCCGTCGGGGCGAACCAGGCACAGAGAACCACGCTCGACGACTTCGGCGGCGAACGCAGGGGTGACGGCCCCTGCCTCGGCGCAGTGGAAGGCCGGTGTGAGCACGGCGAGCAACTGCTCCACCGAGACGCCGTGGTACAGACGGTGAATGGCGTCGATGCTGAGCTGGTCGCCGACGAGCTCGGCCACGTAGGTGAGCGTGAGCTCGGCGGCCGTGTCGTCGCCGTGCTCGGCGCGGACTTCATCGCGGAACGTGCGGCTGATGGCGTAGCGGTGATGGCCGTCGGCGATGAGCACCGGGTGCGAGCCGACTGCCGCAGCGATGGCCGCCACTCGCTGCGGATGCGAGACACGCTCCACGATGTGCAGCACACCGGCTTCGTCGCGGCAGGTGCCCATCGGCTCACCCGGCTCGCGCAGCAGATCCGTGAGGCCTTCGGTCAGTGACAGCCCCCACACCGGCGACAGGTTGGTGTTGGTCGCACGCGTCAGGTCGAGGCGGTCGGTCTTGGCCTTGGGTGTCGTTCGCTCGTGCGGCAGCACGCCGGGCGCGCCTTCATCGACCACCTCCAGAGCCCCCACCACCCCCACGGTCTCACGTTCGCGACCGGTCTCGTCGGTGAAGCGCATGCGATAGAGCGTGAACGAGGGTTGCGCATCGCGCTCGAGCGTTCCTTCGCTCACCCACTGGGCCAACCGCTGCGCCGCCAGCTCGTATCGCTGAGGGCCATCGGCATCGCGTGGCACGTCGATCGCGACGATGTTGCGCGGGTGCCGTGCAAGGAGCGCATCGACGTCGGCGTCGCTGAGCACGTCGTACGGCGGCGCGGCAACGGCGTCGAGCGGGAGCGAGGGCGAGAAGCGGAGCGCAGTGAATGGTTCGAAGCGGGGCACCCCCACAGGTTGGCACCTCTCGTGGCAACATGGCCAGACCATGGCTGATGAACAACGACCCGATGTGGTGCTCTGCGACCTCGATGGCGTGGTGTGGCTGGCTCATCAACCGATTCCGGGCTCGGTGGCGGCCGTCGCACGCCTGCGAGCCGATGGCCGCCGAGTGTTGTTCGTGACCAACAACTCGGCGACCCGCCTGGAGGTGCAGGAGGCCACGCTGGCGAGGCTTGGCATCCCGGCAGCGGGTGACGTGCTCACTTCGGCGCAAGCGGCGGCGTTGCTGCTGCAACCTGGCGAGCGGGCCCTGGTGTGCGGCGCCGAGGGACTGGTGCAATCGCTCGAGCGCCGCGGTGTAGAGGTCTGCTTCGACGGCGATGCCGACGCGGTGGTCGTGGGGTTCCATCGCACGTTCGACTTCGACGGCCTCGTGCGCGCCACGCGCGCCGTGCAGCGCGGTGCGCGGCTGATCGGCACCAACGACGATGCCACCTATCCCACGCCCGACGGGCCGATACCCGGCGGCGGATCCATCCTGGCCGCGGTGGAGACAGCATGCGGCAGGAGAGCGCAGGTTGCGGGAAAGCCGCACGAACCGATGGCCGCGTTGGTGATCGCCGAGGTGGGCGAAGCAGGCGCCCGCGCGGCGGTGATGGTGGGCGACAGGCCCAGCACCGACGGCTTGTTCGCGCGCACGCTCGGCTGTCGCTACGCGCAGGTGTGGAGCGGCGTCACGCCGCGAGGCACGGCGGTCGATCCGCTGCCCGACATGGAAGCTGACGACTTGGCCGGCGTGGCGGAGGCGCTGGTTACCGGTCAGTACTTCCGCCGATAGGCTGAGCACATGCCTGATACCTCTCTCCTCAAGCGGTTGCTCGACGCCGGTATGCACTTCACCGAGACCTCGCAAGAGCAAGCCGAAAAGGTCGTCAACCAGCTCGTGAAGGACGGCAAGGCGCGTCGCAAGGACAGCGAGGAGCTGGTGCAGCAACTCGTCCGCCGCGGCCGCAAGGCCACCGAGCAGATGGTCTCCACCGTGCAGGCCGAGATCAGCAAGCAGATGGGCAAGTTCGCCGGCCGCCTCGACGACATCGAGAGCCGTGTCGAAGAACTCGCACAGCGCGCCGGGGTTGCCAGCAAGCCGGCGAAGAAGGCTGCTCCGGCGAAGAAGGCTGCTCCCGCGAAGAAGGCTGCTCCGGCGAAGAAGGCTGCTCCGGCGAAGAAGGCTGCTCCGGCGAAGAAGGCTGCCGCCAAGCAGGCCTGATCGTGGCGAGACGACAGCGTCTCGACGCGGAACTGGTTCGGCGGCAACTGGTCGAGAGTCGTACCGACGCGGGTCGGGCCATCGAGGCCGGGCGGGTGCTGGTGAACGGCGCCGTCGCCGACAAGCCGGCGCGGCAAGTGCATCCTGGAGATGCAGTGGTGGTGGCGGGCCCGTCGCCGCGGTTCGTGAGTCGTGGCGGTGACAAGCTCGATGCCGCTCTGACTGCGTTCGGTCTCGATGTGACCGGGTGGCGGGTGCTCGACGCCGGCGCCAGCACCGGAGGCTTCAGCGACTGCCTGCTGCAACGTGGGGCGACCCACGTGGTTGCGCTCGACGTGGGGCACGGCCAGTTGCACCCGCGAGTCCGCAACGACGAGCGGGTGACGGTGCTCGAGCGCTTCCACATCCGAGACGTGGAACCCGATGCAATCGGTGGATTGGTGCAGCTGGTCACTGCCGACCTGTCGTTCATCTCCATCACTCGGGTGCTGTCGGCGCTGATCCGTGCGTGCGAGCCGGGCGGTCACCTGGTGCTGCTGGTGAAGCCACAGTTCGAAGCCGGCAAGGCCGAGGTCTCGAAGGGGCATGGCGTCATCACCGACCCGGCGATCCATGATCGAGTGCGCCAGGAAGTGCACAGCGCGTTGATCGCGACCGGCTGCGACGTGCTCGGCTGGATCGATTCTCCCATCACCGGCGGCGACGGCAATCGCGAGTTCCTTGTGCATGCCACCACCGATCGGCCAGGATTCCCCGCGTGAGCTCCGTGCTGTTGGTCGCCCATCATGATCGTCTGGAAGCGGCAGCATTGGCTCGCGTTGCGGCTGCCTGGTTGCAGCACCACGGGCACGACGTGTGGATGCTGCCCGACGATGCGTTGCCGCTGGGCCTTCACGACTTGGAATCGACTCGCGCCGCGTCGACGGCCGACCTCGCGGTCAGCCTCGGTGGCGATGGCACCATGCTGCGCACGGTGAAGCTGGTCGGCAGCGCCAACGTGCCGATCATCGGCGTCAACGTGGGGCTGATGGGTTACCTCACCGAAGTGGAGCCCGAGGCGCTCAGCCACGCGCTGGAACGGTGGTTCGCCGGCCCCACAGTCGGCGAGTGGCACATCGACGAGCGCATGTTGCTGGCGGTGTCGCTCACTCGGTGTGGTGCCGAACATCGCCAGACCTGGACGGCGCTGAACGAAGGCGTCGTCGAGAAGCAGGAGGCGGGCCACACCATCCGGCTGCAGGTGTGGATCGACGGCACGCCGTTCACGTCGTATGCCGCCGACGGGCTCATCCTGGCCACCCCTACCGGCTCCACCGCCTACTCGCTCTCGGCTCGCGGGCCGGTGCTGTCGCCTCGCTTGCGGGCGGTGCTGCTGACGCCGGTGTCGCCGCACATGCTGTTCGATCGGTCGCTGGTGCTCGACCCCAGCGAGGTCGTGGAAGTGGAGGTGCTGGGGCACCGTTCGGCGACGCTGTCGATCGATGGCCAGCCGGCCGCGACGCTGGTGGAGGGCGACCGGGTGTCTGTTGCACCGGCCGACCAGGTGGCGCGCTTCGTGCGCTTCGGTGATCGACGCTTCCATCAGATCCTGAAGGCGAAGTTCGGGTTGACGGACCGCTAGATGCTGCAGGAACTCCACATCGAATCGCTGGGCGTGATCGAGCAGCTCGATCTCGTGCTCGGCGCCGGGCTGACAGCGCTCACCGGCGAGACCGGCGCCGGCAAGACGCTGCTGGTGGAAGCGATCAGCCTGCTGGTGGGTGGCCGCGCCGATGCGACGATGGTGCGGCCGGGTGCCGCTGAAGCCCGAGTGGAGGGTCGCTTCGTGGTCGGCGACGACGAGTACGTGGTGGCTCGCGTCGTGCCCGCAGACGGCAGGTCGCGGGCGTACGTCAACGGCCGCTTGGCCACAGTGGGCAACCTGGCCGAGTTGGGGGCGCGCTTCGTGGATCTGCACGGCCAGCACTCGCACCAGAGCCTGCTTTCGGCGGCGGAGCAACGCGACGCGCTCGATCGCTACTGCCGCACCGATCTCGGCCCGCTGCGCGCCGCTCGTGCTCGTCTCACCGAGTTGGATGCAGCACTTGCCGCGTTGGGTGGCGACAGCAAGTCGCGAGCCCGAGAGCTCGACCTGCTGCGCTTCCAAGCTGCTGAGCTGAGGGCGGCCGCGATTGCGTCGAGCCAGGAGGACGCAGACCTGGATGCCGAGCTCGACGAGCTGGCTGGCGCCGTGGAGTATCGCGAACTGGGCCGAGTCGCGGTCGATGCGCTCTCCGACGAGGGCGGTGCCGGCGACTCCATCGCGGCCGCCGTCAGGGCACTCGCCGGTCGCGCGCCGTTCGCCGAGCTCGAGTCGCGACTGCGTGGCCTGGGTGCCGAAGTGCAGGATGTCGCCGCCGATCTTCGTCGGCGAGCGGAGGACATCGAGGAAGACCCGGAGCGGCTGGACGCGGTGCGCGGCCGGCTGCAGTTGCTGCGCGACCTGCGTCGCAAGTACGGCGACAGCTTGGCGGAAGTGATCGGCTTCCACGATGAGGTCGAGCACCGCCTCGCCGAGCTGGAGGGCTACGAAGGACGAGTGGCCGACCTGGAACGCGAGCGACAGGCCGCTGCGGCCGGTGAACGAACTGCTGCTGCATCGGTGGGCCGTGCTCGCCGCGCGGGTGCGGGTGCTCTCGCCGACGAAGTGCAGCACCACCTGCGCGAGTTGGCCATGCCGCATGCGACGGTGGCAGTCACGGTGGGGGAGCACGACCCCGGCGACGAGGTGTCGTTCCTGTTGGCGGCGAACCCGGGCTCACCGCTGCTGCCGCTGGCCCGCGTCGCCAGCGGCGGTGAGCTGGCGCGCACGATGCTGGCGCTGCGCCTGGTGCTCACCGAGGCGCCCGACACGCTGGTCTTCGACGAGGTTGATGCCGGCATCGGGGGCTCGGCGGCCGTTGCGGTGGGCCGCAACCTTGCCGCACTCGGGGCGCGTCACCAGGTGCTGGTGGTCACGCACCTCGCGCAGGTGGCCGCGCTGGCGCACACTCACGTGGTGGTCAGCAAACGTGTGCTCGCCGGCGCCACGCTCACCACTGCGGCCCGAATCGACGGGCAGGACCGTGTCGACGAGGTGGCGCGCATGTTGTCGGGCGACGAAGCCGCCGACTCCGCCCGTCGCCATGCAGCCGACCTGCTGGGCGATCGAGCAAAACGAGCCTCCGGATGAGACGACGCGCCGCATGACCGAACTGGAACTCGACCGGGGGGTGAGTTCCGGGATCAGGCGGGACACGATCCTGGTGACGGTGTGCACCCTCTTGTCGCGGGTGACGGGCTTCGGCCGGGTGGTGGCGACGGCTGCGGTACTCGGCGTCGGGGTGCTCGGCGACGTGTACCAGACCGCCAACATGATCCCCAACCTGCTCTTCGAGCTGGTGGCCGGCGGGGTCCTGCAAGCGGTGCTGGTGCCGTCGTTCGTGGCTGCGCGGCGTGACGGCGGCAACGAAGCGCTCAGCGATGCAACGCAGGCGACCGCCGGTGTGATCGTGGCCGGTCTCGCGCTGGTGGCGGCCGTCGGCATGGCCATCTCGCCGTTGGTGGCTCGCGTGCTGGTGCTCTCCGAGCCGTCGCTCGCCGTGGCGCGAGAGAAGCTCGATGTGATGGTGCCGATGGTGCTGGTGTTCGTGCCACAGCTGGTGAGCTACGGCATCGCGACGGTCACCAGCGCAGCGCTGAACGCCAAAGGTCGGTACGTGGCCGCCGCCGTCGCGCCGGCGGTGAACAACGTGATCGTCATCGTCGCGTGCCTGGTGTTCCGGGCGATGCGCGGCGACGAGGTGGCAGACCTCGACCTCACGGTCGGCCAGTTCGCCGTCATCGCCGGCGGCACCACCATCGGGGTGCTCGCGTTCAGCCTCACGCCGGCCCTGGCGCTCAACGCCGCCGGAGTGCGCTGGCTGCCGCGCTGGCGACCTCACCACCCGGCCGTGACGACGTTGCGGCGCTCGTTCGGCTGGGCGACGCTGTCGATCGTCGGCACGCTGGTGCCCACCGCGGCGGCGCTGGCGCTGGGCAACGGCGCACCCGGTGGCGTCGCGGTGTTCGTCTACGCCTTCGCGTTCTACGTGCTGCCGCACGCGCTCGTCGCAGTGACGATCGCCACCACACTGGCCCCGCGGGTTGCAGAAGGGTGGCAAGCGGGCCATGTCGGCGAAGTGCGGTCGGCGATCGATGGCGCGATGCGCACCACAGTGCCGCTGCTGGCCCTCGCCGGTTCCGGGATGGTGGCGCTGGCATGGCCGCTCACTCGGTTGGTCGCCGGTGTCGGCCAGACCTCCAGCCAGGGCCTTGCCCCGATCGCCCACACGCTCGCTGCCTTCGGCCCCGGCCTGCTGGGCTACGGCGTGGCCTTCGTCATGACCCGGGTGCTGTTCGCGCTCGGCGACGTGCGTCGAGCCTCGCTGCTGATGATCGCCGGCGCTGTCGTGGGCGTTGTCACCATGTCGGTCGCCTCCGCGGTGATGGCCCCCGCCGACCGAGCTGCCGCGTTGGCCATCGGGTACGGAGCCTCGCAAACCGTGGCTGCGGTGCTGTTGACGATGCGCGTGCACCGGCTCACGGGGTCGATGGGCGGGCGTCGAGCCGCACGCCTGACCGCAGAGTCGCTGCTGTCTGCGGTGGTGGCGTCGATGCTGATGGCATGGATAGCCGGGCAGTTCGACAACACGCGGCCGCAGGCACTGGCGGCGTTCCTGGTGGCGGGCACGGCGGGCGTCGCGACCTTCGCCGCGATGGTGGCGCTACTGCGCCGTGGCGAGCTGTTCGGCCGTGGCACCGGTGAGCGCAGGGGCCAACCGGGCTGAGCGGCGGCGCTCGGACCAGCGCACGATGCCCAGGCCGCCGCACAGGATGAGGGCGCCGCCGACCGCGTCGAGGAAGAAGTGGTTGGCGGTGATCACGATGGCGAACAGCGTCAGGGTGGGGTAGAGCACGGCCAGCACGTGGCCCCGGCGGCCGCCGACCTGGGTCCAGATGACGATGGCACACCACAGCGACCATCCGAAGTGGAGGCTGGGCATGGCCGCATAGGCGTTCGCGATGGCCTTGGCTGCACTGCTCTGGTAGTCCCAGAGGCCACCGACCTTGTCGAGCGTGTCGACGAAGCAGCTGGGCTTCACCAGGCCGCCTTCGGGACCGAGCGCGGGGATGCGGCCGCTGCACTTCGAATAGAGCCGCGGCGGCGCGAGCGGGAAGGTCCAGTACCCGATGAGGGCAAGCCCGGTGGTGGCCCCCAGCAGGTTGCGCATGACCCGGTACGCGCTGTGGCGCCGGGCGTAGAGCCACACCAGCAGACCGGCGGTGATGATGAAGTGCAACGTGCCGTAGTAGACGTTCATCGCCTTGATGAACCAGGTGGCGCCCAGGAACGCCTGCTGGATGGACTGCTCGTGGTAGATGAAGATGGTCTTCTCGGCCGTGACGATCCACTGGGCGTTGCCCTGCGCCCGGTTCTTCACTCCGCTGACGTCGGCCAGGCTGCGGATGGTCTGGTAGACGTAGTAGAAGCCGAGCACGATGCCCACCTCGCGCAGCCAGGCGTGCTTGGGTGGCTTCGAGTTGAGTTGCCGAAGCGCATGCGGTGCCGGATGAGTGGACGGGGAGTGCGGTGGCGCGCCGGCTTCTGGTTCGGCGCACGTCTCCATGTGCCCGATTCTAGAGCGTGTGGCCTCAGATGTCGGTCACCTGGCGCCACACCGTGACGCCGTCGATGGCGGTGACGAGCTCGTAGCCGGCGCGTACGAAGGCTTCCACGTCGGGGAACAGGGCCAGCGGGTAGTGCTGGTAGCCGAGTTCGTCCGCCGTGGAAGTATCGAGCACCAGCGCCGGCGGTTGTGCGCGCAGGTCGGCGGGCAACAGTATCAGCGCGCCGGGCGTTGCCAGCTCCTACTCGACCACAAGCA